>Ga0187778_10000352_pt1 | contig 33148 bp, 34 predicted proteins | sample 1015_Q2_SP5_20_M_FD_132418 | JGI IMG/M metagenome (GOLD analysis project Ga0187778, IMG submission 132418) | Tropical peat soil microbial communities from peatlands in Department of Meta, Colombia - 1015_Q2_SP5_20_MG | ecosystem: Environmental > Terrestrial > Soil > Wetlands > Peat | place... | reverse complement strand
TTATGGAGCGCGCATGGAGAAGCACAAGTACAAAATGCCTCGAGGCATGCGGTACTCTAAGCTGGTAGACCGAGCTGAGTTTTATTGCCGCGAGTTTGATGTGAAGGCGCTCCACAGCTGGCAAGCTTTTCGGAAAACCTCGGTAGTTTCGTTCTTGATTGGCAAGTATACCAACGTTTACCTAGAAAGGTTCGAGGACATCAAAAACGACGTCGTCGTGATTGATGATTACTGCGATATCGCAGGATTGCAACAATATCTACAAAAGTACCTGCCCGAAGGAGTATACTACGATACGCATCACTACGAGAATCTCGACATATGCAAAGGCTGTCCAGAGTGTTATAATAACACCAAATGTCGGGACTGCAAGCATTATGTAGGACAAGAACTTGTCTTTGACCTAGACCCCGAAAACGTGTATTGTCCAGTGCACGGCGATCTCGACCAAAAGATGAGGATGCATCAAGGTCGGATGCTCTGCATGATCGAGTTCAAAATACTCAGAAACCAGGCAGCTTCGATGTATTACGAGTTAAAACAAACGTACTCCAAAGTACGCGTCGTGTACTCTGGACGAGGTTTTCACATCCATGTCTTAGACGAAGACACGATGTACTTGACACGTGAAGAAAGACGGAGCTTAGCTGCCGACTACTCGAGCAGATTTCCGATCGATGAGTGGGTCACTGCAGGAAATATAAAATTAATCCGGCTTCCCTACACGTTGCACGGAATGATATCGAGAATCTGCATTCCGATACGGAGCGCTGAAATAGAGACGTTTAATCCAGTAAGTTGTAAAGCGGCTATACCGCTATATATGGAGTTTGAGAGATCTGAACACGAAAGATGAGTGAGTTTCGCAACTGATGCTCAAATGGCTATTTTTCGCCTTTGACCTCCTCGCCCTTGTAGTACTCCTTCTTCTTTTCCATCTTGCCCTTTACTTCTTTGCCCTTATAATACTCCTCTTTCTTCTCTTCTTTTGCATCCATAATGATACCCGTAGGTACAATATCACTCAAGTATAAAAACATATCATCCGTAAAAGTCAGTGGAGGTCATATAACGCCTAGAAAAGCCCGGAAGGCTTCTGTTTCGCTCTGTTGCGTGAGTCTGAGCTAAGTTTTTTGTACATTTTTGTTTCAAAAAGAAGGCGGAGCGATCGCTAAACCCCAAATGCGGCCAGAAGAACTACGTCAGCCGGGCAGTGCCCAGGATCGCGGCTCGACTTCATCGGAAGCTTGTGTTCGTCGAGAATATCTATTTTGAAAATCGTTTCTCGAACACTTTCGATGCTTGTAAGTACTTATTATCCCATATTTGCACGGTGTTTTGATCAATGTTCGTGTTTTCTTTCGCTCGTAAAGCAAGCGTAAAAAAGTCCCACAGATCTGCAGTTATTCCGTTGATGCGTTCGATATTGAACCCGCCGGTCAACTCTCGCTGCAGCACTTCAACGCCAACCGCGAAAGGAGACTGCAGATCAGGGTGCTCTGTTTTCTGGTTCTCAATTGCAAGGCGGTCGACCAACCTAAGAAGTCTGTCCTTGTGCTTCTCGCTGGCCTTACTTCTCTTCTTGATACGATTCAATTCGTTGAGCAAAATAAGCAAAATCTTGTGTACTTGGCTCGGGGAGTACTCGTAAATGACATCCAGTTTACTAAATTCGGCTAGCTTTTCTGCTTTTTCGGTCAGGAGGATCGCGTCACTGTAAGCTGACTCATGTTCATGAAATACAAGAATTGTGTCTTTCCACTGGTCAAATGATGTAGTTATTTGCTGGGTTTTTTTGACTCGTGTCACTGTGAAAACGCGGGGGGCAGCTCTCGCGTAAACAACAGGACCGGATTTGTACCAATAATACGGCAGCTTGAGCTCACATCCTCTTGCTTGGCAGTCCTGTTGTATGAGGTAGAGGATCCTATAAAAGCGCGAGGGCGTCAGCGTACGATGCTCTTTAGATCGCTTTTCAACAGGCTTACAAAGCCTCGTCAATATGTCGGGTGCAACAAGGGAGCTCTGCGGGAACTTATCGATAACGTGAAGCATTGTATACGCTAACAACGGATTCTTAGCCACTTCGTACACGTAGTCGATTTCCTTCATCGTGTTACATTGACCTCCCGCAAGTAAAACGTCCATCAAACGCACTGATGGTTGCTGGGCGCTTGGCTTGTCTGACGAGACACAAAATCCGCTACACTTGGTAAGTAATGTTTTTATAAATCGCGGAGAATAATATAGCTTACGAATCGACATACTGCTTCGTTGCTAGACAGAGAGATGAAATCCGACCGGCTAATAATCTTGGATCCGAAGGACCGTCGCCTTTATACCGAGATAATGCTCAAATTGAGGCGCATCGATAATGAACTGTACAGATTACATAAAGATCTGCATACTAAGCACAAAATGCACGCCGATTCAGTTTTGCACTTCGCTTTCTTGGATTTGCAGATTACAGAAGCCAGAGCGAGATATATTCAAGACAGGAAACTGCGACTCGACATCAGACGCGAGCTGCTCAAACGGAAAGATTACTACTATCAAACGTACGATGTTCTTAACGCTACGGGTTTCCAGGCTGAGGAGAGATGATGACGGCCAAGACCAACTGTTTCTGCCCCTTAATGAATGCACCACTCTACGATAGCGATACGAAAGAGCACAGATACCACCAGAAATGCGTTTCTCACGCTTGTCGGCTCTACCCGCTGTGGTTCGTGCGTCGGGTTCCCCCGTGCCAATACATGGATCTAAAAGGGTTCGAAAACTAGGGATTTGTTGTTAAAGAGCTATTAGCTGGGCGGCACACTGATAGCGTTGTTGATTTCGACTAAGCTTAAAGCTATTTTCTATCCATCTCATACGTATCGGTAGGTTTGGGCAAAATGTCTTCCCGCTTTTTTCGCCGTTTTTCCATTTTTTTCTTCCATTCTTCTGGCGTTGGTCTTTCTTCGGGCTTTTCCGAGTCCATATTTAGGCTTCGCCTGCCCGAATATAAACAGTTTATCCGCTCCAACGGCATAAACGCTGGATATAAAGCTTGACAAGTGCTTCCAAATGGCGTGCCCCCGTAGATAAGCCGGAAAGCTTTAAGCCATCGTATACGTTTTATTTGTGAATTCAGGAGCAAAGTAATGCCTTCAAACCAAGTAGATAAAATCGATCCGAAGGAAGATCTAGAAGAGCAAATCATGTCGCAGCTGCGTATGATTGAGGTATCGCACGACATTACTATCTCTAACCTGGTGAATATCGCCAGAATAATAACTGCGAACGTCAAGAACAGCACTGACGCGTTGCAAGTTTGCACAGCAATCAATACATGGATTGCCATCAACAACGTGCACGGAAACATCATTGTGCCTGAACCCTTGGTGAGGAAATACGTGAAAAAGGTCATTTCATGAAGAGCCAGATTAGGATCAGCTGATAATCAATCGACCAGGTGGGATACTGGTAAGTTATGGCGTTTATACAAATCGTTGATCGCGTCAGGATTACGGCACTCGAATCCTAGAGGATAACAATGCTTAAGGTACTTTTTTTAGGAACCAGTGGTTCAATGCCAACTATCGCGAGGAGTACGTCTGCAGTACTGATAAAGCGGGATGGCACTGCTGTGCTCTTGGACTGCGGAGAGGGAACCCAGCGCCAAATGATGCGGTGCCGTGCAGGAATTAACATATCATCAGTCTTTATAACACACTGGCACGCTGATCATTTTCTCGGGTTGCCCGGACTCATACACACCATGTCGTTCCAAAATAGAGACGAGCGACTTCAAGTGTATGGTCCGAGATGGGCCGGAATTCCGAGTTTACTTACACTCATCAAACCACGGTTTGAAGTGGATTTTATAGAGGTCACACCGGGCGATGTCATAAAACGAGATTCATTTGTCGTGCGAGTTTTTCCTGTGGATCACACGCTGAACGCTTGCGGTTATGCTCTCGAGGAGTATAAACGACCGGGCAAGTTCTACAGAAAAAAAGCCGAAGAGCTTGGGCTCAGACCAGGACCGCTTTATAAAACCCTTCAGAATGGCGAGGCAGTACGGGTAGGCAGCAGGGTGATCACCCCTGACGACGTTATTGGACCACCGCGCCTGGGGAGGAAAATCGTCTACACAGGAGATACGCGCCCGTCCGACGATGTTGTAAAAGCCGCCATAAATGCCGATTTGCTCATTCATGAAGCGACTTTGGCAAATGACTTGGCCGAATATGCAAACATCGTAGGCCATTCAACCGCGGGTGAGGCCGCCGAAATCGCCAAGAAAGCAGGAGTGACTACCCTGATTCTGACTCACATAAGCTCTCGATATGCTAATGCAGCCTCGCTTCTAAGCGAAGCACGGCAGATGTTTGAGCACACCCTGCTGGCGAACGATTACTTTGAAGTGGCAGTACCATACAAGGATTAACGCCAACGTGCTCATAACGCCCAGGGCTTATCCTCGATAAGTTGAGGCTCTGAGCCTGCTCAAATATGCCAAACTCTGAACCCCCTCACCCAAGCTCTTCATCTCCAAAACAAAGACGCCGCGGTAACGCCGCAGCTCGTGGATGATTCTCTTCCAATCGATATTCCCACCACCCAAAATCAAATGTTCATCGCTCTTGCCGTTGTTATCGTGGAGGTGGATATGATGTATAGGCATTTTGAGAAGCGAGTCTATCGTATTAGTTGTATTTGCGTGCCCTACGTCTAAGGTAAACCCTAAGCCGTCAACCAGCATCGTCACGATTTCTTGGGGGGACCTGCCGATAAAAGAGGGTACGTTGGCCATGTTTTCCACGGTCGCCTTTACCCCGTACTCCTCAGCGCATCGCGCTATATCCGAAAGAGCTCCGCAATTCTTTTTGAGCGCTCTGTCAGGGCAATGAGTCGCTAACGGTGAGATGTAGCCTGGATGGACAACGAAGATGTGCGCGTAATCGGCGAGCAAAGTCATCGTCTGCTTTATCTGTCTCAACGTTTCAAGCCAGATGGGTTGATTGAGACTTGCGACGTTTAGATCAGAATACGGCGTATGAACGCTTATCTCCAGACCATAAGAAGACGTGACATAGTCGATGAGTGCGAGCACAGGACGATCCAATCGCTGTGTTCCCTCAGCGATTACCTCCCATCCTTCAAACCCGGCGACTTTTAGCTCTTCTAGTCGTTCGAGATTTAGTGAAGATGATGACAGATACACTTTCATCGCTTACTCGTGTTTGTAATCTCGTTGATTACGTCTTCAGGAGACCGAGTCACAACCTTGACATGGATAGACCCAAGCGGCCCGGGTCCGAAGTTCACTTTTCCGATTGTCGCGACTTGCTTGTTCAGTGAGAATTCAAAAGATGTGGATGCTAGTCCCTTTAGAAGCTCCGTTCTTGCCGTAGATCTTATACGTTGCGATTTCAGAAGCTTTGCAAAAGTCTCTAATGAGGTGCTAGTTCCCGTTATAAGACGATCTGACCGCTGCAGCGCGGCGTCAGGAAACACGCTGAGTACAGCGGCTTCCACTTTGCTTACCGATTCGGTTTCATGGATTGGCGTCCAAATGCGTATCTCAATAGCACTTTTCATGCCGGCGACCAATCGTTCTAATACGCGGCGCACCGCTGAATTGAATTCCTGCAGAGTTCCTTCGTTTGATATGCAAACGTCTGCACTATCCAGCGCTTCTTTAAGGCCCCAAGCCAATTCGCGATCGTCTTTCTGTCTGAAGCTTTCGAAGTCGGGCGTATCGTCTGAACGACTTCGGTTTCTCACCCTTTCAAATCTGGCGTCTGAGCTCGCTGCTATCGCTATAAGCTTGAACCGATCGTTGAATTCTTTCTTATAGGCGTTTACCTCTGCAATTCCTCTGATGCCATCTATCACGACCTTTTCAGAGGGATTTGCGTATATCGCCGGAATACACATTTTCGCAATTATATCCATGCCGCGTTGTCTGCGGAGGGTCGTTGCTACATGCCCAACGTTGTGTTCACTGAGCCCGATCCCTCGCTGACGCATATATGTCCGCACCATATCACCCATGGCTATGACACGAAATCCCTGGGCATGTGCGATGGCGGTTGCCTCCGATTTACCCGATCCTGGAAATCCTGCAAAACCCAAAACTAGCAAAGTATTCCCTTCAGTGGAGTGCTCAACGCGCTAAGGTATATACTCCTCACCTTTCTCGCGCGTCCTGATCTTAAGTGGACGTCCGCACCGAACTGCGATATCGACTATCTCATCTCGTGTCATCGTGATCAGATCTTTTTGGAGCGATAACTCGGTCCGTCCTTGTTGGAGTGCGTAGGGAACGTCTTTGAATTCATTGACCATTTCGTTTATCTGAGCTTGGGTTAACAAGTCCTTAAAAAGCGTCGTTCTCAGCTCAAACTCGAGAAGTGCGTGCGTGTTAAAGGCAATACGCCCGATGTCAATGGCTCGTCGTATTCTCTCGGTGTACGGGCGTACGGTGTCAGTTCTCGTGATTTGCGTATATTTTTCTTGGTTTGTGAGAGGCGCTTTGAGATCAATGAAAAGCGCGTTGAGCAGTCGTAATGAAATCAGCGTCTCCAGCACACCAGGAAAGGAGCCATTTGTCTCTATTCCAATGAGAAGGCCGTGGGCCTTGGCTTCTGTGGCGAGTACCTTCAAAACAGTTGGGTACAACGCGGGTTCGCCGCCAGAAAAGATGAGTGCGTTTACGAAGTCTTTGTTTCGTTGTATTTCGAGTAGCAGCTTCTTCACATCGGCCGGCGAAACACTTGCCAAAATTCGGTAGTTTTGACAATAACGACATTTGAAGTTGCATCCTCTGAGAAAAATGACCATTGCAGCTTTTCCACGCCAATCGATAGTAGAGAACGGTACTACGATCGTCTTCTCAAAGTCGTCGAAATTCAGTTGCACGTAACACCTGGCTGCCGAGCACTTTCCGATTAGTTAAACAAGATACTGGGAGGCGATTCAACCTTGATCCTACCCAATGCCTGATTAAAATGATTTGATTTTACTCGCGTTTCATCAATTATGGCTTGATGCAGCGCAACCTTTAGTACTTTCTCGACGAGATCCCTTGCTGAAAAATCCTGGGTCTTTTGTGCGATCTGTGCAAGATCCACAGTTTCGTCGAGCGGTACCGGAAACGTCTTCGAGTAGTTTGACAGGATCTGCAGCCTCTCACTCTGCGTCGGAAGCGTAAATTCGATCTCTTCTTCAAATCTGCTTCTCACGGAGGGATCAAGAGCGCTATATCGATTTGTCGCTCCAATTGTGCAAATACCAGACCTATCTTCGATTCCGTCCATTTCAGTCAAAAGGGCGTTTACTATCTCTAGCACATCGCCTCTGGTCTCCTGGTATCTTCTATCAAGAGCTACAGCATCCAGCTCGTCGAAGAATAATATGCACGGCGCTAGAGCCTTAGCTCGTGCATAAAGGAGATGTATCTTAGCAGCCCCCTCACCTACGTGCTCTCCGATCAGCTGGGTGGATTTTACCGCTAGTATGGGAGCCTCTGTCAAGTGAGATAGTGCCTTTGCCATCATCGTTTTCCCTGTCCCTGAAGGACCGAAGAACAGAACGTTCTTAGGGGCCCATCTTCCAAAGCTTTCAGGAGCGCTTAAATACTTTTCAATGAGTCTGCATTTCTTCTTGGCAGCTTTTTGGCCTACAACATCGTTGAGCCGAACGCCTGCGGCGACTTGCGGAATACTGCTCTCTTTGTCTTGCACGACAATCACCGTCGCTTTTCCGATGGTAGCGTGTCTGGGCTCCACATTCATAATTTCAAAAGCAAAGTCTGGATACATTCTTCGATCGAATAAGTAGTCCCCTCTTCTCACGGAAGTACCGAGCCATTGCTCCTTCGCGTAGTAATCAAAAACCCGTGGTTCGCTTATCTCTGGGTATTCGAATTCGGTTTTCATCGGATAGCCCGCAGGCTTAAGCACGATGAATTTGGCAGTCGTTTTAGCTTCTCTAACAGATAGATCGCTCATTCTTGTTCTTGGTGAATCATTATATGGTTCAAGGATTAAATCATTTATGATGTCGATGCAGAGTATTAGATCCTTCATAGGGATTGACTTCGATGAGAACACGAAGGCTGCGTTTCTCAAAATTCAGCGAGAGAAGCTCAAACTACACGAGTTCACGTCGGTCAAGGTCGTTAACCCTGGCACGGCTCATATCACCTTGAGTTTTTTGGGGCAGATAGGGCTGTCCGAGGCTTCGCACATCAGTGAGGCGCTTAGGTCTATCTCATATCATCCGTTTTGTGTAACGTTTAGAGGCGTCGACGTTTTTCCGAACAAGAGGAGAATGAGAGTTATATACATTGGAATCTTACCATCAGAGGATCTAAAAGAGCTTTACGGACTCCTTACAGCTGCTTTACCAAAGAAGTACTTCCCGGATAGGAGATTCGATCCACACGTAACTGTAGGACGGGTCAAAAGATTTGTCCCATCAGAACTGAACGCGTTGGCACATACTGTAAGCGCGCTGTCAACGTATCACGTAGGTCGCTTTAATGTTTCCGCTTTTCAGCTAAAGAAAAGCACATTGACGCCCAAAGGTCCTATTTATGAGACGCTGGAGGAGTTTAGATTATGAAAGATACGCTGGTACACGTGGAAAGGGAAGTCCTGAAAAAAATAAAACCCCAAAGAGCAGAACGCGAGCACCTACACCGTGTGACCCACCAAGTGATCTCCGCGGCGCAAAGCGCGATAGAACAGCGAGGCTTGCAAGCGACTGTATCACTCATAGGATCGGCGGCTCGTGACACCTGGATCAGCGGCGACAGGGACATAGACGTCTTTATCGGATTTAGCACTGCCACGTCTCGTGAAGATCTAGAACGCTTTGGACTAGAAATCGGAAAGGATATAGCTGCAGAGGGCTACACCATCCAGTTCGCGGAGCATCCTTATGTAAAAGCTCTGCTGGATGGATTCTCTATCGACGTAGTCCCGCATTATCTCATCACGAGCACAGAGAAGATTCTTTCGGCTGTAGATAGAACGCCTTTTCATCAGCAATATGTGACTGAACATCTGGGAGGCAGACAAGACGATGTCAGGTTGCTAAAGCAGTTCTTGAAAGGAGCTGGCATATACGGTGCCGAACTGCGAATAAAAGGGTTCTCTGGATATCTTTGCGAGCTACTCGTTATCAAATATGGTTCCTTCTGGGACGTGTTGAAAAATGCTCAAAATTGGAAAATCGGAACGCACATCAATTTAAGCGGCCAGAAAGCTAAAGCTTTCGAAAGTCCTCTTGTTATCATCGATCCGGTCGACGCAAATCGGAACGTAGCCGCAGCGGTAGCGTTAGATAGCTTATCTGTGTTCATTGATTCGGCCAGAAGCTTCATAGAGAATCCGTGCACACGGTGCTTTTTTCCTCCGCCGACAGTTCCACTTGACAAAGATGCGTTTAATGTCATACTGAAAAAGCGCAAAACGGCGATGTTCGGCGTGAGCTTCACTTTGCCAAACTTCGTTGAAGACATAGCTTATCCGCAGCTCGAAAGAGCTCATAAGGGGATGCGAAACACGCTCGAGAGGCAGGGCTTTTCCATTCTCAGAGGCGATACGTGGTATGACCGCGGTGACGCACTGCTGCTATTTGAAATGCTCACATGGCAGCTATCCGAAATAGAAAAACGCACAGGACCTTCCGTAGACTCGAAGCGCCACTCTAAGAACTTCAAACAAACCCACACGGGGAATGCTTCACTTATCACAGGCCCCTATATAGAAGAAGGACGCTACATCGTCGAGGTGCAAAGAAAGTACAAGAGCGTCCCACAGCTCATTGGCGCCGAATTCAAGAAAATGCGATCGAGCAAAGCGATCAGACAGGCCATGGAACGTGAATTTCAAGTGTTGAAAGACGAGGAACTCATCAAGAACGAGAAGCTAGGACTTTTTTTGGCTCGCTATTTTAGTCGGACGCTTAATAATTGCGATTAAAGCTATAAGTGCCAATAGTGTGACTGAATTTCCTTCACCTTTTCAACTCGGTCGCGCACGTGCTCGGACACGCCTTTGTCGATATCCTCTTCGCGCGGTGAGGTGGGAAAGTCGAACAATGAGCCGCATATTGAAAGAGTTGAGCTTGCCAGTGCTTCGAGGTCGTACCCCCCCTCCAAAACTGCGATGACGTAACCTTGCGGAGTGACTGACTTGACGCGCTGCGCTAATCCGCTGAAGCCGTTTGAGGTGACGAGCATGCCACCAACTGGATCGGCATAATGCAAGTCCTGACCGGCTGATATAAGTGTCAACTCAGGTTCGAATTGTTCGGCAATGGGAACAAGGAGGCTGTCATATATGTAGAAGAAGCCATCATCATTAACCCCTGCAGGGAGGGGGACGTTCACGTTAAAGCCCTTTCCGTCTCCGACGCCGATATCGTCAAAGTCGCCGGTTCCAGGATAAAGTGGTCTCTGGTGTGTGGAAAAATATAGCACCCGCGGCTCATCGTAAAAAGACGCTTGTGTTCCGTTGCCGTGATGCACGTCCCAATCAACTATTAGAATACGGTCGATGTCTTGGTTCGATAAAGCGTACTTTGCTGCGCAAGCAACGTTGTTGAAGATGCAAAAGCCCATAGCTTTGTTGCGCATAGCGTGATGACCCGGGGGTCTTACCACAGCAACAGTGTTATTCACGTCTCCCATTACCGCGTCTACTGCGCAAATTGCGCCTCCTACAGCTAGCAGTGCTACCGCGTAACTTTTCGGCGAGCAATACGTATCCAAATCGAGCCATCCTCCCCCAGCATCTGCCAATCGCCTAACGCTTGCTATGTATTGCGCGTCGTGATTGGCTTTTACGTATTCAATTGCTGCCTTGTCGGGTTTCAGTATTTGAATGCGTCTTGCGTGGTCATCGCTCCTAATTCGTTCCATGATTGCGTCTGTCCGACTTCTAGACTCAACATGGTCGCCTGTATCGTGGTCTGCATACGCAGGATCGTAAATGATAGCGCCCGCTGTCATGATAAGTGAAATTGTTCTACGGATTATTAACGTTACCTTATGAACGCAACCAGCGGCGAACGCCGATAGGACAGCCCAGAGCAGTTAGGTTAATTTACTTGAAGTCCTGAGTACCAAGTGGAAAAATGCACTCTCTCAAAGTCGAAGACTACATGACGCGAGAAGTCATCTCGGTTTTGGCAACCGATACGGTCAGTGACGTCATCAGTCTTATCAAGAATACCAAACACGACGGATTTCCGGTGGTGAAAGAAAGAAAGATAATCGGATACGTCTCCTCTATCGATATATTGCTCTGTGATCCACAGGTGAAAGTGGCAGATATTATGTCCGTCAATTTGGTAGTTGCGCGGCGCGATATGGATCTGTTTGATGCGGCTCGCGTGTTGTTTCGATCCGACCTCAAAAAACTCCCCGTAATCGATGATGATGGGGCCGTGATAGGGATCATATCAAACTCAGATGTCATACGGTCGCAAATCGAGCGCGCTACACCGGACAAGGTGTGGAAACTTATGCGGACGCTTCGAACGATTCATAAGGTTCAAGTTGAGGAGCACTTCGGCAAAGTGAGCATAGCAGAGCTCGTTCCGACGCAATCAAAAATATTTGCCGATGAGCTAGAGGGCAGGAGGTACGAGCTTGAAAAAGGCCTTGCGGAGCCGTTGATAGTTATTAAGAAGTATGACAAGACCCTACTGGTTGATGGCCATCACCGAGCTATCGCAGCTTACCGTTTGAAGCTGACAGAAATAGACGCGTACATCATCACGATGGATCGCGATGTCTATTTAGGCATGGAACGGACGGCTCTAAACGTGGGATTAAACTCGCTGGCAGATATCGAAATCCTGGAAAGTGGAAGCCATCCCCTTATCGAGATAACGAGAAGGAGGGGTTCTAGGAATGCGTAAAAGTCACTTGGGTGAGACAAAATTGAAAAGCTTACGAAGCACGTCAGTTTGTGTGATAACCGCTTTTGGAAGCCCATTCTTTGTCACCAACAAGCGACCAACGTTGTTTTCGTGGAACAAACGCATGACCTCGTAAACTGGCATATCCTCATCGACTGAGAGCGGATCGAGGCTCATGACATCTCTTGCCAGTCCAGCGTTCCCGGCAGCGACCGCTTTACCTAGATCTTTTAGCGTTATAACACCAACAAACTGGTCATTGCTCCTGACTGGTGCGCCCTGAATGTCATTCTCTATTAGGGTCCTCGCGACTTGTTGAAGCGACATGTCGGCGTCTACGCTAATGAGAGCCTTAGACGCATAATCCCGTACTCGCGCTTTGGGGAGAGAGATCATCTCGGAGACCAAGACTATCACTTTGTTCTCTGAGTCGTTTCGCCCGCACACAGTGCCCTTAATCCTTAGCTTATTGACGGGAGTTGGTCCTAGCTCAAGTACGTCGCCGACGTTAAAATCTCTGACGTTTCCGATGATCTTGATCGCAGCGCTGCACACGTCCGGATGCGCAACCGTCGTGAAATCTATTTCTTCGACGAGGGTGTTGCTGACTTCCAAGCCATTTTTTATCAAAAGAACGTGCGCTTCTTCCGCTAACGTGTCAAGTTCTAGTTCACGAAACGCTGCGCTAGTTGCCTGATATCCGCCTTTCGGACCGGGAACCCCTTCTACGAGGTGCAGCGCCTTTAGCGATTGCATTTGGTTTCTAATAGTCCCTGGATTTCGACCTACCATCTGCGCTATCTCCTCTCCCCTGATAGACCCAGACTGTCGGCGATGCAAGCTTATAAGAGCGCTTAAAATCTCTTTTTGCACGGGGGTAAGTTCCATATCTCTAATTAATATGATTAATTATGAGATATAAGTGTTATTAAGTCTTGAAGTCGTGTACGAAAAAATGTTCGAGATACCTACTGTTCCGACTGCTGAAGAACTCCTTGACAAGGCCTTTAGACGAAGCGTCCGAGCGCGGGCGGGAAGGCCGGCAGGAAAAAACGCTGAAAAAACGATGATCTTAACAGCTTCAAATATACTGGTCGATAACCTCCGAACAGTTGTTAGACGCTTTCCGAATTTTGATGAAATGGACCCGTTTTATAGAGAGACTATAGACACCATCATTGGCGTAAATAAGCTCAAGATGTCACTCAGCTCGGTTAGCTGGGCCGCCACGAAGATCTACCAATTGTCCAGAGCGGCTATGGGCAAACTTGGTCGAGTTACCGATTCGACCGCGGTACGAAAACAAGTGTATGGGCGCATAGGCTCTATCATGAGAGAGATAAAGCCAGACCTCGATTTTCTAAATGAAGCTCGAAACATAATCAGCGCGCTTCCGGCAATAACAAATGAGCCGACGATCCTCGTCGCAGGATATCCGAATGTCGGCAAATCAAGCTTTGTTTCACTCGTGACTGGCGCGAAACCCGAAATAGCATCGTATCCTTTTACCACAAAAGGCGTGACCGTTGGTCATATACAACGTGATAAGCAGCGTTATCAGGTGATAGACTTGCCAGGCCTGCTTGATCGGCCTCTTTCTAAGCGGAATATTATTGAGCTTCAGGCTGTAGCTGCACTCAAGTACCTCGGTGACGTTGTATTATTCATCCTTGACCCAACAAATTCGTGCGGTTACAGCATATCAGATCAGTTGGACTTGTTAAACGAGCTGCGATTAGAGATTGATCTTCCTTTAATTGTTGCAGTTAACAAGGCGGATCTTGCGCCTGTGGAAACTGTTCCAGGAGGTTACAAGATGTCCACGAGAACGGGCTTAGGAATCGCCAAAGTCTTGCAGCTCGCGCTCGATGCGGCGACTGATCGCAGACGACAGGGGCATAATTTCCTCGGAAGGGATGGCGACGAGAGGATCCGATTTAGAACGGACTGATTCCTGCAAAGTGGCAAGCTACCAAAAAGCCAATAATGGCGCCTGTGTTCAAAAATGGCAAGCCCGCTTGAGGTCGTCCTTTGAGAACTAACATCATAAGCACTGCGTATCCAGCAATCGTACCGACTGCTGTACCGAGCGCCAAAACGTTTATAAATCCGACTGTCGGCGCGCTCAAGAAAGAGTTGGCTGATATGACCAGTATAGTTGGGATCACGGCGTCGCCGAGTCCCATGAAGAAAGCCTCACGCTTTTCTAACTTGTTTTCGTTTTTAGCCTGTGAAGCTTCTTTTGTCCATTTGACGTGAGAATACCCCCTGTTACGCGGGAGCACAAATAACACAGGCAAATTCAAGTCGACTACGCCTTCGGCCAGGCTTATCATATGTTTTGTTTCATACACTGATATGAAATCATAAACCGCGAGGGCTATTAATAGCACCAGAGTGGGAAGGATCGCCAAAGAGATGCCAAATATGGCAGCGGCGCCTGCGCCTATGAGGATGCCCACGCCATCTATGACGTACCATTCTGGGTAATAAAACAACAATAACGCTGTTATCGCCGTTGCAGCCAGCGCTACGAGCCATCCAACATCAGTGAAGGCAAATAAAATCGATGAGTAGACGAAATACAGGGTTGAGACCACTACCACGCCTATGATAAGTTGGATTACCCAGCGCTTCCTGAGTTTAATGATGAGGAGCAAAAACGCGGTAAAAGCGAGGACAAGCACAAGGTAATAGAGCGGATTGAACACGGACTCAGGATTGCTAAACGCCCTGATGTTTGATGCCTGAAAAGGACTAGCCAAAAGAAGCGCGATAAACTGGATGGCAATAATGAAAAGTACCATCGAAAAAGGCGAAATCCGTTTTAGTATACCGTTCACTTAAGAGGCTCCTTTGGATGCGACGACAGGCAGGACAAGTAGTCGATGCGAGTCTTTGCTATCACTTTGGCCCTATACGTGTTGCTATTATATAGAATTACATGGAGCTGACGATGTGATGGCATTACCCTCATACCTCGCTGTATCCGGAGTGCCCTCCCTCACCAAGGAACGGCGGCGTGTGACGCGTAGATAAGGATCGCTGACCGTCGCAGATACCTCGCCTTTGCCTGCGTTTTTCAGGATAAGGCGACTTAATCCTGGCATAGTTTTAATTCACGCGCTACGCATATTATCAATCGGTGAGGTTACGATATGGGAGTCCCACTTGGCGACCTTCTTCCGCGAACCAAAATAAAACTTGAGCAAATTGATACCGTAGCGATCGACGCGTACAACGTGATATATCAGTTTTTGAGTATTATACGCCAGCGAGACGGAACGCCTCTCATGGACACCGAAGGGAGAATAACGTCTCATCTCTCTGGACTATTCTACAGAAATGCACATATCATAGAGGCTGGAGTGAGATCTATCTACGTATTCGACGGGCAGCCACCAGAACTAAAAAAGGGTACTATGCAAAAACGCAAAGAGGTACGCGAACACGCGACACAGGCTTGGGAGCAGGCAAAAGCTGAGGGGCGGGCTGATGCTTTCAAGTATGCGCAAGCGTCATCTCGTATTGACGATCAAGTTCTAGAGAGCTCGAAGCTCTTGTTGCACTATCTCGGGATACCGGTCGTAGAAGCTCCGAGTGAAGGAGAAGCACAGGCGGCGTACATGACGATGAAAGGAGACGTCTCGTTTACTGGATCCCAAGATGTAGATGCACTTCTTTTCGGATCCCCGCGCCTAGTGAGAAACATCACGATAACAGGACGACGGAAACTCCCGGGCAGCAACGTGCACATAAGCATTAGTCCTGAATTATTCGAGCTCGAAGACATCCTCACATCTTTGGAGATAACTAGGGAGCAGCTCATTGAAGTAGGCATTTTAGTGGGAACTGATTATAATAAAGGCGTAAAAGGAATCGGACCAAAAACGGCCTTGAAGATGATAAAGAGCTATGGCATTGAAGAAGCACTGCAGAAGCTTGACCAAAGCATTGATTACACACTTATCAAAGCATTCTTCTTAGATCCTGATGTGACTGACGACTATACGCTCACGTGGGCGCCACTAAGGCAGGACGCGTTATTTGATTTTCTCTGCGATGAGCACGATTTTTCAAGGGAGCGTGTGAATACCACCCTGGAGAGAATATCTGATGCCCAGAACAAAGCGGATCAAAGGTCGCTAGCCCAGTGGTTATGATTTGCGTCTACACGTCTCTCAAAATAACAGCAGACTCAGTTTCGCTCATGAAACCCGTAAGCCCCAACGAGCAAGACGAACGCAACCGAGCCATGCGATTCTCTCCGTATCTCGTCGTTTTTGCAAACTACATATAGCTTCTGAAACCCTTTGCCTAGCGGTATCACTATCTTGCCGCCTGCTCGAAGTTGCGCAAGTAGCGGGGGCGGAATATCAGGAGCCGCGCAGGTAACGAGGATGCGATCGTACGGTCCACCTTCGGGGTAACCTAATGATCCGTCTCCCACAATGACCGCCACATTTGCGGGTAAACGTTTTCTGGCCTCACGCGCCAACTTTTTGTGTCGCTCGATACTATAGATGGTTCCTTGCGCCACTAGCTCCGCAAGCACGGCCGCGTGATAGCCCGATCCTGTTCCCACCTCAAGCACAGATGCCCCTGGCCGAACATCAAGTAGGTCACACATCATAGCAACCATGTGCGGAGCAGAAATGGTTTGTTCGCTTCCGATAGGTAAGGGTTCATCGTAGTACGCATAGTCACGCCATTGCGTTGGCACGAAGTTCTCTCGCTTAACCCGTTTCATCGCGTCTATTACAGTTTCGCTTATGCCCCTGCGTCTTAGGCGCTGAAACAGAGACTCACGTTGTTCTTCCAGAGATATGATAGAATGACCCCCGTGATAATTCATTTGCCATGATTTGCGAAATGCGGCACCGTGTGCCCGCCCGTCGGCCCCGTTGCGAAGATTCCACGGATGTTTTTTGCTTTTGCTCGCTGTCCCCTCCGTGCTAGCATGGGGCCCGCTCTTACTTTGATGCGATCAATCATTCCGAATTTCTCCTCGCTTCCAACGATGAATTCCTTGTCGCCTTCAAACGCTTTTGTGTGGCGCTCTGTGATCTTCCCAACATGAACGACTATCCTAACGACTACTCTATCAATTCTTTGCGCCCAGAGCGTTTTGATCGAAACCACTGGCGCGTGACGAGTCCTGGATCCATTACTCACCTCTATCGCCGTAACTCTCACAGCTTCAGCCGATCCGTTCTCTACAACAATTTCATCGCCGACGTGCAGATGTTCGTGCATGCCAGCCTCGAACCACCGCAAATAGGACCGGTCGTGGCAACTCGTTACGACTCTTAACTTCGTTGTTGATGGTCCGCGCTCGAATCTGACTTTCCGCGTCGCATGACAAGTGGCGCATCTCACAACGGGATTAGTGCTATCACTCAAAACTTCGTGCAACACTTTTTTATTCGGAGAGCACGAAGGACATTCTACGTTCCGCTCCCGATTCGCCATTCAAGCAGTACTTGTCTGAGGAACTATAAAAATAAATACAGGATATGATTAGCGAAACGATCAGCGCCAAAGGTCACCGGAATGTCACTGCTAAGCACAAGACGACATTTCAGATTACTAAAGACAAAGAGATCTCGAAGAGGGCGGATTGCGTGATTGGTGTCTCTGCCGACAAAGCGTTAGCTGACCTCAAGGAGGTTACTAAAGCCGCCTTGAGACACGACGGATCGAAGGTCCGCCTCCTACTGTGTGCGGGCGACACGTGTGAGGTAGTAACTGGCCTTGGGAGCACTGAGCTGAAATACAGTGATGATCGTGATATGGTGGTAAGGAAGAGCGGCTTCATCTCCGAGAGGACGCTGATGATTAGAGCCGATAGGGCAGCTGTTGATTTAGACAGACGCATGATAGAAAAGTTAAAAAGGTCAGAGGACATAACAATAATTATAGAAGTACACTTCTGACTATATCGTCTATTTCGCCTGCTGTCGTTCGACGAATTCTTGCCGATTTTGGCGATTACAGGCATATAGATAGGTTTAAATACAAACGTCATGAATTAAACAGTGTTTACTGGTTTTCTGTTTCTACTTGCTGAGGTAGTAAAATGACCAATGTCGATCAATATAAAGGCACGACTACCATAGGTATAGTTTGTAAGGACGGCGTTGTGCTGGCATCGGAAAGCCGCGTCACTATGGGAAACTTCATTTCCAGCAAAGAAGGAAAGAAGATTTATCAAATCGATGATCTAGTCGGGATGACTATTGCCGGTGGGGTAGGCGACGCGCAGAGCCTTGTACGCACAATCACGGTAGAGGCGAAGCTATATAAGATGCGACGTGGCAAGGCGATGACCGTTGGCGCGATAGCGACTCTACTCTCTAATATTTTAAACAGCAACAGGTACTACCCATATTTTGTGCAGTTGATGGTTGGAGGTTTTGAGAAGGACGCCGGTTCACTGTACTCGCTTGACGCTTTAGGCGGCCAAATTGAAGAGCGGCTGGCAGCGGCGCAGGGGTCAGGATCGCCTATGGCATTCGGCGTTATGGAAGATCGATACAACGAAAAGCTGCCTATCGAGGACGGAACAGATCTCGCCATCAGAGCTCTATCATCTGCAATGAAAAGAGATTCAGCTTCAGGAAATGAAATGCACGTTGTAAAAATCACAGCGAAAGGATTTGCTGAAGCGACTAAGGACGAAATAGAGAGAAGGAAAGCAGCCCTTGGAGTTTGAATAGTCTGTTTCCCGATTTTCATTTCTTTTTTTTGTTTTTGTGGAAGTCGTAGAATGCCAGTTGAAGAAGCACTTAGTGAGTTAAAGCAGCGCGTTAAAGAGAGATTGCCTTCCAACATCACGATTACAGAACTTGAGTTCGAAGGTCCGGAAGTAGTGATCTACACTGATGATCCAAGAGCGTTTGCAGATAACGGGGAGATTATCAAAAAACTCGCTCGGGAACTGCGTAAACGTATCGTCGTCAGGCCGGATCCTCGCGTCTTGGCCGATGCAGAGCGGTCAGTTGAAGAGATAAATAAGATAGTGCCCGAAGAAGCGGGGATAACTAACCACTATTTTGATCTCGACACTGGCGAGATTGTCATAGAAGCGAAAAAGCCGGGGCTTGTCATTGGAAGACACGGTGCCACACTCAGAGAGATTACGAAACAGATCGGCTGGACGCCTAGGGTCGTAAGAACCCCTCCAATCGAATCAGTGACCGTAAAGGAGATCCGCCAGTATTTGAGATCCTTTAGCGATGAGCGCAAGGAACTCCTTAAGGCGATGGGGAAAAAGATCCATAGGGAGATGACGTCAAAGGATCAGTGGATTAGAGTCACTTCTCTTGGCGGGTGTCGTGAAGTCGGCCGAACGTCTTTCGTGCTCTCGACACCTGAATCAAGAATTCTGATCGATTGTGGGGTTAACGTCGGCTCGGAGGATAGCGCGACGCCCTATCTCTACGCGCCAGAGGTGAGCCCTCTTGACCAGATCGATGCCGTCGTAGTCACGCACGCGCATCTTGACCACGCCGGTCTTGTCCCCCTTCTATTCAAATACGGGTATGAGGGGCCTATATACTGCACCCCACCAACGCGCGATCTAATGTCACTTCTGCAGCTTGATTACATCGACGTTGCAGCCCGTGAGGGACGGAGAATACCCTATGACTCGGCCAAAATACGCGAAGTCATAAAACATTCGATCGCTCTCAATTATGGCGGCGTCACGGACATAGCTCCCGACGTGCGACTCACCTTTCATAATGCAGGACACATACTTGGGTCATCCATAGCTCATTTTCACGTCGGTGAAGGACTTTATAACGTCGCTTTTACTGGCGACTTCAAGTACGATCAGAGTAGGCTGTTTGATCCGGCGGTAAATAGCTTCCCTAGATTGGAAGCGCTTATCATGGAAGCGACCTACGGAGGATCGCACGATCAGACTCCGTCCAGACGTGAGGCTGAAAATAAGCTCTATTCTATTATACGGCAAACGCTGTCGAAAAATGGCAAGGTACTGATCCCGGCGTTTGCGGTTGGACGCAGTCAAGAAGTTATGATCGTCCTCGAAGAAGGCATTCGTAAGAGACTGCTGGACGAGATCCCGGTGTATCTAGATGGCATGATATGGGAAGCCACGGCAATTCACACGACGTACCCCGAGTATCTAAATAACGATTTGAGGAACATGATCTTTCACGAGGGAATGAATCCTTTTCTGTCCGACAGCTTTGTCCAAGTAGAGCAAAACATGCGAGATGAAATTGTGCAAGGGGAGCCATGCGTTATCTTGGCCACCTCAGGTATGCTCAACAGCGGCCCGGTAATGGAATATCTTAAGGCGTTGGGACCGCAGGACAACAACACCCTGATCTTTGTTGGGTATCAAGCAGAAGGAACACTCGGGCGGCGTATTCAAAAAGGATGGAAGGAGATTCCAATGTCAAACAACGGCAAGACGGCGACCATGCAGATCAACATGTCTGTGGAAACAGTTGACGGGTTCTCCGGGCATTCGGATCGGCAACAATTGATCGAGTTCGTCAAGCGCCTGAATCCAAGGCCCGAGAGGATTGTCACAAGCCACGGTGAGGAGAATAAATGCATGGATTTAGCAAGCACGATATATAAAAAGTTCAAGATTGAAACGAGAAGCCCAATGAACCTGGAGACCGTCCGCTTTTTATGAGTTGCCGTGGGTTACGCTCTCAAAATAGTCACAGATATCCGTGAGCGGACATCTCCAATGCTCAGGTATCCTCGCTCTGCAAATTTCCCGGCCAAATTTGATTAAAGCTATGTGGACGTACTTCCGTTTTCGAGGCGGTATTTCCCTCTCCAAAGCTTGCTTGACTTTGTCGTAATCCCCTTTTTGAGGTGCGATCCCGATGCGGCGAGAGACCCTAAAGATGTGTGTGTCAACTGGGATAACATCAAAGCCGCGCGCAAAAAGAAGGACTACATCCGCAGTTTTCTTACCAATACCTTTGATTTTCAGCAGCCGGTTTCTGGCTGATTCGTAAGAACCAGCGAGGAGGAGCCACGTGTCTCCATCACATTCTTCTTTGATCTCTTTTGCTAAAGCGACCAGACTACTAGCTTTAGCCTCGTATAATCCGGCTTGCTTGATTTGAATCGCCACTTGGCTCGTGTTTGCTCGTGCAAGTTCTTCGATCGTTCGGTACCTCTTGACAAGGCGTCGAAAGGCAGACTTCGAATTCGCGTCAGATGTGTTTTGCGATAGAATTGTTTCTGCGATCAACCAAAAAGGGTCGTGCAGCTCCTTCCAATAGTGGTCATCGAGGTGTACGTCGCCGTACAGAACCTCAAGACGCCGCAAGACAAGCTCTCCTTTTGGGGCATTATCCATTCTCGATGATATAGTACCACCTCGTACGTCTGGGACAGTCGTTCGTGTTCCACTTAGATTTTATCGGTGATGTACTGATACATTCACTGCCAGTTCTTACCCGTGATGTAATCAGTGTGCGCAGCAAAGCGACGCGTGCATGCGCTTAGCTAGCTGTGACGGAATAGGGATTAAGGGCGTGGATGGCTACGAAAGCCATCAGGCATGCTCCACACGAACCGCTTTTTTATCTCTCTCGGCGTATAAGGCACGTCGGGAACGTCAGCATTTCCGGGTTTTACGACAGTATGAATAAACTTGGGTCCTGCCGACGCTTCTAAAGCCGACTGAAGGTCTTCAGCAGTGTAAGCTTTGCAGGTATTCTCGATGCCAAATCCCCGTGCGAGAAGCTCGAGATCTAGTTTCTGGCTTGCGGTTTGTTGATTTCCTGTTGAGCCATATGTCCCGTTGTCGAGGACTATAATTGTAAGATTGCCACCGGCTAATTGAGATACGCTGCAAAGCACGTTAGGATTCATCAACAGGCTGCCATCTCCATCGAGCACGAGAACTTCACGGCCGCTGTAAAAAGAGACACCAAGTCCGATGGAGGATGCCAATCCCATACTTCCCAACATATAGAAATTGCTCGCTTGGTCACATAAGGCATGGAGTTCCTTACTCGGTATGCCCAAGTTACAGACTACCGTGCGCCCACGCAGATGGGGTACAGCCGCCTCGATCGCTTCATATCGGGTCATGGTGGCGTGCCTGAACGGTGCCTTATACGATAATATAGGAAAAGACACCCTCTCGTATTTCGCCTCGTAGCCCGCATCGAGCGGTGAGCAGTGCCACACTTGAGGGGAGACGAGTACAACAGTTGGCAAGTCCGATTTGTAGGATTCACGTATTCCGTCACCGATTAACCAAAGATCGTCGATGACGTGTACTTCATAGGTTCTTACCTCCAGCGCATCGAGAACTGCCTTGAGGTGCGTGCCCCAGTAGACTTGCGCAGGTATGCCCTCCTTGTAGATTCCACGCCAGCTCGCTATGATTGGCAAAGGTATTTCGTACGTAAAATTGAGCGATGACAGCGCATTAAGCAGGTTGCCGAGCCCTGTACTCTGTATTAACATGAGAGGCTTAGCGCCAGCCAGGTAAGCCCCGGCGCATATGCCTATTCCATCCTCCTCCCGAGAGAGTTGAACCTCAAAGAAGCTCTCACCTATGCGAGGCAGCAGATTCTTTAGTCGATCACACGGCAAAGTTGCTACTAAATCGATGTCATGTTGCTTGAGCAGTCCGACCGTTCTTTCTTCTGCTGTGATCATAGTAAGGCCTATGTTAACGTTTCCAGGAGTTCCTCAAGATCTGAATCAGGTCCCTCGAGACGTTGGTGGGGTCTTATCTTGAAGCACGTTCTGTCCCGCCGCATCAGCTGCAGCCCACCGCCAGTTATATTCAGAAGGATGGTGTCGTTCTTGCCAATCGTGCCGTCATCGATGGCTTGCAACAACGAAGCTGTCGCAACTGCAGCAGCTGGAACTATGTCTATTCCCTCAAGACTTTCAAAGAGGAGCGCTGCGCGCTGCGCCGCAGCGGTCGTGACAGCGTACATCTCGCCGCGAGTGCTGTTAAGAGCGTCAAAAATCCCCCCGTTCACCGAGTACGCGGGAGTCCTGTTTGACAGAACATCTGCGTAGAGTTTGTCTATAGATCTCTTGGCATTCGGCATATCGACTGAGGGATTGATAAACCTGTGCTTTGCCTTCCACGCGTTATACATGGGTGCAAAGGGCAGATTTTGCGCTAGGTGGAGTTTGGGCAGCGGGCCTTTTACAAATCGTCCGTCTCTTTTCAAGCGCAGCGCAGCTTCCCACGCTGCGATTCCCCCGGTCCCGCTTCCGACCGCCTGGAAATAGTGGTCAGGAGTTCGGCCAATAGTAAGAGCCGCATCCAACATGACAGCACCCATGCCATCACGTCTTGCCACGTTCCTAGCCCCTCCTTCGTTTACCAGCCCGGGTAAAGAGGCAAGTCTATTTCCAAGGGTTATTGCATCGGAATAGTCATTTCCTTTTTTAAGCAAGATCAACTTAATATTGTCAGATGGTTGTTCCGGCAACCAGAACTTGCCGAACGAACTTTCGAGACCGACGAGGAGGAGCTTCAAGTCAGATGAGGTGGTGGCAACGGTGTGCGCAAACGCGCGCCCTGTGTTGCCAACCGACGAGACAACCAAAGCTTTGACATCGCTCTCCAGAGCACGCTGAATGGTAGGCGGCGACTCCAATTCCTTAAAACTGCATGTTTCGAGCCTGGCGTTCATTTCCGGCCAGTACCCATTAAAACTAATAAAGAGTTCTCCCAACCGAAGCTCTCGAGCGAGTTCGACGCTTTTGTAAGTAATCGGTCCGCCACAAGTTTTAAGCTTGGATTTCGTCGGCAACCACTGAGCAAATTTCCACATGCTTGCTTCTGAGCCGATCTTTAACCGCTTATCTTTGTAAACGGTGCGCAACAACGCGTCGCCGCATTTACATTGTAGCGCATAACCGTGGTCGCTAACATCCGAATGGCAGTTTAAGCAGATAATTTTATAACGTCTGGCGACCGAACCATTTGTGGTCATCCATAGTTGAGAACGCCGTGTTTTTATTTATAATTACCTAAACAGTGTAGTAATGTGAAAAAATATATCTAATTTTATCCTTATAAGGAGAGTTTATTCTAGTTTTAAATAATTATTTATAGAGCGATAAACAGAAATTCATCTATCCATGGAAACTCGCAAAGAAAAACCCGAAAACGTCGTAGATAATGGTAATTCTCTGGCTTTTGAGTTTTTGTACAAAGCGGAAAATAGAGTAAAGTGCCTGCAGTGTGGGAGGTGCACCTCCGGTTGCCCCGCGGCAAAGGTGTTCAGCGACTACAACCCGCGCGAGATTATGAGACGAGTACAAGACGGCGACGGGGCTGAACTGGTCAAGGATCCCATCATTTGGCTCTGTGGACAATGTTATACGTGCAATTCACGCTGTCCTCGAAATAACAGCCCCGCCTCTATAATCCTGGAAGCGAGAAACACAGCTTACAAGGAAGGATATGCCCCGCCAGAAATGTACGAAAGATCCGCCGCGCTTCTCGAGTCCCTTTTTCTTAAGGGTGTCACCGTCTCACCTATATTGTTACAACGAGAGTTGGGGACGCTGACCAAGGTTATAGACGCGGATGAGCTCAAGGCTCTCAGGGCCGAGTTGGGCCTGCCACAATGGGACTCAAGAGAAGTCGCAATCCCGGCGAGGGCACTCGAGGAGATAAGGACCATCCTTGAGCTGACGTGCGACAAGAAGGAGACCGCCAATGACCACTGATGCCATTATTAACTCGTCGGCTAAGCTTCCGCAGCGCCTTTATTTATTCAAAAGCTGTGTTGCGGGAACCTTCTATCCGGGCATAGAAAGGTCATTTCGCTTCATACTTAACTCGCTGAATGTCGACTATTTCGACGATCCGAGGCAATCATCGTGCACAGGGTTCGGCGTACACTGTGGCGTGATACCTCGCGAAACGAATCTCAGCCTCAACGCTAGAAACCTGGCGCTTGCTCACGATTCAGGCTACACGAACATCATTTGCACGTGTCCCACTTCGTACGCAAACCTCAAGGAGTGCACCAACGAGCTTCGCGACGATAACACAAAAGCTGCAGTAAACGACGTTCTTAAACAGGTGGGCCTTGAGTACACGGGAGGCGTTACGATATATCACGCTGCCGAGGTTCTTCACGCCATCCGAGATACCCTTGCAGAGCGAGCGAAGCTATCAGCCTCACGCACGCGCGTTGCTACGCATCACGGTTGCCACTATACAAAGGTGTTTTATGACCAAGTCATCGGTGGACTCTGGGAATATCCAAGGTTGCTTGACGACATATGCGCTAGTTTCTCGGCAACACCTATCGACTATTCAGAGCGTTCTCTATGCTGCGGCATGGGTTTTTCAAACTTCATTAGTTCAAACGAGTACACCGAGTCGGTGAGCTTCATAAAACTTGATAGCATACTCTCGGAGAAGCCTGATGTCATCGTAACTATGTGCGCCGGCTGTCAGTTGACTCTCGACCGGTTTCAAAAAAAGTTCGAAAAGCGACTCCGATACACTGCTCCCGTGCTTAACGTGTCACAATTAGTTGCTATTCTGCTTGGAGCTGATGTCACAAAAGACGCATGCGTGCAGTTTGGAGCAGTAAGCGCGACCCCTGTTATAAAAAAGCTGGAGGCTCTTTAACATGCCGTCGCGTTTCGGCGTCTTTCTGTGCAGGTGTGATGGCAATATTTCGAATGTCGTCGATATCGATAGACTCAAGAAGCATTTCAGTCGCGCACATGCGGTGGACACCGACCAACACCTTTGCTCGCTACAAGGACAGCAAAAAATCAAGCGGTGTATTAATGAACACCAGCTAGAAGGGGTTGTTGTGGCAGCTTGTTCCCCAAACAACCACGGAAGAACCTTCAGAAGATGCTTAAGTGAAGCCGGATTAAACGAATATCTCCTCGAACTAACGAACGTTAGGGAGCAGTGCTCCTGGGTAACGAGAGATCGAAAAAGCGCTACCAAGAAAGCGCGTGATCTTGTGAATGCCTCTCTGCAGAGACTGGAATACGCGCAACCGCTGTCTGGTTCTCGCGCGAGTGTCACCAATGCCGCGCTTGTGATCGGTGGCGGAATCGCGGGGATAACCGCCGCCCTGGCGCTGGCTGAAAATGGCGTTAAGACGTATCTGGTCGAAAAAGAGCCGTCGATAGGCGGCAACACAGTGCGCATCGGAAAGGTGTTCTCCCCTCATAAAATGGTGGAAGAGTGCGCTATGTGTTCGCTGAGCCCGCTGATGAATGATGTGAGCCGAAATCCGAATATCGAGCTGTTAACAAACGCAGAGGTTGCGAGTGTCAACGGCACTGCCGGCCGCTTCAGTGTCGATGTGAGGCTAAAATCACGGAATGTGAATGAGCACTGCACAAGCTGCGGCGAATGTGCTGTCGTATGCCCTGTGGAGGTAGCCGACTGGTGGAATGCGAAAACGCGAAACAGAAAGGTGATTTACAAGCCTTTTCCACAAGCAGTGCCAGACCAGTACGCTATTGACGCCGAAAAATGCATAAGATGTGGGAAATGTGTCAAAGTCTGCAAATCAAACGCAATCGAGCTGGAAGCAGGGGCATCTCTCCTGAGGATAAGGGTGGGGGCCATAATCCTAGCGACGGGACACGACGAATTTGATCCAGCCATGCGACCTGAGTACGGGTATGGCCGATTCAAAGACGTGGTTACGCAGTTAGAGCTCGCGCGAATAATCGGCGTCAACGGTCCCACAAACGGAGAACTCGTAAGACCTTCAGACGGAAAACGACCAACCAAGATAGTAATGGTGCAATGCGTAGGATCAAGAGATGAGAAGCCCAACGGGTTGCGCTACTGTTCGTCCGTATGCTGCATGGTGGCGTTAAAACACGCGAACTACATTAGCGACTATTTTCCCGGAACTGATATAAGCATACTTTACACCGATATGCGTGCTTCCGGCATCTACGAAAACTACTACAGACAAGTGCAGGAGAAAGGAGTCAAATTCATCCGCGGAAGAGCCAGCGAGGTGAAGCGAAGAGGAGACCGGCTGCTGGTGGGCGTCGAAGATACTCTGCGCTCACGCTGTGTCGAGCTTGACGCGGATCTAGTCGTGCTCTCGACAGGAATTAAGCCCTCGAACGGAACCGTGGCTCTTGCCCAGGAGCTAGGCATAGAGCTAAGCGAAGAGTTGTTTATCAAGGAGAGGCACCCGAAACTTGAGGGAGCAAACACAAACATCAAGGGGATCTATGTGTGTGGAACCGCTCAAGGACCTAAGGACATAACTTATAGCGTGCTACAAGCAAATGCAGCATCGCTCGAGGCTCTTTCACTTGTCGGACAGGAATATCTGTCGATAGAACCGCTGTCAGCCTTTGTCAAAGACAGCTGTAATGGCTGCGGTATGTGCGTTCGGCACTGCAAGAACAACGCTATAACTATCGTTGATAGAGGAGCGGTAGTCGATCCACTGCTGTGCACCGGTGGCGGGGCATGCATCCATGCTTGCCCAACAGCGGCACTTGACTTGCACGGCAGTACCGAAGCACAACTTGAAGCGTCGATACGTGGGATGCTTGCCGGAAAGACGAAAGACGAGATTAGAAACATAGCATTCTTGGATGAGAAGATCGGATATGCAGCTGCTGATAACATGGGCGCTTCGAAACTGCAGTATCCGGCCTCAGTCAGAATTATCAGCGTGCCGTCCGTCTTGCGATTGGCGCCGCGTCACATCGATTTAGCTTTCAAACTAGGTGCAGATGGCGTCTTTATTGGCCAAGGATTCGAGGCCGAAAGCTGCGGCGAAAACTTTGAAAACGTCGAGATGCGACTCAATAAGCTTAGTGAAGACGCGGCCCGACTGGGCGTCGACCCTGCAAGGCTTAAGATCTATCGCGTGTACATCCCTCACTTTGTCGGCTTACACAAGCGTTTCCTGAAGTTTGATGAAACCATCAAACGCAACCGCGAAGAGAGCAGTGAGCTCGCTCCCCTCTCTGGTGAGCAATGAAGCGGTCTGCGGGAGAGCCTAGAAGACCGTTGAGAACCATAGAGGAGATTAACAATAAGATTAGGACAGGGGACGTAGTGGTTTGCACCGCGTCTGAATTTTGCGACATGGTGCGAACAGACGAAGACGTTCGAGATGTTGACATAGTTACAAGCGGAACAAAGGGCATCATGAGCGGAACGTACGCAACGCTGTCCTTTAGGGCTGCAGACGCGAACGCCTTCGAAGCGGCGCGGGCCGTTTGGCTAAATGACGTTCCTACCTTTGTCGGCCCGTGCCCCAATGAGCGTCTCGGGTGGCTTGATTTAATCGTTTACGGCACAGCCGCAAGCAGAAGTGATCCAAAGTATGGAGGGGGGCACCTCTTTAAGGACATTATCAAGCGGAAAGATGTGGAGTTTGAAATACTGACAACCGCCGGAAAACACATCGGTGGGCACATTACACTTGATGCAATGCAGTTTGCAGTGCTATCAGCGACTCGCAACGTATTTAAGAACTATAATGCATTTGTCAACTCGAATGAAGGATGTATCAGGTCGATTTTTTCCGTCACCTGTCTTCAGGGCCCATTCAAAGAAGCAAGCTTTTCCGGATGTGGAGAGATAAATCCCTTGGAAAAGGATCCAAAACTTGAGACGATTGGAATAGGGACTAAGGCCCTCTTTAACGGTGCGCTTGGTTTTATCACCGGTGCCGGAACCAGAAGTTCCCGAGAGAAGCCTAATCTCTCCGGGTACGGAGAACTGAAGGCTATGCACCCTCGATACGTTGGCGGCTTCAATACGTCTGCCGGACCTGACGTCTTTTGCTCGTGGGCAATTCCAATTCCCATAATGAACCGCGACATACTTGAAAGCGCCAAAAGAACAGACGATGAGATACCCCTACCAATCGTAGATGTGAACGATCGTAAGGCGATCGGATATGCACGATACGGGGATGTTTGGAAAAAAGAACTCGCGCCTGTGCGGTATTTGAGAGACGCTTGTGTTTCTTGCGAACGATGTTACGTAGTTGATCGCTGTCCGACTGGCGCATTCGAGCTATCCAAGGGTATCAATGAAAGCGAATGTGTGAACTGCGGAGCGTGCCTAGTTGCTTGCGCTGGCAGCGCCTTTGAAGGCGAGTTGGGTAGCATTACCTTGGATGGTATGCAGATTCCTGTGACCCTCAGACAATCAGACAGACACGACGCGAACAGACTCACCCGAACTCTTAAGAAGCAGATAGAGAGAGGTGAATTCCTGTTGAACGCGCCCGTAGAGAAGATAGTGACGAATGATCGTCTTGCTTGACTCCGCCCGTGCGCCTTCTTCCGACGTACGGATTTAGTTAGGTCTAACCGTCCTTAAGCTCGGAAGAGTCTCGATCGAAGCCATTTGTTTCCGAAATGGCTCTAAGAACCGCTGATGGGCGCAATAGTTGAGACACAAGACAGAAGTAATATACGGTGAGAACATATGTATCAGAAAGGGGCCATAGGGTAGCCTGGATATCCTTGGGGACTGGGGGTCCTCAGACCTGAGTTCAAATCTCAGTGGCCCCATCTGCTGCGTGCGGCCCTGGATATCGACTGAAGTCAAAAAAAGCTAATAAAGACCACGCGCTATACATATATAACGACACAATGCAGTTCCAAAAATGCGGCTCATTTTTCGATTTCATCGAGGACGTGCACTGCGTAATCGAACGTGGCATTTGCAGCGCGTTATGCAGACTTGCTAGATTGCGCGGTAGTTTGGATCAGCCTGTTTGGGAGCAATAACGTGCCAATTGGAATTACCACGTACGGTGTGTACATACCACGATACCGGATCAAAGTCGAGGAAATTGCGAGAATCTGGGGCGACGATCCTGCAGACGTTACGTCAGGACTACAAGTTTTTGAGAAGTCAGTGCCAGACAAAGATGAAGATACTGCAACAATAGCAGTCGAGGCCGCACGCTATGCCATCGCGAGGGCGGGATTTGCTGGAGCTCGCATTGGAGCTATATACGTTGGCAGTGAATCTCATCCGTACGCGGTAAAGCCCACGGCTACTATAGTCGCAGAGGCGCTGCAAGCGACTCCCGAGCTGATGGCCGCAGATTATGAATTTGCTTGCAAGGCGGGAACTGCTGCTTTGCAGGCCTGTTTAGGATTGGTCGCTGGCGGTTACATCGAATATGGCATGGCCATAGGCGCCGACACGTCCCAGGGGGCTCCTGGAGACGCGCTTGAATATACCGCTGCGGCAGGCGGGGCTGCTTACGTGATCGGAAAAAAGCATATCATTGCTGAAATCGAGGATACGTGCTCCTTCACGACCGATACGTTTGATTTTTGGCGGCGAGAAGGTGAGCAATATCCGAAGCACGGGGGAAGATTCACGGGAGAGCCAGGGTATTTTAAGCACACCGTAGCGGCGTCTGAAAGACTAATGAACAAGATGGGTAGCAAACCTGAAGACTTCGATTACGCCGTATTTCACCAACCGAACGGCAAATTTCCACTTAAGGTCGCATCGATGCTCGGATTTTCCTATAAGCAGGTGAAACAAGGCCTGGTAGTCCAGAAGCTTGGAAATACGTACTCTGGTTCGTCGCTCATCGGATTAGCATCGGTCTTAGACGTTGCTGAGCCGGGAAGTAGAATATTCCTAACCTCATTTGGTTCCGGGGCGGGCAGTGACTCATTCGTTCTCCGTGTGACCGAGGAGATAAGCCACACGAGAGGCAAGGCGCCAACCGTCGCAGAGCTCTTATCAGACCCAATTTATCTAGATTATGCGGTTTACGCTAGACACAAAAATAAGATCGTCCTGTAGGCAAACTTGGGAATCACATCACGGCGGTTCATAATGAGAGACGTGGCCATAGTAGGCGTAGGATGTACGAAGTTCGGTGAGATGTGGCACAAGAGCTTCCGCGATCTTTTCATTGAAGCGGGTGTCATGGCACTTGATGATGCCGAAATCAGTGGCGTCCAAGTTGAGGCACTGTACGGTGGAAACATGAGCTCGGGAATCTTCGTCGAGCAAGAACACGTTGGCGCGCTCATCTCCGATTATTCAGGCCTTAGCACCAGCAACATACCGAGCACAAGAGTGGAGGCGGCCTGCGCTTCCGGCGGCTTGGCACTACGCAGCGGCATCATCGCTGTCGCGAGCGGGTACCACGATATCGTCGTTTCAGCGGGTATAGAAAAGATGACAGATGTTGGGGCAGAAAAGGCCATAGATGCGCTTGCTTCAGCTGCCGATCGGGAGTGGGAGGCCGCAGTGGGTGCGACTTTTCCAGGCCTATATGCGATGATGGCGCGCGCTCATATGCACGAATTCGGCACGACTCGCGAACAACTCGCGCAAGTGGCAGTAAAGAACCACTACCACGGTTCAATGAACCCGCGGGCCCAGTTTAGGAACAGCGTAACGATCGATACTGTCATTAGCTCGCCTCTCGTGGCTGATCCTCTGCGACTTTACGATTGCAGTCCGATCACAGATGGAGCAGCCGCGGCTGTACTGGTCCCCGCAGACCGTGCGCGGGAATTCACCGACACTCCGATCTATATAAAAGCTGCCACCCAAGCAAGCGACACCATTTCACTGCATGACAGGAGATCTATAACAGGTATCGATGCGACTGTAGTCGCTGCAGATCGGGCTTTCAAGATTGCAGGACTTCAGAGAGCTGATATCGATGTTGCCGAGGTACACGATTGTTTCACGATCGCCGAAATAATGGCGGTAGAAGATCTGGGGTTTTTTGAGAAAGGAACAGGCGGTCCCGCAACGCTTGACGGAGAGACGGCCTTAGGGGGGAGGATACCGATAAACACGAGTGGAGGGCTCAAAGCTTGTGGCCATCCTGTGGGAGCAACAGGGATTAAGCAAGCAGTCGAAATCGTCGAGCAACTGAGAGGAGAGGCACAGAAGAGGCAGGTACACGGAGCTGAGATCGGTTTGACGCACAACGTTGGTGGCAGTGGCGGCACCGTCGTTGTCCATATTCTCTCAAGGTGAACAATGGCAGTTCCGCGTTTTTGGAGGAAAATACCGAACCGATACAATCTTATCGGTACAAAGTGCGAGAACTGCAACGCTTGTTATTTCCCGCCGCGGCTGGTTTGTCCTTCCTGCAGGCGCAGCGGGGTCATCCGACGGCAGCAGTTTGAGGGTAGCGGAACAGTCATTTCGTTTACGACAATATACTCCGCTCCCGAAGGGTTCGACAAGATGACGCCCTATGTGCTGGCTATTGTCAAACTCGACGAGGGACCGAAATTGACGGCCCAAGTTGTGTGCGACCCTTCAGAAGCAGAGATCGGTATGCGCGTTAGATCGGTATTCAGAAAGCTTGGAGAAGATGGGCCAGACGGCGTAATCTACTACGGAACGAAATTCGTCCGAGCACGATAAGCCGTCTTTTACCAGTTTGGTATTGGTGGTTTGTCGTCTGACGTATTGCCAACGCCGTTCCTAAGCGGCAGCGCTATGCTCGCACGTCTCTTTCATTAGATGCGCATAGAAAAATCGGCCCGCGCACGCGCTCGCCTTCCGCATGAGATCGCTCTCGTGTTACGCCAGAATGTGGGCAGCAGAAGGCTAACGCCCCAGTGCAACGTGGGCCTTTGCAAGATCTCTCGTGGCGAGGGCAGCAACGAGTGATAGCTCTCCTGCAAGTACGGCCGCGCAGATAATTTCTGCTAATTTCTTAGCATTTGTTCCCGGAGGGTTCCCGCCGCCGGACACGCCCATTATCGATAGACATTCGTGCTGCGTTCTGACAGCTGTCCCCCCGCCGACCGTGCCAACCGGTAGAGAAGGCATGCTGACATATGCGTGCAGGAAGTCTTCTTTGGCCGACAGACTGGTTATCGCCATAGATCCTTCTACAACATGTGCGGCATCTTGACCAGTTGCAATAAACACGGCGGCAACGACATTTGCGGCGTGCGCATTAAATCCGAGGGATCCCGCTTTGATCGATCCGATGATATTCTTTCGATAGTGGATATCTGCCATATGCTCAGGCGTTGTCTTTAACTCATGCTGCACCACGCCTCTGGACAGATGTGCCTCTGCAATGACATTTTTTCCTCGACCTTCGATGAGGTTTATCGCAGCCGGTTTCTTGTCTATGCACATATTGCCCGAGAGCGCGACCAATCGCACGTCGAGCTCAGCCACGATAACATCAGCCAGCCTGTCGGCCGCAATTGTTACCATATTCATCCCAAGCGCGTCCTT
>Ga0187778_10000351_pt1 | contig 33155 bp, 30 predicted proteins | sample 1015_Q2_SP5_20_M_FD_132418 | JGI IMG/M metagenome (GOLD analysis project Ga0187778, IMG submission 132418) | Tropical peat soil microbial communities from peatlands in Department of Meta, Colombia - 1015_Q2_SP5_20_MG | ecosystem: Environmental > Terrestrial > Soil > Wetlands > Peat | place... | reverse complement strand
TCGCCCTTGGCCTCTTGCGTCCGACCGCCGGCGAGGTCCGCCTCGCGGGCGTCGATCCATCACACCTCCACTCGCGGGACATCGCCCACCTCGCGGGTCACGTCGGCCAGGATCCCGAGCTCGGGTTCGCCATCCGCGCCGTGGACCACCGTGTAGGTCTCCACCGTCGCCTCGCCCTCGGAGTCACCGGCCGGCGCGCACTGCGGCAGGGCGTCGACCTCGGCCTGCGGCGAGTCGCGGCGGAACCCGCCGCGGGGCGGCTCGGTCGCCCAGATGCCGACTGCGTGCTTGGTCAGGTACCAGCCCAAGCCGGTCACCAGGCCGGCGGCGCCCGGATCGGCGCGCAGGCGCTCCACGAGCGTGGCGATCGAGTGGGTCACGTAGTTGTTGCCCGGCCCGCCGGCGAATCCGAGCCCGCCCGTGAGCGTGAGCGGGCGGGCCGGGTCGTCGAGGGGGAGCCCGAACGCCGCGGCGGCGATCTCCACGGCGCAGGGGAAGCACGAGTACAGGTCGACGTACGCGATGTCGTCGACGGCCATGTCCGCCAGCGCCAGCGCGCGCGCACCGGCGATCCGGATCGCCGGTGACGACCGGAGGTCGGCCCGGTGGGTGAGGAACCAGTGGTCGTTGGCGTCGGTCCCCGACACCGGGAAGACGAAGCGGTCGCGAGGGACGCCGGCGTCGAGGGCGGCGCCGGCCGAGCACATGATGAACGCCGCTCCCTGGTCGACGCGGTCGTTGGCGTTCATGCGCTTCGTATAGGGGAAGGCGACCATGCGGTTGTCGTCGGCGACGGTCCCGATCTCCTCCGGCGCGTACGCCTGGCGGCGCCAGGCGTACGGGTTGGTGGCGGCGACGGCCGAGAACCGTGACCAGAAGCCGGAGACGAACGCCTGGTGCTCGGCGATGGAGCGACCGGCCGCGTGGCGCAGCGCGTTCTCGAAGAGCGGGTAGACGCGCAGCGGCCGGTCGAGCCCACGGTCCAGCTCGACCTCGGTGACGGGTGCCCGATCCACGCCGAAGACAGCGGGTGCCTGCGCGGGGTCGGGTTGGGTCGACCACGGCAGCACCGGGCGCTCGGAATCGCGTCGGGCGGCGATGCGGGTGGCGATGCACTCCGCCCCGGCGACCAGCGCCACGTCGAGGTCTCCGGCCGCGATCGACGCCGCGGTGGCGTTGGCCAGGCTCTGGGGGCCGTTGCCGCCGATGGCGCTCACCATCGACTCGGCAGGATCGATGCCGAGCTGCGCGGCGACGAGCGCGCCGGGGTCGGTGTAGCGCCAGCTGAGGGGCACGAGGACGCGGATGCTCTGTGCCCGCTCGAGGAGCCGCCGGCCGGCGCCCGACGCGCCTACGTCGTCGGCCGCGGCGGCCAGCGCGTCGGCCATCAAGGTGACGGGCTCGTCGCGGACCGTGAGGTCCTCACCGGGGATCAGCGGGCAGGTCACCTGGCCGACGCCCACCACCACGGGGGTGCGCGGGTCGATGCCGCCGGTCACCGTCATGGGGCGGGAGCGTACCGGCCGGGCGCAGGGGGGCCCCGGGGCGGCCAGGCGACACACCCTCGGTATGCTTCGGCGATGCGGATCGCGGTGGGCCGGGCGGCCCAGATCGCCGCTCCGGTCGCCGGGCGTGCCACGATGCCCGCGCCGGCCCGGCACATGGAGGACGTTTCGCGATGACCGACGACCAGAGTGCGCCCACCGTCCACGCCTCGCCCTTCGAGGCGTGGCTCGACAGCGACCCCGAGCTGGCCGCGCTGGTCGACGCCGAGGCCCGCCGGCAGACGACGACGCTCCAGCTGATCGCCTCCGAGAATTTCACCTCGCCCGCGGTGCTGGCGGCCACGGGCTCGGTGCTCACCAACAAGTACGCCGAGGGGTACCCGGGCCGCCGCTACTACGGCGGCAACGCGGTGATCGACGAGGTCGAGGACCTGGCCCGCGCCCGGGCCACCGCGCTCTTCGGTGCCGAGCACGCCAACGTCCAGCCGCACGCCGGCGCCTCGGCAAACCTCGCCGTGTACCAGGCGCTGCTGGAACCGGGCGACACCATCCTGGCCATGCGCCTCGACCAAGGCGGCCACCTCACGCATGGGTCGCCCGCCAGCATCACCTCCAAGATCTGGCGGTTCGTCTCCTACGGGGTCACGCCGGCGTCGGCGGACCCCGAGCGCCCCGGCGAGGTGATCGACTTCGACCAGGTGGCCGACGTGGCCAAGCGGGAGCGCCCGAAGCTGATCGTGGCCGGCGCCACCGCCTACCCTCGCCAGATCGCCGCCGAGCCGTTCCGCGAGATCGCCGACGCGGTGGGCGCGCAGCTCATGTTCGACGTGGCCCACCCCGCCGGGCTGATTGCCGGCGGCGTGCATCCGAGCCCGGTGGGCATCGCCGACGTCGTGACGTTCACCACCCACAAGACGCTGCGCGGGCCCCGAGGCGGCGCCATCCTGTGCCGGGCCGAGCTGGCCAAGGCGATCGACTCCTCGGTCTTCCCCGGCCTCCAGGGCGGGCCCCTCGAGCATGTCGTCGCGGCCAAGGCCGTGGCCTTCCGGGAGGCGGCGCAGCCCGCGTTCCGCGCCTACGCGGCCCAGGTGGTGGCCAACGCGTCCGCCCTGGCCGCGGCCCTGGCCGCGGAGGGCTTCCGTCTCGTCTCGGGCGGGACCGAGAACCACCTCATCCTGCTCGACCTGCGCAGCTTCGACGAGGAGCTCACCGGCAAGGAGGCGCAGGAGGTCCTCGACCGCGCCGGCATCACGCTCAACCGCAACACGATCCCCGACGACCCCCGCTCGGCCTTCGTGACCTCGGGGCTCCGGCTCGGCACCGCGGCGCAGACGACGGCGGGCATGGGGCCCGACGACATGGCGCGGATCGCCGCGCTCATCGGCACCGCGCTGCGCTCGCGCCACGACGACGCGGCACAGGCGGCGGTGCGCGCCCAGGTCCTCGAGCTGTGCGCGGGGTTCCCCCCCTACCCGACGCTGATCGCCGGCGCCTCCAGTGGGCCCGCCGTCGGCACATCCGGCCCGGGCGGCGCCGGCGGAGGGCGCTGAGCCCATGCCCCCGTTGGGGGCGTACGCCCTGGTGGCCGCGATCGCGGCACTCGGCACCTACCTCGCCATGTTCCCGGTGCGGCGCCTCGCCGAGCGCATCGGGTTCGTCGCCGAGCCCGACGAGCGCCGCGTCCATCAGCGGGTCACCCCCTACGGCGGCGGGGTGGCCATGTTCGTCGCCTTCCTCGTGGCCATGATCGTCGCGTCGCAGCTCCCGGGGCTCCAGGGGGTGTTCCAGGGCTCGTCCGAGCCACTGGGCCTCGTGCTCGGCGCCGCCGTCATCTTCGCGGTGGGGCTCATCGACGACTTCCGCGACATGTCCGCACCCGCCAAGATGGCCGGCCAGGTCCTGGCGGCGACGGTGCTCGTGTACTTCGGGCTCACCATGTTCCAGTTCAAGATCCCGACTGTCGGGTTCGTCGTGCTCGGGCCCGACGTCCTGCCCCTGCTCACCGCGCTGTGGGTGATCGTGATCACCAACGCCGTGAACCTCATCGACGGCCTCGACGGCCTCGCCGCGGGCATCGTCGCCATCGCCTCGGGTGCGCTGGCCGTCTACAGCCTCCGCCTGGTCGATCTCGGCGTCCTGCCCGCCGACAACCTCGGCCCGCTCATCGCGGTGATCGCCTTCGGGGTGTGCGTGGGCTTCCTGCCCCACAACTTCCATCCCGCGCGCGCCTTCATGGGCGACGCAGGGGCGCTCTTCGTGGGCCTGCTCATGGCCGCGGCCACCATGGTCATCGGCGGCCGCACCCCCGAGGTCAGCGGCCAGACGTACTTCTTCTTCGCGCCGCTGTTCCTCCCCATCGTCATCCTCGGCGTGCCCATCGCCGACATGGCCTTCGCCGTCGTGCGTCGCACGGCGAGGGGGACCGGGTTCCACACGCCCGACAAGGACCACGTGCACCATCGGCTCATGCGGCTCGGCCACGGTCACCGGCGAACGGTGCTCATCCTGTGGGCGTGGACGGCGGTGCTGTCGGCCTTCGTCCTCGTCCCCCTCTTCGGTGGCCGGGGCAACGGGATCATCCCCCTCGGCGCCGTCGCCCTCGGCCTCGCGCTCTACACGCTGTTCCATCCGGGATTGCGCAAGGACACCGCGAGCGACGCCCCCGAGGCGCCGGGGCCTACTCCCGGCGCCTCGGTGCCCGCGGACCACGCCACCGCCGTCGAGGTCGGTGCCGGCGCCCCGGTCGCCGGCGCCCCGCTGCGCACCCACGCCGGGCCCCCGGACGCCCTCCCGGCGGCCCCGGACGGTCGGGCCCCGGACGCGAACGGGGAGGCGCCGCGACCGGACGCCTCGGTCCCTGCCCCGACGCCGGTGGCGGCCGGCGATCCGGGTGGCGAGGCGTCCTGAGGGCGTGCCCCCGTCGGGCCATGGGCGGGGCCGCATCGGGGCGTGGGGGCGGGGCGCGGGTGCCCGTGCTCGTTTTGCCGCATCCGAGGGGCGAATGCGAAGATTGCCGACGTGCCGAACTCCCTCCTCGTCGACGCCCGCGGGCGGATGGCGGTCCCCACCGTCCCGTCCCTGGGCCCCGCCGAGTGACCCCGGGCTGTCCTGGAGATGTGCCGCACCGACTCGACCCTTGACGCGCGCTGGGTGAAGGGACGTGGAGGAGAAGCCGTCCCCGGGTTTGTTCGACCTGCTGACCATGGGCCTGGGGGTCGCCCTGGCCATCGGCGCGGGCCTGGTCCTCGGGTTGCTCGTCGACTCGTGGCTCCACACCGGTCCGGCACTCACGTTCGTCGGCTTAGCCGTGGGCGTGGGCTTGGGCATCACCTTCGTGGTGGTGCAGGCCCGCAAGTACCTCTGACCGCCCGGCCCGCCGGGGCCGGCCTCGCCACGGAGCCTTTGCCATGGTGAACGTCTTCTCGCACTTCTCGCTGCCCCAGATCTCGACGGTGGCTCGCCGTACGGCCCTCGCCGCGGTCGTCGTCGGTGCCGTCGCGCTGGGCGTGCTGTCGCTCCTCGGCTACGCCATGGCCGGCCTCGGTGTGTGCATCGGGCTTGCCCTGGCCCTCGGCAACTTCCGCCTCATCGCCGCCTCCACCGTCAAGGCCAGCGCGTCGGCGCGCGCCGACAAGCGGCGGCCGCTGGTCATGAACACCCTGGGCCGTCTCGGCGTCATCAGCGTGGTCGCGCTGGGTCTGGTGTTCCTCCAGCGCCAACTGGGCTTCGGCGCGCTGCTCGGGCTGGCCTGCTTCCAATTCATACTCCTCGGCAACGTCGTCGTGGCCATGCTGCGCGACCCGGCCGTCGGCGCCGGGCCCGAGCAGGTCGGGGAGGGCGGGTGAGCGCCGTTCTCGCCGCACCGCATCTGCTGGCCGCCGACATCAGCGTCGGCGAGCACGTGCAGCGCACGTTCCTCGGCCTGACCTTCAACGTGGACACCATCTGGTACACGGGGGTCGCGATGGTCCTCGTGCTCGGGTTCGGGATGCTCCTCCGAGCGAGGGTCACGAGCGGCGTCCCGGGCAAGGGCCAGCTCCTGTGGGAGATGGTGGTGGGGGCCGTGCGGACGCAGGTCGAGGGCTCCATCGGCGAGCGTGGCGTCGCGGTCGTGCCCCTGGCGGTGGCGCTGTTCTTCTTCATCCTCTTCGCCAACTGGCTGTCCGTGCTGGGCATCGGGTCCAAGTACGAGCCGGTCGCACCGCCCACCGCCGACATCAACCTGACCTTGGCGCTCGCCATCGTGGTCATCGTCCCGGTGCACTGGGCGTCGGTGCGCGCCCGCGGTGCGGGCGGCTACGCCAAGCACTACTTCAAGCCCTACCCGGTGCTTTTCCCCGTGAACGCCATCGAGGAGGTGGCCAAGCCCATCACCCTGGCGTTGCGGCTCTTCGGCAACCTGCTCTCGGGTGGGCTCATGCTCGCGCTCATCGCCGCACTCGGCGCCTGGACGATCGCCCATGTCCCGGTCGGCAACATCGCGGACCTCATCGTCACCCCGGTGTGGAAGCTCTTCGACCTGCTCATCGGGGCGATCCAGGCCTTCATCTTCGCCCTGCTCACCATCCTCTACTTCGACACCGCGATGAGCGATGGGCACTGACCCGGCGGCGCGGACGCCGATCGATCCCGCAGCAAGCGACACGAAAAAGGAGCATCACTGATGTCAGATCCCGCGTTGGACAACGCGATCAAGCTGGCCGGCGCCATGGTCGGCGGTGGGCTGCTCATGGGCGGCGGTGCCGTCGGGGCGGCCGTGGGCGACGGCCTCGCCGGTAGCCAGACGATCGCCGGCGTGGCCCGGCAGCCGGAGTCGCAGGGTCGGCTGTTCACGATCATGTTCCTGACGGTGGGTCTGGTGGAGGCCATGTACTTCATCAACCTCGCCTTCACCGCGCTCTTCGTATTCTCCCTCTACAAGAAGTGATCCCCCCGTCGACCGCTGCGGGTTCCACGAGCCCGTCGCCGGCGACGTCGTACTGAGCGAGGCCACTCGGAAATGATCGCCACCAGTAACTTCCTGATCCCCAACGCGACGCTGATCGTCGAGATCATCGCCTTCCTGATCGTGCTGTTCGTCCTGCGCAGGTACGTGCTGCCGCCGGTCAACAAGGCGCTCCAGGACCGCCAGGAGAACATCCGGACCGCGCTTGAGCAGGCCGAGGCGGCGCGGGCCGAGGCGGACGAGACCCGCGCCCAGCGCCAGGTGATCGTCGACGAGGCGCGTCAACAGGCGCGCGAGATCCTGGCCCAGGCCAACACCACTGCCGAGCGCGTGCGGAGCGAATCCGCCGACCGTGCCCAGCAGGAGTACGAGCGTCTGGTGGGCAGCGCCCAGGCCGAGATCGCACTGGCCCGCCAACGCGCCGTGGACGAGGTGAGCGGTCAGGTCGCGGCCCTCGTCGTTTCCGTGGCGCAGCAGGTGATCGGGCGCGAGGTCGACGCCGAGCGCCACCGGGCGCTGATCGACGAAGCCGTCGCCGCGCTCCGGTCGTCGCCCGCAGCGTCGCCGGCCGGCTCCGAGGCGTAGGCGGGCGGGGGAGAGGCAGGGACACGTGCATCCCGCGCTGCGCGGCTACTGCGCCGCCGTTCTCGAATCGGCCCGTGAGGCCGGGACGCTCGACCAGGTAGCCGACGAGCTCCGCCAGGTCGAGGAGTTCGTGGCGCGCACGGGCACCTTGGAGGCGGCGTTGACCGACGCCGCCGTGCCGGCCCCGGCCCGGCGCGCGCTGATCGCCGAGCTCTTCGGCACCCGGCTGCGACCCGAGACGACGCGGCTCGTGATCCGGGCGTCGGCTGACGAACGACCCGACGAGTTCCCCATCGGCCTGCACGACCTGACCGAGCAGGCGCACCTGGTGGCGAGCGCGGTGCCCGAGGAGGACGTCGAGGCCGAGGAGCCGGTGTTGGGGCGCACGCCGGCTCGGCAGTGGGCGGCGGGCTACGCGGCCGCCGTCTTCGAGTCCCTGGGATCGGTGGCCGAGCTCGAGGACGTCGAGGACGAGCTGTTCCGTTTCGCCCGGATCGTGGAGTCGAGCCCCGAGCTGCGCAGCACCCTGTCCGATCCCAGCCGCCCCGCCGCGGATCGCAAGGCCCTCGTGGCCGCCCTCCTGTCGGGCAGGTCGCAGGCGGCGACCTTGCGCCTGGCACAGGCCGCGCTCCAAGGGCGCGTCCGCGACGTGGTGCACATGCTCGACTGGCTGGTTGAGCGCGCCGCCGAGGCCCGGGGCTGGCGAGTGGCCCGGGTCCGCGCCGCGCGCGACGTGGACGAGGCCGAGCGCCGCCAGCTCGACGAAGCGCTCGAGCGCGTGACGGGCACGCCGGTCGAGCTCCAGGTGACCGTGGAGCCGGAGTTGCTCGGCGGCATCGTCGTGCAGGTCGGCGACCTGCTCGTGGACGCGAGCGCGAGACACCGTCTCGAACAACTGCAAGAGCACCTCCTCGGACTCGAGGGGGCGACGCGAGGAGCTGGAACCTAGATGGCTGAGCTGACCATCAACGCCGACGAGATCGCCGCTGCGCTGCGCCGGCACGTCACGGAGTACACGCCCGAGGTGACCACCGAGCAGGTCGGGCGGATCGTCGAGGTCGGAGACGGGATCGCCCGGATCTCGGGCCTGCCGGGCGCGGCGGTCAACGAGCTGCTCGAGTTCGAGGACGGCACCGTCGGCCTGGCCCTGAACCTCGACGAGGACACCATCGGCGCGGTCATCCTCGGGAGCGACACCAACCTCCAGGAAGAGCAGCTGGTGCGGGCCACCGGCCGGATCCTCTCCGTGCCGGTCGGCGACGGGTTGCTCGGGCGCGTCGTGAACCCCTTGGGCGAGCCCATCGACGGCAAGGGCTCGATCGCCAGCGACCAGACCCGGCGCCTCGAGGTCCAGGCGCCCGGCATCATCGCCCGTCAGCCGGTCAAGGAGCCGCTGCAGACCGGCATCAAGGCCATCGACTCGATGACGCCGATCGGCCGGGGCCAGCGCGAGCTCATCATCGGCGACCGCAAGACCGGCAAGACGACGGTGGCGATCGACACGATCATCAACCAGAAGGGCCAGGGCGTGAAGTGCATCTACGTCGCCATCGGCCAGAAGGGGTCCTCGATCGCCCAGACGGTGGCCACCCTGGCCAGCCACGGGGCCATGGAGTACACCGTGGTCGTTGCGGCCGCCGCGTCGGAGCCCGCCCCCTTCAAGTACCTGGCCCCCTACGCGGGCTGCGCCATGGGCCAGCACTGGATGGAGAACGGCGAGCACGCCCTGATCGTCTACGACGACCTCTCCAAGCAGGCCGAGGCCTACCGGCAGCTGTCCCTGCTGCTGCGCCGTCCGCCGGGGCGCGAGGCGTACCCCGGGGACGTCTTCTACCTCCACAGCCGGCTCCTCGAGCGTGCCGCCAAGCTGTCCGACGAGCGGGGCGGCGGGTCGCTCACCGCCCTGCCGATCATCGAGACCAAGGGCGGCGACGTCGCCGCGTACATCCCCACCAACGTGATCTCGATCACCGACGGCCAGATCTACCTCGAGTCCGAGCTCTTCTACTCGGGCATCCGCCCGGCCATGAACGTCGGCATCTCGGTGAGCCGGGTGGGTGGCTCGGCCCAGATCAAGGCCATGCGCTCGGTGGCCGGCACGCTCAAGATCGACCTGGCCCAGTTCCGCGAGCTCGAGGCCTTCGCCACCTTCGGCTCCGAGCTCGACAAGGTGTCCCAGGCCCAGCTCGACCGCGGCTACCGGCTCACGGAGCTGCTCAAGCAGGGCCAGAACGCGCCCATGCCGGTCGAGGAGCAGGTGGTGGTGATCTTCGCCGGCTCGAGCGGCCTCGTCGACGACGTCCCCGTCGCGCAGGTGCGCCGGTTCGAGTCGGAGATGCTCGCCTTCCTGCGCGCCAACCACCCCGAGATGCTCGAGCACATCCGCTCGACGGGGACCATGCCCGAGGAGGCCGACCTGACCAAGGCCCTCAAGGCGTTCCACGACGGCTTCGCCGTGATCGAGGGCGACTGAGCCGATGGCCGGAGGCCAGGAGCGGGTCCTTCGACGCCGGATCAAGAGCGTCCAGGCGACGAAGAAGATCACGCGCGCCATGGAGTTGATCGCCTCGAGCCAGATCGTGCGGGCCCAGAACCGCATCCGCGCCGGGGCGCCCTACCAGCGCGGCATCGCCCGCGTCCTCGCCGAGGCGGCGGCCGACGCGGGGGACACCGCCGGCCGGGTGCTCGGGGTGCCCGAATCGCCCCAGCGCGTCCTGGTCGTGGCGCTCGTGGCGGACCGGGGCCTGTGCGGTGGCTACAACGCGAACGTGCTGCGGACGGTCGAGCGCCTGGTGCGCGCCGGGCGCGCCGAGGGCCGGGAGTACCGGATCGTGGCCGCGGGAAAGAAGGCCCAGTCCTACCTCCGGTTCCGGGGCCTCGAGGTGACCGAGGCCTTCACCGGCTTCTCGGACCGGCCGACGTTCGAGGACGCCCGCCGCGTCGCCGCCGCGGTCACGCCCCGGTTCGCCGCCGAGGACGTCGACCAGGTGATGATCGTCTCCACCCGCTTCGTCTCGGCCGGGACCCAGGTCGTCGAGACCCGCCAGCTCCTCCCCCTGCCCGAGCCCACCGACGGTGTGCCCCATCCCCACTTCGAGACCGAGAGCGTCACCGGTGACCACGGGGCGCAGGGGGTCGCCGCGCGCGAGGGCTACACCGAGTTCGAGCCCGACGCCACCGAGCTGCTGGTCGAGCTGGTCCCGTGCTATGTCGAGGCGGCGCTCTTCGGCGCCCTCCTCGAGGCCGCGGCCAGCGAGCACACGGCCCGCCAGCGGGCCATGGCCGCCGCCACCGACAACGCCGAGGAGCTGGTCAAGACCCTCACGCGGATCATGAACCGCGCCCGCCAGGACGCCATCACCACCGAGATCATGGAGATCGTCGGCGGTGCAGAGTCGTTGCGCCAGGCGGCCAAGGCACAGGACTGAGAAACAGGAGCCCACGCATGACCACCACCGCCACCGAGCCCACCACCACCGACGGCGCCCTGCCCGACGGCCGCGTCGTCGCCATCGCCGGCCCCGTCGTCGACGCCGAGTTCCCACCGCACGCCCTGCCCGAGATCAACACCGCCGTCCTCATGGACCTGGTCCTCGACGGCCAGACGGTGACGGTGACCGCCGAGGTGGCCCAGCAGATCGGCGAGGGACGGGTGCGCTGCATCTGCCTCAAGCCCACCGACGGGCTGCAGCGGGGGACCCCGGTGCGCAACACCGGCCGCGGGCTGACCGTCCCCGTCGGCGACGCCACCCTGGGCCACGTGTTCAACGTGCTCGGCGAGCCCCTCGACACGGCCGACATCGGGCCGGTCGAGGACCGCTGGGAGATCCACCGCGAGGCGCCCGCCTTCGAGAGCCTGGAGCCCAAGGCGCAGATGTTCGAGACGGGCATCAAGGTCATCGACCTGCTCGAGCCCTACGTCCAGGGCGGCAAGATCGGCCTCTTCGGCGGCGCGGGCGTGGGCAAGACCGTGCTCATCATGGAGATGATCAACCGGGTGGCCACCCAGCACGGCGGCGTCTCGGTGTTCGCCGGGGTCGGCGAGCGCACCCGCGAGGGCACGGACCTGCTCATCGAGATGCAGGAGTCCGGGGTCATCGAGAAGGCAGCCCTGTGCTACGGCCAGATGGACGAGCCGCCCGGGGTGCGCCTGCGCGTGGCGCTCGCCGCGCTCACCATGGCCGAGTACTTCCGCGACGTGAAGAACCAGGACGTGCTCCTGTTCGTCGACAACATCTTCCGATTCGTCCAGGCCGGCTCCGAGGTGTCCACCCTGCTCGGCCGCATGCCCTCCGCCGTGGGCTACCAGCCCACCCTGGCCGACGAGATGGGCGAGCTCCAGGAGCGGATCACCTCGACCCGGGGCCGTTCCATCACCTCGTTGCAGGCCGTCTACGTCCCCGCCGACGACTACACCGACCCGGCCCCCTTCACGACGTTCACCCACCTGGACGCCACCACGGAGCTGTCGCGCCAGATCGCGTCGCTCGGCATCTACCCCGCGGTGGACCCGCTGGCGTCGACCTCGAACATCCTCTCCCCCGAAGTCGTGGGCGAGCGTCACTACAACGTGGCCCGCCGGGTCCAGGAGGTGCTCCAGCGGTACAAGGAGCTCCAGGACATCATCGCCATCCTCGGGCTCGACGAGCTCTCGGAGGAGGACCGCGTGACGGTGGCCCGGGCCCGCAAGATCCAGCGGTTCCTGTCGCAGCCGTTCTTCGTCGGCGAGGTCTTCACCGGCATCCCCGGGATCTACGTGTCCGTGTCCGAGACGGTGGAGTCCTTCGAGGCCCTCGTCAACGGCGACCTCGACGACGTCCCCGAGCAGGCGTTCCTGAACGTGGGCGGGGTCGACTCGGTGCACGAGAAGGCGGCCAAGCTCCAGGCCGAGGCGGAGTAGCGGCCCGTGGCCAGCTTCCCGGCCAGCATCGTCACGCCCGAGCGCGTGCTCCTCGAGGCCGAGGAGGTCGAGGCGGTGGTCCTGCGGACCGATTCCGGCGACGCCACCTTCCTCGCCAACCACGCCGACCTCGTGGGCGCGGTCGTCCCCGGCGCGTGCCGGCTCCAGCGCGAGGACGGCAGCGAGGAGCGCTTCGCCGTCCACGGCGGTTTCGTCCAGGTGGGGGGCAACCGCGTGACGGTGCTCGCCCCCATCGCCGAGCGTGCGGACGAGATCGATGTCGATCGCGCCCAGCGTGCGCTGGAGGCCGCCGAGCAGCGGCTGGCCGAGGCCGGGGCGAAGGGGGGCGGGGCCCCGGGGGCCGAGGAGGAGGAGCCCGACCCCGAGCGCGCCGACGCCGAGGCCGCCGCCCAGCGGGCGCGGGTGCGCCTCGAGGTGGCGGGCGCGGGCCAATGAGCGAGCGCAGCGAGGTCCTCGTCGACGCCGGGACGATGGTAGGGGAGGCCCAGGCGCTGCGCCTGCCCACCCCCAACCAGGTATGGCACTGGGCCATGACCCTCACCGAGGAGGTCCGCCGGGCCCCCGACACCCTGCGCGGGGCGCGTGAGGTCATCATGGAGCTGGCCCGCCTCCCGCAGCAGATCGACGACCTGATCGTCGCCCTCGACCGCACGGTCGAGAACATCGACCGGTCGCTCAACGAGGTGTCGGGGGCCATCGTCGGCGGCATGAACGACCGCATCGGCCATGTCGACGACATGGTCTCGGACCTGCGCAACACGCTGACGTCGCTGATCGGCGCCATCCCGGTGGCCCGACGCGCCCTGCAGAGCTCGCGTGCCGACATCGAGATCGAGGCGCCCTGACCCCCTGACCGACGCCCAGTCCCGACCCATGGGCGAGTGCCAGCTCGACCTCGACACCGACGACGGGGGCCTTGATTCCCGCCGACGTTGGGCAGACAATGGCGTGGGAGCCAGCGTCGCCTCCCACCGGCTGGAGCGGGGAGGGGCGATGCGAAACGGTGCGCAACGCGTCACTGCACGGCACCTCGTCACGGACTCGACGGTCTTCACCGTCGGTGGCGTGCTGACGTTGGTGGCCACGGTCTTGACGCTCGTGATCACGACGGTGCTGCGCTTCACGGCGTTCCAGGTCGTCACGGTGTCCTTCCTCGTGTTCACGGCGTCGACCCTGGTGGTGCTCATGGTCGAGGTGCGACGGCGATCCGATCGGATCCACAACGTCATGGACATCTGCGACCGGCTGGCCACGTCAGGTCAGGCGATGGCGGGCTTCAAGAGCGTGGGTCTTCGTCTCGGCGACGTGCTCGACAACTACGCAGGCCAGCCCGAGATCGCCATTGCCTGGCAAACGGCGATGCATCGGTGCAGCGACACCTTGGAACAGCTGGCACAGGGCCATCTGGTCACGCGAACGAGCGACCAGACGTACAAGCTCGCCTTCTTGCACCGAGGACTGCCGTTGCGTGCCACCAGCCTGCTCAGGGCCAACCTCGACTTCTGGCGTTCCTCGGACGGACAGGAGTACTGGAGCGAGCAGCTCCGAGCGCTGCGCGAGGGCCTCACGATCCAGCGCGTCTTCATCTGCGACGGGGACTCGGCGGCCGTGCGTGACCTGGTCCAGCGCCACGCCGATGCCGGGGTCGAGACCTATGTCGTCGAGGAGAGCCAGCTGGCACCCGACGATCGCGTGGACATCACCCTGTGGGGAGACGAAGCGGTCTTCTACAAGCAGTTCCAGCAGCGGCCCCAGGGGAGGGGCCAGTGGTACGACCGGTTCTCGTTCCGCAGCCGGGACGTGGACGAGACGAATCGGCAGTACGAGCGGATCGTGAAGCTCGCGGCGCGCGTGCCGCCGCGACGCGGCCACCGATGCGCGACCGGCGGCGGTCCCGAGGCGGGTTCGGCGCTCAGCGTGAGCGCACGATGAGTCCCTCGGCGCGTCCGTGCCTCACCCGAGGCAGAACTCGTTGCCCTCGGGATCGAGCATCACCGTCCAGCTCGTCCCGTTGCCCTGTCGGTGCTCGACTCTGGTCGCACCCAGGGATTCGAGGCGCGTGATCTCGGCTTCCGGATCCTTCGAGGCCAGGTCCACGTGCATGCGGTTCTTGACGACCTTGGGCTCCGGGACTCGGAAGAACAGGATGCCCCGCACTCCTCGCTTGTCCGGAGCCTGAAGGGCCACGAAATCGTCCCGTTCGATCACGGGTCGGTAGCCCGTGACGGCCGACCAGAAGGTCGAGAGCCGCCTGGGGTCCTCGCAGTCGAACGTCACGTTGAGGATGAACGACGACCCGTTCGATCCCGACCGCTCCTGTGGGAGCGACGGGGCACCGACGAAGCGCCGCACGCGACCGGCCATGCGCCTTACTCTGGCACAGGGATTCCCGGCACCCGGGACGTGCCCGGTGCCGGGGCCACTCGGTGGGCGATCCCCCCGGGGGCCTAGGGCACCGCCGGCACGCCGCCGATCTGTCCCGCCAACTGCTGGGTGCACCATGCCTGCTGGGCTTGGGTCGGGGGATCGCCGTAGGTCGATGCCCTCCCTTCTGCGCACAGCTTGATCTGGTTCTCCGCCGGGGACTGGCTGAGGATCGAGCCCGACGACCGACCGCCGGCCGCGGTGCCGCCGGCGAAGGGGTTCAAGCTCGTCATCAAGAGGATCGCGACCACGACGAGCGCACCCGCGATCGCGATGAGGCTCATGCCGGTGGTGAGCCCGCTCGCATCTCGTCGCCACCGCATATGGTCCTCCAACCGGCCGGGCCGGGATCGTCACGTGCGGGTCACCGTGATCGCCATGACCTGCCCGATGCCGGAGTGATCGACGTCTGAGCCCGGTCCCGATGAGGGGGACGTCCGGATGTTGTGCGCGACTTGTGGTGGGCAGCCGGCGCCCGTGCCCCGGCGAGTTCTGATAGACGACGTCCCGTGGAGTATCTTGCGGAACGCCTCGCCGGGATCCCCGGCGTCGTCGCCGTCACCCTCGGCGGTTCACGGGCAACCGGTCGCGCCCGTGAGGACTCGGACTGGGATTTCGGCCTCTACTACCGAGATGCCCTCGACCCCGACGACATCGCCGCACTCGGTTGGCCAGGCCGGGTCTTCGCACCCGGCGACTGGGGGCCCGTCGTCAACGGCGGGGCGTGGCTGGAGGTCGACGGCGTCGAGGTGGATCTGATCTATCGCCGGCTGGACGAGGTCGTCTTCTGGACCACCGAGGCAGAGGCGGGCCGATTCGAGATCCAGCGCGAGGTCGGCTACGTGGCCGGCCTGGCCACGTATGTCGTTGCCGGCGAGCTCGCCCTGGGCAGGGTGCTCTTCGGCGAGCTTCCACGGCCGTCGTTCCCCGAGCGCCTGGTCGGGACCGCACCTCCCGTGTGGTTCGACCTGGCCGCCGGGGCCCTGCACTTCGCCGACGTCTACGCCTCGAGAGGCGATCGCGTCGGCTGCCTGGCGAACCTCGGTCAGGCCGCACTGGCGACCGCCCAGGGCCGGCTGGTCGCCGCCGCCGAATGGGCGCTCAACGAGAAGGGCATCCTCGAGCGGGCCGGCTTGGCCTCGCTGCAAGAGACACTGCGGGGGACCGACAGGCATCTCTCCGACGTCGCAGGCGAGGTGCGCCGTGCACTGGACCTGCCCGGCACCCGGTGGAGCAGCGGGTAGCCCGACCACGACCGGGCCCCGGCGGGTCAGTCGAACTCGATCTGGCTGAACTCGCGCAGCTTGTCGAGTGGGTGCCGGGCGCTCACGAGACGCACGGTCCCCGAGCGCGACCGCATCACCAGGGACTGGGTGGTGGCGCCGAAGTCGTGGTAGCGGACCCCCTGGAGCAGCTCCCCGTCGGTGATGCCGGTCGCCGCGAAGAAGCAGTTGTCCCCGCGCACGAGGTCCTCGGTGAGCAGGACGGCGTCGAGGTCGTAGCCGGCGGCGACGGCGGTCTGGCGCTCGGCGTCGTCGCGGGGCCAGAGCTTGCCCTGGAGCTCGCCGCCCATGGACTTGAGCGCGGCGGCCGCGATGACGCCTTCAGGGGTGCCGCCGACGCCGAGGAGGAGGTCGGTGCCCGTGTCCGGCCACGCCGTGGAGATGGCCCCGGCCACGTCGCCGTCCATGATCAGGCGGATCCGGGCTCCGCTGGCGCGCACCTCGTCGATGAGCGCGCTGTGGCGGGGCCGGTCGAGGATGACCACGGTCAGGTCCCGCACCGACTTGCCCAGTGCCTTGGCGACGGCCTCGAGGTTGTCCGTGGGCGACCGGCGGATGTCGACGGACCCGGCCGCCTTGGGCCCGACGGCCAGCTTCTCCATGTACACGCACGGCCCCGGGTTGAACATCGTGCCCCGCTCCGACACGGCGATGACCGCCAGCGCGCCGCCCCGGCCCAGCGACGTCGGCGTGGTCCCGTCGATGGGGTCGACGGCGATGTCGCACAGGGGCGGGGTGCCGTCGCCGATGTGCTCCCCGTTGTAGAGCATGGGGGCGCGGTCCTTCTCCCCCTCGCCGATCACCACGACGCCGTCCATGGACACGGTGGAGAGCACCACGCGCATGGCGTGCACGGCCGCGCCGTCCGCGCCCTCCTTGTCGCCGCGACCCATCCACCGTCCCGCGGCCATCGCCGCGGCCTCGGTCACGCGCACGAGCTCCATGGCCAGGTTGCGGTCGGGCGCCTGTCGGGCGGGCGTCACGTTCCTGACGATAACCGACGCCGATCGGGCCAGCAGGGGGGCCCGGCGTCGGGGCCGGTAGGCTGGCCCGGTGGTGCCCAGCGTGCGCAGCGTGAGCTCCCCCCACGACGAGGTCCGGGGTCGCGGGGGCGGGGATCCCGTTGCCTGAGGGCGCGCCTGCCGACGACGCTGCCGACCGGTTCGTCGTCCGCCCGGGCAGGCCGCTGGAGGGGACGGTGCGCGCCGGCGGGGCCAAGAACTCGGCGCTCAAGCTCATGGCCGCCTCGCTCCTGGCCGAGGGCCGCCACGTGCTCGCCGGGGTGCCGCGCATCGTGGACGTGGACATCATGTCGGAGGTCCTCGTCGCCATCGGCGCGCGGGTGCAGCGGCTCGAGGCGCGCGGCGACGGCCCCGGCGACCTGGTCATCGACACGCCGGCCGAGCTCGTCCCCGAGGCGCCCTACGAGCTCGTGGAGCGGATGCGGGCGTCGGTGGTGGTGCTCGGCCCGCTCCTCGCCCGCACGGGCCGGGCCCGGGTGTCGCTGCCCGGGGGCGACGACTTCGGCAACCGCCCCATCGACATCCACCTGCTGGGGCTCGGCCAGCTGGGGGCGGCCTTCACCACGGAGCACGGCTACGTGGTCGGCCGGGTCCCGCAGGCGGGGCACGGGGGGCGGCTGGTGGGGAACCGGGTGGTCTTCGAGTACCCGAGCCACACCGCCACCGACAACGTGCTCATGGCCGCGGTCCTGGCCAAGGGCACCACGGTCATCGAGAACGCGGCGCGTGAGCCCGAAGTGGCCGACCTGGCCCGGTACCTGACGGCCATGGGGGCGCGCATCACCGGTGCGGGGACGTCGCGCATCGTCGTCGAAGGGGTCGACGCCCTTGCCCCCGCCCAGCACCGCGTCATCCCCGATCGTGTGGTCGCGGCCACGTTCATGGCCGCGGTCGGGCTCGCCGGGGGGGACGTCGTGATCGAGGACGCCCGGCCCGACCACATGGACATGCTGCTGCACAAGCTGGGGGCCATGGGCATCGAGATCGCCCAGGCGCCCGAGGGCCTGCGCGTCGTCGCGCACGGCCGGCCCCACAGCGTCGACGTGGCCACGCTGCCCTACCCGGGGGTGGCCACCGACTACAAGCCCTTCGTGGTGACCCTCCTCAGCATCGCCGACGGGGTGGGCATCGTGTCGGAGAACCTCTTCCAGGGGCGCTTCCGCTACGTCGACGAGCTGCGCCGCATGGGCGCGGACATCCGCACCGAGGGCCATCACGCAGTGGTGCGCGGCGTGCCCCGGCTCTCCGGGGCGCCCGTGCGCGCGCCGGACCTGCGGGCGGGCGCCGCGCTCGTGCTCGCCGGCCTGGTGGCCGACGGCGAGACGGTGGTGGCCGGCATCCACCATGTCGAGCGCGGCTACGAGGACCTCGACGGCAAGCTGCGCGCGCTGGGCGCCGACGTCGTTCGGGCCTGAGCCATGAGCCCGTCGTCGCCCATGTCCGCGCCGGATGCCCACGGCTCCGACGTCCGGCGCTCCGACGCCGACGCGCCCGCGCCCCGTGCCCGCCTCGACCGGCGAGCCGACCCGGCGACGCTGTTCGCGGCGGCCGAGTCCGGCGACCGCGTGGCCTTGGCCCGGCTGCTGTCGGTCGTCGAGCGCGGCGGCGCGCCGGGGCGCGCCGTGGCCCACACCGCGTACCGCCGCGGCGCGGAGGCGGCGACCGTCGGCATCACCGGCGCGCCCGGGGCGGGCAAGTCGACCCTCGTCGACCGGCTCATCACCGCGGCGCGCGCCGAAGGGTCGGAGCTCGGCGTCCTGGCCATCGACCCCACGTCGCCGTTCTCCGGTGGGGCCATCCTCGGCGACCGCGTGCGCATGCAGGACCACGCCCTCGACGACGGCGTCTACATCCGCTCCATGGCCACACGGGGCCATCTCGGGGGTCTCGCCCTGGCCGTGCCCGAGGCCGTCCGGGTGCTGGCGGCCGTGGGCCTGCCCCTGGTGCTCGTCGAGACCGTCGGGGTCGGCCAGGTGGAGGTCGAGGTGGCCGCGGCCACCGACACCACCGTGGTGGTGCTCAACCCCCGCTGGGGCGACGCCGTCCAGGCCAACAAGGCGGGGCTGCTCGAGATCGCCGACGTGTTCGCCATCAACAAGGCCGACCTGCCCGGCGCCGCCGAAACGCGGCGCGACCTCGAGCAGATGCTCGACCTGTCCGCCGACACCGGATGGCGGCCCCCCATCGTGGAGACCGTCGCGGCCACCGGCGCGGGGGTCGAGGCGCTGTGGTCGGAGGTGCACCGCCATCAGGACCACCTCGCCGCGGGCGGGGGCCTGGTCCAGCGGCGCGCCGCGCGACTCGAGCGCGAGCTGCGCGAGGTCCTTGCCGCGCGCATCGAGGACGAGATCCGTCGCCTGACGGGCGCCGGGGCGTTCTCGGTGCTGGCGCACGAGGTCGTCGAGCATCGCCTCGACCCCTACGAGGCCGCCGATCGGCTGATCGACGAAGTGGGCCGGACGGGGCGATAGCCGCACCGTCCGTGGCGTGCCCGAGCGCGTGCGCCCGAAGGGTCGGGTACGGTTCGCGCATGGCCGACGCGGGGGCACCGTTGGCGCCGAGGTCCGAGCGCCGGCGCCAGGGCCGGCTGCCCGGCGGACTGCGCCTGCCCGGTATCCGGCCCGGTGCGCTGCCCGTGGCCGGGGATCGCGAGTGGTACCGGCGCGCCGTCTTCTACGAGGTCCTGATCCGGGGCTTCTTCGACGGCAACGACGACGGCATGGGGGACCTCGCCGGCCTCCGGGCCAAGCTCGACTACATCGAGTGGCTGGGGGTGGACTGCCTCTGGCTCCTGCCCTTCTATCCGTCGCCGCTTCGCGACGGCGGCTACGACATCAGCGACTTCTTCACGGTGCACCCCGACCTCGGCACCCTCGACGACCTGGGCGCGTTCCTCGACGACGCGCACCGCCGCAACATCAGGGTCATCGCTGACCTGGTCATGAACCACACGAGCGACCAGCACCCGTGGTTCGTCGAGTCACGCGCCTCTCGGGACAACCCCAAGGCCGACTGGTACGTCTGGAACGAGGACGACACCCGCTGGCCGGAGGCGCGCATCGTGTTCGTCGACGTCGAGTCGTCCAACTGGACCTACGAGCCCGCCCGCCAGCAGTACTACTGGCACCGCTTCTACTCCCATCAGCCCGACCTCAACTACGAGAACCCCGAGGTGGTGGACTCCATGCTCGGGATCGTCCGCTTCTGGCTCGACATCGGCCTCGACGGGTTCCGGCTCGACGCGGTGCCATACCTCTTCCAGCAGGACGGCACCTCGGGCGAGAACCTGCCCGAGACCCACGCCATGTTGCGCCGGGTCCGCAAGGAGGTCGACGCCGCCTACCCGGACCGGGTGCTGCTGGCCGAGGCGAACCAGTGGCCGGCCGACCTCGTCGACTACTTCGGGGACGGCGACGAGTGCCACATGTGCTTCCACTTCCCGCTCATGCCCCGGCTGTTCATGGCCGTGCGCCGCGAGCAGCGCTTCCCGGTCACCGAGATCCTGGCCCAGACGCCCGAGATCCCCGCCGGCTGCCAATGGGCGATCTTCCTGCGGAACCATGACGAGCTCACCCTCGAGAAGGTCACCGAGGAGGAGCGCGACTACATGGTCACCGAGTACGTCAAGGACCCGCGCATGCGCCGGCACATGGGCATCGGCCGGCGGCTGGCGCCGCTGCTCGACAACGACCGCCGCCTGGCCGAGCTCCTCCAAGCACTGCTGTTCTCGCTGCCCGGGAGCCCCGTCCTCTACTACGGGGACGAGATCCTCATGGGGGACAACGTCTACCTGGGCGACCGTGACTCGGTGCGCACGCCCATGCAGTGGAGCCCCGACCGCAACGGCGGGTTCAGCCGGGGCGACTTCGCCCAGCTGTACCTGCCCCCGCTCATGGACCCCGTCTACGGGTACGAGGCCGTCAACGTCGAGGCCCAGCGGCGCAACCCCAGCTCGTTCCTGCAGTGGATCCGCTCGATGCTCCAGGTGCGCAAGCAGTTCCCCGTGTTCGGGACCGGCACCTTCGAGGTGGTGGCCTGCGCCAACCCGTCGATCCTGGCCTACGTCCGCAGCCCCGTTCCCCCGCCGGCCCCCGAGGCCGAGGGCGGCCGGGGACGCCGGGGCCGGGCGGCGGCCGCCGAGGCGCCACCCCAGCCGGGCAACCCGGTGCTGTGCGTCCACAACCTGAGCCGCTTCGCCCAGCCCGCGGCGCTGGACCTCTCCCGTTGGCCGGATCGCACCCCCGTGGAGCTCCTGGGGCGGATACGGTTCCCTGCCGTGGGGGTCGGCACCTACGGGGTGACGCTCGGGCCGCACGGCTTCTACTGGTTCGAGCTGCTGTCGCAGCAGGCCGAGCCCGGTGACCTGGTCACCCGGGGGCTCGGGTGACGGCGCGCGAGGAGGCCCTCGGCGCCGTCGTCGGCGCCTACGCCACCCGGCGCACCGGCTGGGACACCGACCCGGCCGCTCCGGTGCGCGTCATCGACGCACAGGTCCTGGTGCGCGGCCGGCCGGGCGTCGTCGACGTGGTGGCCGACGTGGGCGGGCGCGTCGTGCACGTGCCGATCGGGCTGCGCGCCCCGGGGGACGAGGCGCGGTTCCTGGCCGAGGTGGAGGACCCGGTGCTCGGCCTCTTCGAGGACGACGAGGGCCTGGCCGTCGCCTTCGACGCCCTGCACGACGCCGAGGTCGCCGGCAGCCTGATGCACGCCGTGTGGCCCGAGGGCCCGCCGCCGGCGTTGGTGCGGCTCGTGCACCTCGACGACGCGTCGACGACGGTGGCCGCCGACGACAACGTGGCGTTCACGGTGTTCAACGACGCCGGGACCGCCGGGCGGCCCGGGGTGGCCACGCTGGTCGCGTTGGACGACGTCGGGTTCAACCACCTCCCCGCGCCGCTCTCGCTGTGGCGGCGCGCCGGGCGGGACCTCGGCATCGTCCAGGAGTACCTGGCCGGGGCGTCCGACGGCTGGGCGCTGGCGCTGACGTCGGTGCGTGACCTCTACGCGTCCGGCGGTGCGCCCGAGGACGCCGGCGGCGACTTCGGGACCGAGGCGCACCGCATCGGCACCATGGCGGCCCGCCTGCACCTCGCACTCGACCGGGCGTTCGGGCGCGAGCGCGACGACCCGGCGCGCAACGCCGACGACGTGGAGGCGGTGGTGGCGCGGCGAGCGCCGGAGCTCCTGGCCCGCACCGGCGTGGGCGAGCTCCTCGGCAAGGTCCGGGCCCTCGAGGTCCCGCTGCACGCCATCCGGACGCACGGCGACTTCCATCTCGGCGTCGTCTGCCGCACGGAGCAGGGCTGGTACATCTCGGAGTTCCCGTCGTCGCCGCCGGTGACCACCGCCGGCACCATGGAGAGCCGCGACGGTTCGGGGGCGGTCCTGCGCTCGCCGCTGGCCGACGTGGCGGACATGCTCTGGTCCTTCGGGCGCGTCGCCACGGTGGCGGCCGAGGAGCGTGACCCCTCGGGCCGCGAGGGCCTGCGCGAGCTGGCCGACGCGTGGGAGCGCCGGAACCGGCGCGCGTTCTTCGCCGGGTACCTGGGCGTGCCCGGGATCAGCGGGCTGGTGCCGCCCGGGCACGACGCGGTGCAGCTGCTGTCGACCTGCTTCGAGCTCGAGCGCACGGCCATGGCCCGCAGCCACCTCCGCCATCCGGACTGACGGCCCCGCCGCCGCCCGCCGACCCTCCCCGCGGTCGCCCTCCGACCCTGCCGGTGCCGCCTCCCTAGGATGGGGCGATGCGCATCGGGATCCTCAACGGCGGTGGAGACTGCCCGGGGCTCAACGCCGTCACGCGCGCCGTGGTGCTCACCAGCCGGCTGCGCCACGGCGACGACGTCATCGGGTACCTCGACGGGTGGAAGGGTGTGCTCGAGGGGGCGCACGTGCCCCTCGGCGTGGAACGGTGCCGCGACATCCTGACCATCGGCGGCACCATCCTCGGCACGTCGCGCACGAACCCCTACAAGCTCGAGGGCGGCCCCGAGCGTGCTCTCACCAACCTGCGGGCCAACGGGGTGGACGCCCTCGTCGCGGTGGGCGGCGAGGACACCCTCGGGGTGGCCAGCAAGCTGTCCAAGGCCGGGGCCGACATCGTGGGCGTGCCCAAGACCATCGACAACGACCTGGCCGCCACCGAGGTGACCTTCGGCTTCGACACCGCCGTGCAGATCGCCACCGAGGCGATCGACCGACTCCACACCACGGCCGAGTCGCACCACCGGGTCATCGTGTGCGAGGTCATGGGGCGCCACGCCGGGTGGATCGCCACCCACGCCGGCATCGCCGGTGGGGCGGCGGAGATCCTCGTCCCCGAGGTGCCCTTCGCGCTCGACGAGGTCTGCGAGCGCCTCCGGCGCCGCCACGAGCGCGGGCAGTTCTCCTCGATCGTGGTGGTCTCCGAGGGTGCCGTCCCGGCGCCGGGCCCCGACGCCGATGCCTGGGCCAAGGCCACGGCCGGTGCCGCCACCGACGCCTTCGGGCACGTGCGCCTGGGGGGCATCGGGGCGTGGTTGGCCGACGAGATCGAGCGGCGCACGGGCTTCGAGTCGCGTCCGACGATCCTGGGCCACATCCAGCGCGGCGGGACCCCCACCGCCTACGACCGGGTGCTCGCCACCCGATTCGGGGTGGCCGCGGTGGAGGCGGTCCACGACGGTGCCTTCGGGACGATGGTCGCCCTGCGTGCCGGGAAGATCGTGCGCGTGCCGATCGAGGAGGCCGTGTCGCAGTCCAAGACCGTCGACCTGGACCTGCTCGAAGGGGTCGCCGGCGTGTTCAGCGGCTGAGGCCCTCAGACGGGCACCGAGATCAACAGCTCCTCCGCGGCCTGCTCGGGGGCCACGATGTTGATCAGCACGCCCGTGCCCATCTCGAAGCCGGCCTGCGTCGTCAGCTTGGGCCAGATGTGCACGTGCCAGTGGTAGGGCTCCGACGCCCGGTAGGGCGCAGAGTGGAACACCACGTTGTAGGCGACGTCGCCGAGGCGGTCGCGCAGGAGCCCGAGCACGTTGCGCAGGGCGCGGCCCACCGCCACCAGGTCCGCCGGCGTCGCCCGGTGCAGGTGCGGGCCGTGGGCTCGGGGGATGACGAGCATCTCGAAGGGCGTGCCGCTCCAGAACGGGCAGATCACCTGGACTCGGTCGTCGGCGTAGACCACGCGGTGCTTGGCGTCCTCCTCGGCGTCGATCGTCGTGCACAGGAGGCAGCGCCCGGCGAAGCGGGCGAACCCGGCCTGCTCCTCGGCCAGCTCGCGGGGGACGAAGGAGATGCCGAGCAGCTGCCCGTGGGGGTGCTCGATGGACGCGCCCGCCTCGCGGCCCGAGTTGACGATGGCCTGGCTGTAGCGCAGGCCCGGGACCGCCGAGTGCTCCTCGACGCGATCCCGGATGGCCGCCATGACCAGGCCCGCCTGGTCGTCGGAGAGGCGGTCCCACCCGTCTTGGTGCGAGGGTGAGAGCACGAGCACCTCGTGGATGCCCCCGGCGGTGGCCTGGGTGAACACGGGGCCCCGGTGCTCCACCACGAAGGGGTCGTCGCCCTCGAACGCAGGGTAGAGGTTGGGGACGACGCGCACCGCCCAGGTGCCGCTCGCCCCGTAGGTCTCGAGCGCCGGGGGCAGGGCTTCCTCGTTCCCGGGGCAGAAGGGACACGGCTTGGAGGTGTCGGCCTGGACCGGGGCCTTCGTCTCGGAAAAGCCGAATGCCGCCGGGCGCACGGCCCGTTCGACACTGACCACCACCCACCGCCCGGTGAGGGGGTCCAACCGGAGCTGGTTCATGATCGGCTCCCGAACGCTCTTCTACCCGCCACGGTATCGGGCGCCTCCGGCGCCCATTTGGTTACCGGTCGGTAACCTAGTCGACACCGGCGGACGTTTCGCACCGCCGTCGGCGCCACGGTATCGCCGCCCGACCCATCGTCCGTGTCGGGCGCGCCCGGCGCGCTCGCCGTCGACCACCGGACGGCGGTTGGCGGGCCGGTGCACGCGGCGACGACCATGGAGCGGTGCCGGTCGCCTCCTCCGCCGCGTCGGCCGTCCACCAGGTGCCCACCGGCGCGCTGTACACGCTGCTCCTGCTGGCGCACGTCGTGTGCGCGGTGGTCGGCTACGGCGCCGTCGTCGTCACCGGGTACTACGCGGGCGCGGCGGCCAGAGGGCCCTCGGGCCCGCGCGCCGATGCCGTGTACCGCTACTTCCGACCGGGCGTGAACTGGCCGGCGCGCGCGCTCTACGGCGTGCCCGTCTTCGGCTTCGCCCTCCTCGCTGCGAGCCGCGGCGCCTTCGGCTCGAGCGACGCCTTCGTCGTCGCCGGCCTGCTGCTGTGGGGCGTGTCCCTGATCGTCGCCGAGGCGTTGGTATGGCCCGCCGAGCGCCGGATCCAGGACGCGCTGTCCCGGGAGCGGCCCGGGGGGGAGCTGGACGGCGGCCTCGCCCGCGACTGCCGCACGGTGGTCACCGGCTCCGTCGTGCTCGCCGTGGCCTTCGTGGTGGCCAGCGTGCTGATGGTGGGCAAGCCCTAGGCGCCGGGCCGGTCCGGGGGCGGCCGGGCGGCGAGGTTGTCGACGCGTAGCCTGGTGCGGTGGACGCGTACCTCGACCACGCGGCGACCACGCCGCTGCGCCCCGAGGCCCTGGCCGCCATGCTCCCCTGGCTCGGGGAGCGCTTCGGAAACCCCTCCGGCGCCCACCGTGTCGCGCGCGAGGCGCGCCGGGCGGTCGACGAGGCGCGCGAGGCGATCGCTGCCGTGCTCGGGGCCCGTCCGGGGGAGGTCGTCTTCACGGCCAACGGCACGGAGGCGGCGAACCTCGCCGTGCTCGGCGTGGCGCGCCGGCGTCCCGGTGCGGTGGTGTGCAGCGCCGTCGAGCACCACGCGGTCCTGCGCTCGTGCGCCGCGGTCGGGGGCACGACCGTCGCCGTCGGGGGCGACGGGGTGCTGGACCTCGACGAGCTCGTCTTGCAGCTGCACCCCGGCGTGTCCCTGGTCGCGGTGATGGCGGCGAACAACGAGACCGGCGCGTTCCAGCCCCTGGAGGAGGTCGAGGCGCTCGTGCGGACGCGGGCGCCTGATGCGGCCGTCTTCTCCGACGCAGTCGCGGCCGTGCCCGCCGCGGACCCCGCCCGCCTCATGGCCGGGGTGGACCTCCTGTCCCTGTCGGCGCACAAGTTCGGCGGGCCCAAGGGGGCCGGCGTGCTGGTCGTCCGATCGGGCACCGCGTTGGCCCCGCTCCTCCACGGCGGGAGCCAGGAGCGGGACCGGCGGCCAGGGACCCATGACGTGGCCGGCATCGTGGGGATGGCCGCCGCCCTCGTCGCCGCAGCCGCCCGCCGCGTCGAGGAGTGCGAGCGGGTGGGGGCGCTGCGCGACCGGCTGGCCGACGGGCTGCTCGCCGCGGTCCCCGACACGACGGAGCACGGCCCTTCCCGGCGCCCGGGCCGGGCGGGGGACCCCGACGCCGGGTCGCGTCGGCTGCCGGGCATCGTCAACCTGGGGTTCGCCGGTGTCGACGACGAGGAGCTCCTGGTGCTCCTCGACGACGAGGGCGTGCAGGCCTCGGCCGGTGCGGCCTGCGCCAGCGGCGCGGCCGAGCCCAGCCACGTGCTGCGCGCCATGGGCCTGTCCCCTGCGCAGGCACGAAGTGCGGTGCGCTTCTCGCTCGGGCACGCCACCACGGAGGCGGAGGTCGGGCACGCCCTGGCCGTCGTGCCCAAGGCGGTGGAGCGGCTCCGCGCCTAGGACCGGCGCCGGGGCGTCAGTCGTCGTGCCCGTGCGAGTGCCCGTGCGGTTGACCGCCCCAACCGCCCCAGCCGCCGTGTGCGACGTGGGCGTCGGGAGCGGACGAGTGCACGTAGGCGACCGGGCCGGGCATGCCCTGCCCCGCGCCCTCGAGCGCCGTGGCCGGAGCGGGAGCGACCGCCAGGCCCGGCGCGGTGCCGGGCGCCGGTGTGGTCGGCTGGCCGGCGACGGCGTCAGGGCCTGGACCGGAGCCGCCACGCCCGGCGGAGTCGGCGGCCTCGTCGGTGGTGTGGCCGCCGTGGAAGTCGTGGTGGACGGACGCCACTGCCGCGGTCAGCCCGGTCTCCCCCGGGGGGCCGAGCCCGCCCCCAGGGGTGAGCGTCGCCGTGAGGGCGCCGACCGTGCCCGGGACGAGGGTCGTCACCGAGCCGATGGCGCTGCTGGCGCGGAGCCCCGCGCTCGGAGAGCCGCCCGCCGGGGCTGCCGGGGCTGCCGGGGCTGCCGGGGCCGGGCCGGCCGGGGCCGGGCCGGCCGGGCCCGGAGGCGTCGGGGCGGCCGCGCCGTTCGTCGAGTCGTGCCCGGTGCCGTGCGACCCGGCGCTCGCGCCGGTGCCGGCGCCCGTGGAGGAAGCGCCTTGGCCTTCGCCGCCGAGGGGAGGGGCTGCCCCGATTCGGACCGAGGGTGCCACCGTGTCGACCACCGAGGCCACCCCGTAGGCCGCGCTGGCGGTCAGGGCGGCCGACGCCGCCAGGGAGGCCACGACGCGGGCCTTGTGACGCCGAGAAGCGCTGGCGAGCGTCCGCTGCCGTGCCCGGCGCCGGGCGTAGAGGTCGGCGTCCGCGGCGAGCAGCAGGCGCTCGGGGTCGTCCGGCGACTGCGGGCCGAGCGACGCGATGCCCGCCACGCCCCAGCTGAAGGCGGGCCCGCCGAGCTCCTCGGCGCGCTGGAGCATCCGGCGCGAGCCGAACTCGCTCGTGAACGGGGAGACCACGACGAACTCGTCGCCGCCGGCGCGATAGAGGCTGTCGAGGTCGCGCAGCGAACGCCGGAGGACGGCCACCAGGGCGATCAAGGTGGCGTCGCCGGCGGCGTGCCCCTGCTCGTCGTTGATGTGCTTGAGGCCGTCGAGGTCGATCATGGCCAGCGAGACGTCCAGCCCCGAGCGCCGGGCGCTGGCCACGGCGTGCGGCAGCTCCTCCTGCAGCGCCCGGCGGTTGGCGCAGCCGGTGAGGGGATCGATCCGGGCCGAGGCCCGGAGGCTCCCCGCGGCGGCGTCGACCGACTCCAACATGAGCTGGTCGATGACCCGGGGCACGCCGTCGGCGGTGGTGGCGACGGCGGCGGACAGCGGTCCGGGGGAGTCGACGAGGCCGGCCAGCACCTCGCGCAGGCAGGTCACGGCGGCGAGGGCGTCGACCGGAGAGGTGAACCGGGCACCCCAGGTCCGGGCGGCCCGGCCCAGGTCGGGCGTCTCGGTGCCGCGCCCGAGGGCGTCGAGCACCGCACCGACCAGGAACCGCGCGTCGGACTCGGCGATGTGGGTGGTCTCCACCCCGCGGCGCTGGCAGCGCTCGTACCAGGCCGCGAGCAGGCCGGTGCGCAGGTCGCCCGGATCCGCATGTGCTCGAGACATCGAATCTCGCTCCCGCATCGTTACCGTCAGCCCGCGCAGCGATCTTGGCATCCGGACACAGCTGCTTCCAGCCGGCCCACACCCTGTGCCCACTCGTTGTGCTCCGGTTGTGGCACGGGACCTGCCGGCCAGGCCGCCCACGGTGCGAGGGCGTGGCGCCCCGGGCGGGCGCGGCGGCGGCCCTGGGGTTTCGTACGCTGGGGCAATGCGGGTGATGGTGGCGATGTCAGGTGGCGTCGACTCGTCCGTGGCGGCCGGGCTCCTCGTCGAGGCCGGCCACGAGGTGGTGGGCGCCACCCTGAAGCTCTGGGGCGGGCTGTCGGACTCGGGCTGCTGCTCGGTGGCCGACGTCGACGACGCCCGGACCGCGGCGCGCCAGCTCGACGTGCCCCATCACGTCTTCAACCTGGCGGAGCGCTTCGAGACCTCGGTCGTCGACCACTACGTCGAGGAGCACCGCCGCGGCCGCACTCCGAACCCTTGCATCGAGTGCAACCGGCACGTGAAGTTCGGCACGCTCCTCGAGCGGGCGCGCCGGCTCGGGTTCGACGCGCTGGCCACCGGCCACCACGCCCGGGTCGTCCATCGCGACGGGGCGCCGCGCCTGGCGCGCGGGGTGGACCGGGCCAAGGACCAGTCCTACGTCCTGTCGATGCTGACCTGTGGCCAGCTGGCCGAGGTCGTCCTCCCCATCGGGTCGATGACCAAGGCAGAGGTGCGGGCGCACGCCGAGCGGCTGCGGCTCGTCACCGCCTCGAAGCCCGACAGCCAAGACGTCTGTTTCATCCAGTCGGGCGCGGGGCGTCGGCGGTTCCTCGAGGACCGCCTCCCGTTGCACGAGGCGCAGCTGGTCGACGCCGGCAGTGGTGCGGTGGTCGGCTCCGTCGACGCCGTCGAGCTCGTCACCGTCGGCCAGCGGCGTGGCCTGGGCGTGGCCGTCGACGGCCGCCGTCGCTTCGCCCTGTCGGTGGACGTCGGGGGCCGCCGCGTCGTCGTCGGCGACGCCGACGCGGCGAGCAGCGTGCGGGTCGAGCTCGAGGCGCCCACCTGGGTCGAGCACCCGTTGCCCCCGGGCAGCCCGGTGCTCGCCCAGACCAGCGCGCACGGCGCCGCCTCGCCCGGGACCTGGGACGGCCGGGGCCTGGTGTTCGACCGCCCCCAGCGCGGGGTGGCCCCGGGCCAGACCGTCGCCTTCTACGACCCTCGGCGTCCCGACCTCGTCGTGGGCGCGGCCATCGCCGCCCGTGCGGGCGCCGCGTCGGGCCCGGGTTCGGCATAGCCGCCCGATACGCTCCCGCGCATGGCGCAGTCGACCGAGTCGTCCGAGGCCGCACGCGCCGAGGAGCTGCGATCCCAGATCCGGCACCACGACCAGCTCTACTACGTGCTCGACGCGCCGGAGATCTCGGACGCCGACTACGACGACCTGGTGCGGGAGCTCGTCGCGCTCGAGACGGCGCATCCGGAGCTGCGCACGCCCGATTCCCCGACGCTGCGGGTGGGCGGCGAGCCCTCGGCGCTGTTCGCCCCGGTGCGGCACCTCACCCAGATGATGAGCCTCGACGACGCCTTCGGCATCGACGACCTCGACGCGTGGTTCGACCGGATGGCGCGCACGGTCCCCGAGGTGGTCGACGCGGACTTCGTGTGCGAGCTCAAGATCGACGGGCTGGCCATGTCCCTGGTCTACGAGGAGGGTGCGCTCGTGCGCGCCGCCACTCGGGGTGACGGCGTGACCGGGGACGACGTGACCCACAACGTCCGGACGGTGGCGTCGGTGCCCCACCGGCTGCACTGGCCGCGCTCGGACGGGCCCGTCCCGTCCCTCCTCGAGGTGCGCGGCGAGATCTACATGCCGGTGTCGGCCTTCGAGGAGCTGAACCTCCGGCAGATCGAGGCCGGGGCCAAGACGTTCGCGAACCCGCGCAACTCGGCTGCGGGGTCGCTGCGCCAGAAGGACCCGGCCGTCACGGCCAGCCGCGAGCTGTCGTTCTGGGCCTATCAGCTGGGCGCGATCGAAGGGGCGCCCGTTCCGGCCACGCACGAGCAGGCCCTCGCCCTGCTGCACGGCGCCGGGCTGCCGGTGAACCCCGAGACCAAGCTGCTGCACGGCCGGGCCGACGCGGAGGCCTACTGCACGCGCTGGGAGGCGCACCGCCACGATCTGGACTACCAGATCGACGGTGTGGTGGTGAAGGTCGACGACCTCGCCGTCCAGGAGCGGCTCGGCCAGACCTCGCGGGCGCCGCGTTGGGCCATCGCGTTCAAGTTCCCGCCGGAGGAGCGGGCCACGCGCCTGCGCGACATCCTCGTCTCGATCGGCCGGACCGGCCGGGCGACGCCGTTCGCCGTGCTCGAGCCCGTCTTCGTCGGCGGCTCCACGGTGGGGCTGGCGACCCTCCACAACGAGGATCAGGTCCGGCTCAAAGACGTCCGGCCCGGCGACGTCGTGATCGTCCGCAAGGCGGGCGACGTGATCCCCGAGGTCGTGGGGCCCGTGATCGCCGAGCGCAAGCGCGGGGCGAGGCGGTGGCGCTTCCCGACCACGTGCCCGAGCTGTGGCGGCCCCCTGGTGCGGCTGCCCGGCGAGAGCGACACGTTCTGCACCAACATCGACTGTCCCGCGCAGCGCGTGCAGCGGATCGTGCACTTCGCCTCGCGTGGGGCCATGGACATCGAGGGCCTCGGGGAGAAGCGCGTCACGCAGTTCGTGGAGCTCGGCCTGCTCTCCGACCCCGGCGACATCTACTCGCTCGACGCCGTGCGTCTGGTGTCGATCGAGCGCTTCGGCGAGCTGTCCGTCGACAACCTGCTGCGGGCCGTCGACGCGTCGCGCGGCCGTCCGCTGTCACGGTTGCTGGTCGGGCTCGGGATCCGCCACCTCGGCCCCACCGGCGCCCGCGCCCTGGCCCGGGCGATGGGCTCGCTCGACGCCATCATCCACGCGGGCGTCGACGAGCTCGCCGCCGTCGACGGCATCGGCCCCGTGATCGCCGACAGCGTGGCGGAGTTCCTCGCCTCGCCGGCCAACCGTGTCGTGATCGACAAGCTCGCCGCCGCCGGGGTGTCGCTCGAGGAGCCCGGGGCGCGCCGGGGGGAACCGGGCCCCGGTGCGCCGGCGGGGACGCCCCAGGCCCTCGCCGGCAGGGTGGTGGTGGTGACGGGGACGTTGGAGGGGTTCACGCGCGAGGAGGCCGAGGAGGCCATCGTGGCGCGCGGCGGCTCGTCGCCGGGCAGCGTGTCGCGAAAGACGTGGGCCGTCGTGGTGGGGACCGCACCCGGCTCGGCCAAGCTGCGCAAGGCCGAGGAGCTCGGCATCCCGGTGGTGGACGGCGCGCGCTTCACCGAGCTGCTGGAGACCGGCGAGCTGCCGGCCTGACCCGGATGTCGCCTGGTCGCTGGGTGCGGCCGCACCTCGAGTGCTCGCGCCGGCACCGACCAGGTGCCAGCGTCCACCGTCACCGGCTCGGGCGTCGGTAGCCTGGACGCTGGCGTATGCCGACCACCACCGACTCCATCGGGCGGGTCCTCTCGGGCCGGTACCGCATCGAATCCGCGCTCGGTTCGGGCGCGTCCGCGCACGTCTACGCGGCATGGGACGTGACCCTCCATCGGCGCGTGGCGGTCAAGGTGCTGCACCCGGGTCTGGCTGCCGACGCGGCCTTCCTGCGGCGGTTCCGCTCGGAGGCCCAGGCCGCCGCCGCCCTGGCCCACCCCCACGTCCTCGCTGTCTTCGACTGGGGCGAGGACGACAGCGGCCCGTTCCTGGTGCTCGAGTACCTCGGCGGGGGCTCGCTTCGCGACATGCTCGACGACGGTCGGCGGCTGTCGATGTCGCAGACGGTGTCCATCGGGATCCAGGCCGCAGACGGCCTCGCCTATGCGCACGCGCGGGGCTTCGTGCATCGCGACGTGAAGCCCGCCAACCTCCTCTTCGACACCGACGGGCGCCTGCGCGTCGGCGACTTCGGGCTGGCCCGGGCGTTCGCCGAGGCCGCGGTCACCGAGCCGGTCGGCGCGACGGTGGGCACGGCCCGCTACGCCGCTCCGGAGCAGGCGCTGGGCAACCCCGTCGACGGCCGCGCCGATGTGTACTCGCTGGCGCTCGTCCTCTACGAGGCCGTGACCGGCGTGGTCCCCTTCAGCGCGGACACGACCTTCTCGACGCTCATGGCCCGCGTCGGCGCGGTGCTGCCGGGCCACGACGCGCTCGGGCCCCTCGCCCCGGTGCTCGACGACGCGGCCGCGCCGGACCCCGAGCAGCGGGTCGACGCCGCAGGCCTCGCGGCCGCCCTGCGCTCCCTGGCGACCGCGCTGCCCGCGCCCGACCCGATGCCGCTCGCCCTGGTCTCCCGGGCCCCCACCCGGGTCGAGGCCATCCAGGCCGCCGCGGCCAGGGACATGACCCAGCACGCCCCCGTGATGGCGCCGCCGGTGCCCTACGGGCTCACGGGCCGAGCGGCTCGGACGGGGGACGACGAGGACGTCCTCGACCTCGCGGCCGCCGTGGGCGTGGCCGATGCCGAGTCCGGCAGCCGGCGCTCGGCCCGCCGGCAGGGGCGCCACGGCCGGCGCTGGCCGTGGGTCACGGCCACGATCGTCCTCGTGCTCGCCCTGCTCGGGGCGGGCGGCACCTACGCGGCCGTGCGCACCAAGGCGTTCACGCCCTCGCACGCGGTGGTGGCGGTGACCGGGCAGAGCGTGCCGGCGGCGACCGCCGCCCTGCGTCGTCAGCACCTGTCGCTCGCGGTCGTCGGCCACCGGTACTCGACCACCGTCCCCGCCGGGATCGTCGTCCGCATGGTCCCCGCGGCCGGCACCTCCATGAAGGAGGGGTCCACCGTCGGGGTGGTCGTCTCGGGCGGGCCGCCCCCGGTGGCGGTGCCGAGCCTCACCGGCGTGACGGGCGACTGCGCGGCGGTCACCTCCGTGCTCGCCGCGGCCGGCCTCAAGGCGGCGTGCACCCACGAGAACTCGACCGCCATCACCAGCGGCACCGTGATCCGCTGGTCCCCACAGGGCAGCGCCCCCCTCGGGTCGACCGTCGCCGTCGTTGTGTCGTCGGGGCCGCCCATCGAGACCATCCCCTCGCTC
>Ga0187778_10000349_pt1 | contig 33367 bp, 27 predicted proteins | sample 1015_Q2_SP5_20_M_FD_132418 | JGI IMG/M metagenome (GOLD analysis project Ga0187778, IMG submission 132418) | Tropical peat soil microbial communities from peatlands in Department of Meta, Colombia - 1015_Q2_SP5_20_MG | ecosystem: Environmental > Terrestrial > Soil > Wetlands > Peat | place... | reverse complement strand
CGGCAAACCAGCACCTTCACCTGGGCTCCCAGTTGCGCCTGCGTTGGACCTTTCGCCCCGAAACGTGCCTCCACTTGTACAGGCACGAGGAGCGTCACGCCATCTTCGTACCCAAAATCCACGATGCTCGAAGTTCCCAGGCGTTGCGGCGCAGGCCACTGGATTTCTCCCACAGTCACGCCCGTTGGCAACTGCCACGTGACGCGCGGCGGTTCTCCCGAGTCGCCTGGATTGACCCAATAGATGTGCCAGCCCTTCTCCAGTTCGAAATGCAGCCCGAGATAAGACTCATGCGCCGGCTCAATCCATTGATTCTCGGCAACCAGCTCGACCGTTCCATGCGGGATCGCCGCATTCCCTGTTTGCGCGTTTGTGGCGCACGGCAGCAAAGCAGCTCCCAGGGCGAGCGCGACGACGTATCGTGGACTTGGAACTAGCCTCTTCATTTTCCATTGCTTCAACTTCTTGCTGTCTGACGTCAGTTGCGCGCCATTGGTTTCGGACCTGCCTCGCAATTGACAGCCTGAATCTCCGCCGTTAGGCTTCCCACTCACAAGCCGTCATTCAACCAGGCCGTTACGGAGCTCTCATGCGCGTCTTTTCTCTAACGATTCTCTTGTTAGTTTTGTGCTTTGCTCCCGCGCACAGCGCGTTCCCTGCGCAATCTCCTTCTCCGCAAACGCCGGCGCCATCCCCGCCCGATCTCGCTGCTGCCAAGATCATTTTTGAAGGCCACTGCGCGCTCTGTCACGGAATGGATGGAGGCGGTGACCGCGGCCCTTCTCTTCGTCGGCCAAAACTTGCTCACGCCTCGGATGACGAAGCTCTCAAATCTGTCATCGAACAAGGTATCCCGCCGCAAATGCCTGATGCTTGGTATCTCTCCAAAGAAGAAATCGCCAGCGTCGCCGCTTACGTTCGCTCTCTCGGCAATGTTCCCCCGGAAACTCTTCCCGGCGATCCCGTTCGCGGAAAAGCTGTCTACGCGCGCTCTGGCTGCTCCGCCTGCCACATTCTCGCAGGCGAAGGCGCCGGCTTCGGCCCCGACCTCACGGACGTCGGCGCCCGCCGTGGCTCGGCTCGTCTTCGGGAAACTTTGCAAAATCCTGCAAAAACCATTCCCGAAAATTTTTTGCTCGTGGAAGCAGTCACCAACTTCGGCCAAGCCCTTCGTGGCATCCGCCTCAATGAAGACACTTTTTCCATTCAGCTCAAGGACCAGCAAGGCCGCTTCCACAGTTTTCGTAAGACTGACCTCCGCGATCTCAAAAAACTCCGCGGTGAGACTCCCATGCCGAGCTATGCCTCCGCGCTTTCTTCCGCCGAACTCGAAGATCTAATCAATTTCCTTGCCGCGCAGCGAGGCAACCCATGAAGCTCCTCACCCTTTTTCTTCTCACTGCCTCCGCGGCGTTCGCACAAGTCCCGTTCGAACGCATCGTCAACGCCGACAAAGAGCCCGGCAACTGGCTCACTTATTCGCGCGACTTCCAGGGCCATCGCTTTTCCCCGCTCGCGGAAATCACTACGCAAAATGTCTCCCAGCTCAAAGTCAAATGGGCTTTCCAGTTTCCCGATGAGCGCACCGAAGTTTCTCCCATCGTCATCGACGGCATTCTTTACGTGACGGGGCCCAACTCCGCCGCCGCGATCGATGGCCGCTCTGGCCGTTCCCTTTGGACGTGGAAGCGCCCGATTCCCTCCGACTATCACTCCATCGGCTTCGGCCACACCAATCGCGGGCCCGCCGTTCTCGACGACAAACTTTTTGTCGCCACTCTCGACGGCTATCTCTTTGCTCTCGATTTGAAGAGCGGCATCGAGCGCTGGTCCGCCAAAGTCCTCGATTACAAACTCGGCTACAGCATGACCATGGCTCCGCTGGCCATCGATGGCAAAGTCGTCGTCGGCGTGAGCGGCGGCGAAGCCGGCATCCGCGGATTCATCGATGCCTACGACGCCAAAACCGGCCAGCAAGCTTGGCGTTTCTGGACCATTCCCGGCCCCGGCGAACCGGGCCACGAAACCTGGTCCGGCGACGATTGGAAAACCGGCGGCGGCGCCACCTGGGTTACTGGCGCATACGATCCGGAGTTAAAGCTCGTCTACTGGGGCGTCGGCAATCCCGGCCCCGATTGGAATGGCGACGTTCGTCCCGGCGACAATCTCTACACCTGCTCGCTCGTCGCTCTCGACGCCGCCACAGGAAAGCTTCGCTGGTATTTTCAATTTTCGCCGCACGACACTCACGATTGGGACGCCACGCACGTGCCCATGCTTTTCGATACGCCCGTCACCGGTGCAATGCGCAAACTCGTCGCCATCGCCAATCGCAACGCTTTCTACTACGTTCTTGATCGCGCGACCGGCGAATTCCTCGCAGGCAAGCCCTACGCGAAACAAACTTGGGCAACCGGCCTCGATTCGAAGGGCCGCCCTATTCGCGCGCCCAACTCCGACCCAAGCAAAGAAGGCACGCTCATCTGGCCCAACTTGAATGGCGCCACGGTTTGGTTCAGTCCTTCGTACGATCCACAAACCGGTTTCGTTTACGTCGCCACGCGCGAAATTGGCGCCCGCTATTTCAAGCGTGACACTCCTTACAAAGCCGGCACATTTTTCCCCGGCGGCGGCGAAGACGAGCTATCCCCCGACGATGCTTGGGGTGCCATCAAAGCGCTTCAAGCCGAGACCGGCGAATTGCGCTGGGAATTCAAGCTGCTCTCGCCGCCTTGGGCCGGTGTGCTCTCCACCGCTGGCGGTTTGGTTTTCTCCGGCTCCGACGAAGGAAATTTCTACGCTCTCGACGCAAAAACCGGGAAGCCCCTTTGGGATTTTCAAACCGGCGGCGCTATCGGCGACAACCCCGTCTCTTTCACCATCGACGGCCACCAGTGCATCGCCGTCGCCGCAGATCGCGTCCTCTATGTCTTCGGCCTATAGCCTTTCAATCTGCCGATGCCCCAACTGCGTAATCCGCCTTACTTGTGGCAATCATTTGCGTAGATCAGATTAGGAGAACAGTCTGTCCTCCGTTTTCTGGTGAGGTGGCCATGAAGTATGTTTTGAGAATTCTCGCTGCTCTGGTGGTAATTCCCGTCCTGGCGCTAATCGCGGTGTGGCTGTGGGGGATGCGGCCGGAGCACGGGCATGAGACTGCGGAAGTTTGGATTGACCGCCCCACGCCGCAAGTTTTTCTGTGGATTCAGGATGATGACCGTGTCAAGCGGTGGATCGGCGGACTGACGGAGATAAGGCAAGTGTCGGCTCCCCCATCCGGCGAAGTAGGCAAGAAATTTCACCTCGTCACGTTCTACAACGGCCAGCGAGTCCCGATGGACATGACCATCACGAAATTTGAGAAAGACCGCGCGCTCTCCGCCGTCGTTTCTTCTTTCGACGATCGAGGCAATGGCTTCACGGAAACCGCTGACTACACACTGTCCGAAGAAAACGGCAGGACGCTCCTGCGATTTGACGTGCATACGACCTACACCGGATTTATTCTCCGCTTGCTCGAGCCGATGATCACCCAGCAAGCCAAGAAAAAACTTGATGAGGATTTTGGCCGTCTGAAAACTCTCGCCGAAGCTGAACCAAAAATGAATTGAGAAAAAACAAATCGTCAGCCGCTATTTTGCCGGTGTTGCTGCCTCGGGATCTTTGAAGGACAAAACCAAAAAACTCGAGCGTGTGCCGAGGAAATCCACGACCTTACGCGATTGTCCAACTGGCATCCACAGCACGTCTCCTGTGTGCAGAAACCCTGCGTGCTCTCCGCCCACTGCAACGTCGAGATTCGCCTGGCTCAATGCGATCAGAAGCGCGGGCGCGGGCGGAGCCGCTTCGGAAAACTCCTTCCCGCCTGCGATTTGCACCATTTCGAGGGACGCTTCGCTGGTTTCGAAATACGGCGTGATGAGTTCAAATGGCGGATTCCCGCTTTTCGGGGGATCGGCTTGCAGTTGGGGGCAGGTGGCCAGTGGGCCGTCGATCATTTTCTCGCAGATGTTGCGTGCCTCGGCCTGCGGCCGCAGCAGCTCCACCGTAATGTTGCGCAAGGGAATCCCGGCATCGGTTCGTAGCACGTGAGTGAAGTTTCCCGGGGAGTAGCGCGTCGCGCCGTCTTCGAGCACCACGTGCGCCTCGGGCTTGCCAACCACAGCATCCACATAATCGGCCGGCCCGAGCGCGATGAAAATGTACGGCAGGCCATGTTGATGAAGCAGCGTCGCGTCTTGCGGAGGAACATTCACGTCGTACACGCGGACGTAAGAATTTTGCAGCAGGAGAGTGTGATGCGGCTCCTGGCCGGCCGGAACTGCGGTTGGCGGCGTGATAGGGTACTGATCTGAAATAGGACTCTTCTGCGGCGCAGTCACTGGCGCTTGCGCCGCGAGCGACGGCGACACCAACAGAACGAACCACAGGCAAACCGTAGTTCTCATACCGAGGCATCCTAGGATGGGATCGAGAGCGCTCTCAAGTTAAACGGGGCAAACGGCTGGGGCGTTTCAAGGCTCCCACCGCAGCGAGTCTCTAATTTGAGCATAGGCCTATGCTCGGGCCAGAGCAAGTGCCGGATCCCCAAGCATTTCTTGAGAATTTGTTCGGTCAACAACGGAGGAGAATCATCATGTCCATGCAAAAAAGAAAGCGGATGCGCTCGAAAAACTCCTTGTCCACGTCGAAGCCACTAAACGCTAGACGCATCTCAAGGAGTCAGGGTTAGCGCCTGGTTCATTGCCCTGTAAGGCTGAGTTGCAAGTAGCTTGCCGGTTTTTCGCTGGGGTTCGAGGCAGCACCACGAGAACCTTTCGCGATCCATAGAACCTCCCCGCCATGGAGCGTTCTTACCGGCGCGCCTTTTACATCGATTTGAACTTGGGAATCGCTTAGGCAAATTAGCAACGAATTTTCAGGCACAGCGGCGGCAGCGCCCTTCGTCTCTGGGTCAAGACGCACGAGGTCCAATCGCGTTTCCGGGGTTTCCATCTGCCCCTCGACAGTAAAGCCGTGTCCACCGCTTGAGGTGGCTAGAGCTTTGTCGCACCCGCCGCTGGATGCAACCGCAGCGACTTGTGCGCACAGATTAGTCAGCTGGCCGATTGAATGAAGCAACTCGATGGTGACGTTGCGGAAGGGCGTGTCGGCGAGGTTGCGGGCGACGTGGGCAAAGCCGCCGCGCATGAAATGGACTTCGCCGTCTTTCAGCACGAGGTGCACTTCCGGCTTGTCTCGGACCGCATTGATCACATCCGAATCGCCAAGCGTCACAAACAAATAGTCGTGGTCGTGCTGGTGAAGCTGCGTCGATTCGTGCGGAGGCACTTCCACGTAGTACGCGCGGACATATTCGTTTTCGATTTTCAGGTGATGGTGCGGCTCGCCGGGCTGGCCTCCCTGGGCTAGCGGCACGGGCTGCGGCGCCTGCGCCTGCGCGCGCAGCGAAACTGCCAGAAGCAATGCAAGAGCAATGACGATGCGTTTCATCGGCGCATTCTACCTCACCTGAAGAATCCTTTCTCGACTACTCGAATTACCATGCGGCCCACCACGCTATTCCGATGAACAGGATTTGCATGGGAATGCGCAGCCACAGCGGCGTCGGCGGGCGACCGCGGAGCGTTACTCCGGCGCGAGCCGCTTGAATATTCGCTGGAAGCACCGCGATGAAGAATACGATCAGCGCGATTCCCGCGGCGCGCTGCAATGCCGGAATCACAAGTCCAACCGCTCCCGCAATTTCACAAAGCCCCGTGAAGAAAATCATCGCCCGCGGGTTGGGAACCCAACTCGGCGTCATGCGGATGAAATCTTCTTTCATCGGCGTGAAGTGCGTGATGCCGGTGAACAAAAGCATCACCGCCAGGCCATCGCGCGAAGCAGCGCTCCAGGACGCCAGAGAATGCACTCCGGCAAATCCAAGCCCGCGAAAAATCAGAATCGCGACAATCAGAATGAGTAAGACGACCATAGTTCAGGAAGAAACTTGAAGCGCTTCCAACCTTTGGCGCGTGTCATCCCGAGCCCGGTCGCATGGTTTCGCGAACGGCGGCGAGGGATCTGCTTTTCAAATTTCAATCGCGGATTACAGGCGCTCGAGGATGCCGGCGGCGCCCATGCCGCCGCCAATGCACATCGTAACCATGCCATATTTGGCGTTGCGGCGCTGCAATTCACGAATCACCGTGGCCGTGAGCTTCGCGCCGGTACAGCCCAGCGGATGGCCTAGCGCGATCGCTCCGCCGTTGGGATTCACGCGCGAAGGATCGAGTCCGGCTTGCTGGATCACGGCAAGCGACTGCGCGGCGAACGCTTCGTTCAATTCAATGGCGGCGATGTCGTTCAACGAAAGCCCGGCCAGCTTCAATGCCTTGGGAATCGCCGCAACGGGCCCGATGCCGAAGTCTTCGGGCAGAACGCCCGCGGTTGCGTAGGAGACAAAGCGCGCCAGCGGCTTCAAACCCAGCGCGTGCGCTTTGCTATCCGACATTACCACCGTTGCTGCGGCTCCGTCGCTCATCTGCGAACTGTTTCCCGCGGTCACTGTGCCTTTCACATGGAAAGCGGGTTTGAGTTTACCCAGCGCTTCAAGCGAAGTGTCGGCGCGCGGTCCTTCGTCGACGGAAAATTGGATGGTGTGCGTGACGGGTTTCGGCGAGGGCTTTGATTTCGAAGCGCTGCTGTGGCCGTGCCCGTTGGGAACCGTGGTGAGTTTCACTTCAACGGGAAAGGTTTCCTCCTTGAAGTTCCCGGCAGCGATGGCGGCCAGAGCCTTCTTGTGCGAATTCAGCGAGAATTCATCCGCTTGCTCGCGCGTAATTCCGAATTTGCGCGCGATATTTTCCGTGCCCAGGCCCATGCTGATGTACGTGTCGGGCGAATGATCAACGAGCCAGGGATTCGGCGAAATTTTGTTCCCGCCCATGGGCACCAGGGACATCGATTCCGTGCCGCCCGCGACGATCACTTCCGACGACCCACCGCGAATCCGTTCTGCGGCCAACGCGATCGCCTGCAACCCGGACGAGCAGAATCGGTTGATGGTCATCGCCGAAGTTTCGACAGGAAGGCCGGCACGCAGCGCGGCGATGCGGGCCACATTCATGCCTTGCTCGCCTTCGGGCATAGCGCAGCCGAGAATTACGTCGTCAATCTCTTTGGGATCGAGCCCCGGAACCCGCGCGAGCGCTTCTTTGATGGCAAGCGCGGCGAGATCGTCGGGGCGCGTGGCGCGCAACGAACCTTTGAAGGCGCGGCCTACGGGTGTGCGAACGGAAGAAACAATGACAGCTTCTGGCATGGCAACCTCGAAGTACGAAATTCGAAAATCGAAACTGGAAAATCGAAAAGCCCTGCGCTTCTAACCGCGTCGTGCGCAAATTCCAGCTCGGGCTACAACTTCATTGTTGGGCGAGCGCCAAGAAAATGCAACTCGCCCCTATGGCCAACTGCACGTCGACGATGATGCGCCCCCGCTCCTCCTATCTCCTTTTTCTTCAGTCACTTAATAATAATCTTGACAAATTTTAATTTTTGTGATACCTTATATTGTGTTTCTAGGCCACACCCCGCCTATGATCGTCACGCGTCACAATGTGACGAAAACTTCGACTCTGTAACTCTTTCGATCTCTTCACTTTGCAAACCCCGCCGTCACCGTGACGCCCCTAACTCTTTTAGGATCTGCACTTACATAAAACACCGGGGTGTGCGGATCCCCGTCCCTCCCTTCCAACGTTCACTTTGCCTATGGCGCAGATCGCAGCAGAACCGCCCCTTTGTTTTCTATGGCTTGCGCACTCTTCTATTTTGCGTATGCTGTAACTCCTTTGCTTGCCACTCTTACGAAAACTGCCGGGGTGTACGGCGATTCTTCCCAAAATGGAACCTGCCCGGCTGTGTCTCACCGGCCTTTGATGGGGGCGCCTTTGCGAGGGATGAAAACCGTCCCGGGAGGCTCGACATTGAACTTCTTGGCGTAGCTGGCCTGATTGACGGCGATGCTGACGCGGTCGCGAGAATCGATGAAAAGAAGCGTATCGCCGACGGGAACATCCATGAACGTCTTGACGAAAGGCAGAGTCACAGGCTTTTTGTTGATTTCGACGACGAGCTTGTCACCGAGAACGTAGCCGAGCTTTTTGAATTCCTCGCCGGGGACATCGGTAATCAGTGAACCGAAGGGATCATCCAGGCCAATGATGTCGCCAGTGATGCCGTTTTCGGCAATGGTGGGCGTCTTGGGATTTAGGCGGACGAGTTGAGGCACTTCCGGGCCAACCAGAGTGAAATCCCAACCAGCAGCGAGGTGCGCGGCGGCAGGAGAAAAAATATCGCGGCCATGAAAAGTGGAAGAGACCGGCGCTTGAATCATCCAATGCGGATTGGTGATTTCGCGGGCGGAGTCGAGGCCGTCCCGGTCGATGACGGGTGTAATTAGACCGTTGTCCGGCAGAACGAAATACTGGCCCTTCTTGGATTTCACGATGACAGCTTTGCGCGAGGTACCGACGCCCGGGTCGACGACAACGGCAAAAACGGTGCCCGCAGGATAGTAGGGCGTAACCGCTTCCAGGAAACGCGAACCCTCTTCGATGGAAAACGGCATCACTTGATGGGTGATATCCATAATGCGGGCATCGGGGGCGATTTCCAGCATGACCGCTTTGCAGATGGCTACAGCATCATTGGCGGTGCCAAAGTCCGTCATGAAGACGATGGTTGGACGCGCGGCAGGAATTCCTGCGGTTTGCGCTGCGTTGTTGTCAGAGGGGGATTTCGAGCAAGCGGCGCCGAAGACAGCGAGAAAGAGCACGAACGAAATCAAAAATCGGGGCTTGAAAGTCATCCGCTCTCCAAAACAGTGATTTGAAAACGCCCGAGCCAGTGTATGCCGCCGAGTTGACATTGGGCAAGGAGCGGTCTAAAAGGGACGCGCGTCGGGGAGTCGTTTCCCACACCCAGTTATAAGGAACAGTTAAAAGGAAAAGGAGGATCCAATTATGGGATTCCTTACATGGATTATCGTGGGACTCATTGCTGGTTGGCTGGCAGGGCAGGTGATGAAAGGCGGGGGTTACGGAACGATTGCGGACATCATTCTGGGAATACTCGGAGGATTCGTCGGCGGCTGGGTTTTTGGCCTGCTGGGGCTGCACGCAGGTGGAATGATTGGTTCGATCGTGGTCGCCTTTGTGGGCGCGGTGATTCTGGTGTGGATCAGCCGGCTGATCAAAAAGAAAGCCTAGCCTGGTAAAACGCAAAAAAGGACAGGAAGTCGGGGAACAAGTCCTCGCTGGAAGTTTGCGTCTTACAGGTTTGCTAATTCGCCGCGGGCACAGAAACCAAAAGCAAGCCTTGCGCGGCTTTGTGACCGTTATACATACTGCAAAAAACTCTGACGGAGAGAGGGTGGCGGGACCATGAAGTGGAACGGGATACGAATCCGGCTTACTTTCGTCGGTTTGCTGTGCCTTACGGCGATGCTTTCGGCTGCTGCGCTGCCGGCCATTAAGAACATGGCGGTGGTGGTGTCCACGTCGAGCAAACTTTCGGACGTGGCGCTGGCAGATCTGGCGAAACTGTGCCGGGGCACGCAGAAAGCATGGCCGGATGGGAAGGCCTTTACGATAGTGGTTAAGGATCCGCAGGCTCCGGAGATGCGGGCAGCGGACGAGAAGCTATTTGGAGTGGAACCAACAGAGATTAAGGCGCTCATTGGGAAACTGAACGAAGGCCGAGCCGTGGTCAAGATTGTGGATAGCGACGACGATTTGCTGCGCACCGTGGGCGCCACGCCGGGAGCTGTGGGAATTGTGGACGTGTATTCGATCAATAGTTCCGTGAAAGTCCTCCGCCTGGATGGCAAACTGCCGTTCGACATGGGATATCCCCTGAAGGGGAATTAAAGAGCAGTCGAAGCAGCCTTCCGAAGGTCATTCCTGTTCCGTATTCCATTCAGTAAGAGCCAGGGCGCGTCTTAAGCCCCGAGGGCTTCCTTGCCTGGCATGGGCCGACTTTGTAGGCGGGGACCCGCTGGAGCCGTGAGTGGTTGAAACGGCCAAGGCGGGTCGAGCACTATCCCAAGTGGCCAGAAAGGGCCTGTACGAACGTACAGGTTTTCCACAGGCCGTACAGGGAAAACGAGGCGAAAAGATAGGCGAAAGTCGGTAGCTGTGTAACACATTTTTTTTCAAATCTTTAGCACAGATTCAAGGGGAGAATAGCCGTACTAGGAGTTGGGTTTGGAGCCGAAAATGTGACTTCTGTACCATCGCGAAACGGGGTCCAAAAGGTGTCTAATGGTACAGGTCAAGCGAACATGAACCTTCGGACAGGTAACGCATCTAAATAAGTGAAAGAAATGGTGCTGTAGCAACAACCGGATGGAAGCAGTTGGGTTAAGAGGAGTGGGTGGGACAAGAAACGGATAAAGGAATGATGAACAAGAAAGACAAGAGCCGGAAGTGGATGTGGGGGATTTTGGGCACGATTGCGGCCCTGCAGATTTATTTCGTTCAGGAGTTGCTAGCGGTGTTTGCGCTGTTTGCCCTGGGATTCCTGGCCATTGCAATGGTAATTGGCAGCCTGTACATGCTGCAGAGAGCCTGGGCTTTGGCGGTGGAGCGTGCCGCCAACAGCCAGCACCCGGTCATGGTGGCGGTCAGACATGGGGTTGACAGCGTGGAGGATTTGGCGCGGCGCCCGTTCCGGCGCCCAGGGTCGGAAGCACCAGCGCGCTAACGTTTATTGGCAGCGAGTTTCTGGCATTAGCCAGAGCACAACCGGAACCGGTCCCCCTGCCTCCTTCAGGAGCGAGCGGCTCCGGGGTTTAAAGAAAATGGCCAGCCGTCCCGAGAGAGCGGCTGGCTTTTTCCTTTCTGGTTCCATTACTTGTTGGCGGCGCATGCCAGCCGCGCTAATTCCTCGTTCCAATTCCACTTCGCGGCGCAGTTTGGTGTCGGTGGCGCGATAGACTTCACCCATTCCTCCCGCGGAAGAGTGCCTTAATCTCGCACGGCCCAATTTTTGCTCCAGCCATCAACATTGAGATCCTTCGCTCCGCGAAGCCGACCGGAGCGCAAGGGCGCGCTTCGCTCAGGATTTCGCGTGCGGGCTCTCGTCCGCGTGGCGGACTGACGCCCGCATCCCCGCTCAACTTCGCCCATGCCGCCGGCGCCAAGCCGGCCAATGATGCGGTAGTGAGAAATGTTTTGGCCGATCACGAGAATGAGCGCCTCATGGTGCCCGCATTTTAGTAGCACGGGGCGTTCGAATGAACGGGCTTGAAGCTTGGTATCAGGAATCGCGCCGCATCTAGTGAGTGAAGGGTTCGGTGTCGGACGGGGGAAGAATCTCCGGGCCATCAGAGCTGCCGTTTTCGCCGTCGGCTGATTTTCCGTTGTCTTTGAGCAGGCCTTCCAAAGTGGATTTGGAATGCTCGTCGACGGCGCTGACGGCGGCGACGAGGCAGGAGTAGAGAAAGGCCTTCATGCTCTTGCGGAATTGATCGGTGGAGCGTTCGGTGGCGCGAGCCACTTCCGTCTCGAGGGATTGCCGGCGCGCCTCGCAAGCGGCACGGCTCTCCGCATCGAGAGCGGAGAGCGCAGTGGCGGCGCGATCCTTGGTCTCCGAGAGGAGGTCACTGGCGTGTCTCTCAGTCTGTCTTTGAAAGGAAGCCAGAGCCGAATTGACGGCGCTTTGCACTAAAGCCTGCACTTCCGCCGAGCGCGCATCGAGGCGCAGAAGGCCTTCTTGCGTGACGGATTGGGTGTGGTCGAGCAAACGCTCGTAGCGGCGGTCCAGGATGCGAGAGGCGGCGCCTTCAAACTCGGAAGTAGCGTGGGAAACCGCTTCGTTCAATCGCGCAACGACCTGCGGCTCCATCTCGCGCGTCATTTTGTCGAGAAATTCCTTGGACCTGGCCAGTTCGCTTCGGAGTTCCGCGGCTTGCTTTTCGAGACGCTGCGCGAGTTCTTCCGCCTGGCCGCGGTATTTCTCCATTTGCTCTTTCCAGTGAGCTGCAACTTCGCCAGCGATTTCTTCCTTAGTAGAAAGCGTGGCGGCCTCGACGCGAGTGGGGAAAAGCTCCTGTACCTCGCGGACGCTGGATTGGCGGATATCGTCAATGGTGGCAACGGCATGGCGCACGGCTTCGTCGAGCTGTTTGGCCAGAGCGGACTGCACGGCTTTCTCAGCGGCTTGCTGCAGCTTGCCCTGAAGCGCGTTGATGAGCCCATCCGGAGTGATGACCACGCGCTGAGGCTTCGGAGCTTCGGCAATTTTGGGCGCGGGCGGCTTGGCGGCAACCGGCGACGGGGATGGGAAAGTGGCAACTTCGGCAAGCTTATGTTCAACCTTGAAGGGAATTTCGGGGGGATCGACGCTCAATGGAGCAGCCACGTCGGCGGGGGCAGGTGCACCAGCGGCCGCTGCCGCGGCGGAAAACTGCACCGTTGAGCTATTCGCTTCACCAAACCGCACCCAATCCTGCGGCGGAGTAACGATGCCCCAAACATTGGCAGGATGCTCGAGTTCCACACCCACTTGCTGTAATTCGCGCGTGCTTTGCGGGGAATGGATGGACCTGACGCGGGCGCGCACGGCGGGCGGTTTTGGCTCGACATTCAAGCCCACGACCTGCAAGGTGATCCAGGTTCCTACGCCGTAGTCGTGGCGGGAAGGATAACGGCAGCCGTGCAGATTGATACAGGTTGAGACAGTCCTTTCGACGAATTGTTCGCCCAGCCGGTTTTGGCCGAACACGATCAAAGGAACCGAGCGTTCGATGCGCGTGCTGCGGCGGGCTTCTTCTTTCACAAAATTGTCAGGAGTCTTTGCAAGAGACGATTGGCTCACGTCTTCTCCCTAGCGATCCGGTCGTGAAATCCAATTGCTGTGGAGCGGCTGAGTTGACAGGGAGACTCCGTTTCCCCCTGGACCCCAAAGCGCTGATGTTATCCGAAGCCCAGCCTAATGTCGATAATCCCGTGGCGATTTCCGTGGGTAGGCGACGAATTTGGCGGTCTCTGGTAGGCTTTGCAGGCTTAAGGAGGGTAGATTCATGCGCCGCTTTCTGACCTTCGTTTTTTCGAGCTTGTTGATTTCTGTGGGCGCCGCTGCACAGGCGCCGCCGCACCGCGTAGCCATTCGCGCGGGGAAATTGATTGATGGAAAGAGCGAAAAGCCAATTGAAAATGCATTGATTGTGGTGGAAGGCGACAAGATTGTATCGGTTAGCGCCGGGGGGAGTGTGCCCGCGGGAGTGGAGATCATTGATTTATCGAAGGCGACAGTGTTGCCGGGTTTCATTGATACGCATACGCACGTGCTGTTGCAAGGAGACGTTACGGCGGAAGAGTACGACGAGCAGTTGCTGAAGCAGTCGATTCCGTACCGGGCGATATTGGCGGCGCGCAATGCACAAATTGCGTTGTCACATGGATTCACGGCCATGCGCGACCTGGAGACGGAAGGAGCGATGTATGCGGACGTGGACGTGAAAAAGGCCATTGCCAACGGGGAAGTGCCTGGGCCGCGCATGCAAGTGGCGACGCGGGCGATGACTCCGACGGGAATGTATGCGTTGCTCGGCTACTCCTGGGAGCTGAAGGTGCCCACGGGCGTGGAATACGTCGACGGAGCGGATGGAGCGCGCAAAGCGGTGCGCGAGCAGGCGATGTACGGAGCGGACTGGATCAAATATTACTCGGACCGGCGATATCATTTTGATGCGGACGGCGTGCTGCACTCGATGGTGAATTTCACGGACGAAGAAGCCAAGGCCATTGTGGAGGAAGCGCATCGGCTCGGAAAGAAAGTTGCGGCACACGCCATCGGCAGCGATGGGATTGAAGCCGCGCTGCGGGCGGGCGTGGATACCGTTGAACATGGAGATGGCCTGACCGACGCTTTGATGGATGAAATGGTGAAAAAAGGCACGTATTGGGTGCCGACGCTCACGGTCGGCCTGTACGTTGCGCCGGGGCGGGGAGGGAATTGGCAAAGGATGGCGGACTTGCAGCGCGAGAACTTTGGGAAAGCGCTGAAGAAAGGCGTGAAGATCGCGCTGGGGACAGATGCCGGAGGGTTTGATTGGAAAAAGGTGAATCAAGCGAAAGAGTTTGAGTATTACGTGCAATATGGGATGACGCCGATGCAGTCGATTCGGACAGGAACTGCGGTGGCAGCGGAGCTGCTAGGCTGGGGAGACAATCTCGGAACGATTGAAGCAGGGAAATGGGCGGACATCGTCGCGGTATCGGGCGATCCGCTGAAAGACATCACGGAAGTGGAGAAAGTGAAATTCGTGATGAAAGGAGGAGTGGTATACAAGAATGACTTGCACTGAACACGGTGAGTTTCCGCTAACCTCAGTAGAAGGCCACGCCGCCGTCGACGTTGATGGACTGGCCGGTCATGGCGCTGGATTTTTCAGAGCAGAGGAACAGAGCTGCTTGAGCGATTTCCTCGGCGGTTTGGGCGCGGCCCTGCAGCAGACCGTTTAAAAATCCTGCGAGTTGTTCCTCGGCGCTGACGCCCATTTTTTGTGCCAGAGTAACTCCCAATTCCTTGGACATTTGCGTTACGGTGACGGGGCCGGGGCAAATGGCGTTGACGCGAACGCCTTTGCGCGCCCCTTCCGCCGCAGTCACGCGCGTTAGTCCCAACATGCCCGCTTTTGCGGCGGCGTAGGCGGAGCCCCAGGCGTAGGCGGTTTTGGCTGACAGGCTGGAGATATTTAAGATGACGCCGGATTGCTTCGCGTACATTCCTGGCAAAACCAGTTTTGACAGAAGAAATGCAGCGCGAAGGTGCACGGCGATGACTTTGTCGAATTCCGCGAGCGGGTAGTCTTCAACAGGAACAACGGGGCCGTAGTGCCCGGCGTTGTTAACAAGAATGCTGATCGTGCCGAATTCCTGCTGTGCTGCCGCGACGATTCGGGCGCAATCGGCTTCGCGCGCGAGATCCGCAACGGCGTATCCGGCTCGGCCCCCGTTTTCAGAAATTTCCTTCGTAGTTGCAGCCAGTTCCGCTTCTGTGCGCGCAGTGAGAAATACCGCAGCGCCCTCTTTTGCAAAAAGTTGAGCGATGGCGCGGCCGATACCGCGGCCGGAACCGGTGATGAGAGCGACTTGATTTCGCAGCAGCATGAGGAAAACGAGGATAAAAGGAACGAGGCTCTTTCGGCAAGCTGGGAGACCGCTTAGTCTCGTAAGGGAGGGAAGCAGGTCTTAACCTGCTGGTCAAGAACTGTACTTTCGTTCAGGTGTAATTTCCAAATTGGCGCAGTAACCTGCGTGGAAGGGTCTGTGGGGAAGGGCATCGTGTAACAGTTGGGCCGATGCTTCGTCTTCTTAAAGTGTTTGCAACTTCACCAGCCTAGCCGCTTGATTTGACCCGGAGGTGCTGCTCGTGCGCCACCGAATTCTGTGGTTCGCTGTCGCTGCGAATTTCGCGGTGCTGTTATTCGCCGGTTGCAGCGCGTTTACAGAGGGAGGAGGAACGGTCAATCATCCCGTGGCGCCAACTCTCAGCGCCCAGCCAACGAGCCAGGCTGTGACCGTGGGACAGAGCGCGACTTTCAACGTGATGGCTGCGGGAACTGCGCCGCTTGCCTATCAATGGCAGAAGAATTCGGCCAACATTAGTGGGGCAACCGGCGCGAGCTACACGACGCCGGTGACGACGAGCGCTGACAATGGCGCGAAATTCGATGTGATCGTGAGCAACAGCGCGGGAAAAGTTACCAGCGCTCAGGCGACGCTGACGGTCAACGCGGGTGCGGTGGCGCCGACGATCACGACACAGCCCGCCAATCAAACCGTCACTGCCGGGCAGACCGCGACCTTCAGCGTGACCGCCAGTGGAACGGCGCCGCTCTCGTACCAATGGCAGATGAATGCGGCGGATATCGCGGGCGCGACGTCTTCAAGCTACACCACGCCGGTCACGACCACCGCCAACAGCGGAGAGCTCTTTCGTGTGGTCGTGAGCAACAGCGTGGGAAACATAACCAGCAATTCGGCGACGCTCACAGTGAATCCCGGCACGACCAACAGCAGCGTGGATGTCGTGACCTATCACTACGACAATTTCCGCTCCGGGCAGAACCTCAACGAAACGACGCTGACGACCGCGAACGTGAAGTCCACCACATTTGGGAAGAAAGGCGAGTTCAGCGTAGACGGTTTGGTGGACGCGCAGCCACTGTACCTTTCGCAGGTTAGCATCAACGGGCAGAATAAAAATGTTCTGTACGTGGCGACCGAACATGGCTCGGTCTACGCGTTCGACGCGGATTCCATCAACGGAACGACGACTGCGTTCCTTTGGAAAACTTCCACGCTCGGCAGCGGCGAAACCACCAGCGACGATCGCGGGTGCGGGCAGGTTTCGCCGGAAATCGGTATCACTTCCACTCCGGTGATCGACCGGACGAGGAATGCGATTTACGTTGTGGCGATGTCGAAGGACTCCAACGGTAATTATTTTCAGCGCCTGCACGCACTCAGCTTGAGCACGGGAAGCGAACTTTTTGGCGGTCCGATGACCATCACGGCGACTTATCCCGGCACAGGGGACAACAGCTCCGGTGGGAACGTGGTGTTCGATCCCAAGCAGTACAAGGAAAGGCCGGGTCTGCTGCAGATTGGCGGAACGATTTATACGACGTGGTCGTCGCACTGCGACGATCGGCCTTACACCTCCTGGGTGATGGCCTTCAGCGCGGACACCCTGGCGCAAACGAGCGTGCTGAACCTCGTGCCAAACGGGAGCGAAGGCGGCATCTGGATGGCTGGAGCGGCGCCGGCTGCGGATGCTTCGGGGAACATTTATTTCATCGTGGGAAACGGCGATTTTGATACCACGCTCAATGCCAACAATTTCCCAGTGAACGGCAACTGCGGAAATTGTTTTGTGAAGCTTTCCTCGGGGCAGCTGAGCCTCCTCGATTACTTCACGCCGCTGAACACCGTCGCTGAATCGAACGCGGATACGGACTTTGGTTCCGGCGGCCCGTTGCTGCTCCCGGACATGGTGGACGGCAACGGCCAGACGCGCCATTTAGCGGTGGGCGCCGGCAAAGACTCCAACATCTACGTGGTCGACCGCGACAACATGGGCAAATTCAATTCCAGCGCCGACAACAACTATCAGGTGATCAGCGGGCAGATTGGCGGCGTTTGGTCGAAGCCGTCGTATTTCAACGGGACCGTCTATTACGGTGCGGTGAGCGACGCGTTGAAGGCGTTTCCGGTGACGAGCGCGCAACTTGCCGCTGCTCCGTCGTCGCAAACCTCGCACACTTTTGGCTATCCGGGCACGACTCCGAGCATTTCGGCAAATGGCACGAACAATGGAATCGTGTGGGCCGTGGATAACGCCGGCATCTTGTTTGCCTATGACGCGACGAATTTGACGACGGAGCTTTACGACTCGAATCAAGCCGCGAACAACCGTGATAGCTTTAGTGGAAATAAGTTCATTACACCCGTCGTGGTCAACGGAAAAGTTTACGTCGGCACGCCCAATAGCGTCGCGGTTTTCGGATTGCTGCCTTAGCTCTTGACAGCGTTTGGTTCGCGGCGGCGGATGTAAATGAGTTTTTCAACGATCGCGCAAACAACTCCGGCACTATCCTTCAATTCGATCGTATAAGTGCGCTCCACCGAGCGCTGCGTTTCAAGCGCCGTGCGAATTGCCGCCAGCTCCGCATCGCTCACCAGGAACTGCGCGTTGAGAGTTTCCTTCCCAGGTTTCTTGAATTGAATTGATGCCGCTTTGTCCCACACGATGAAATCGGGTCCGAGCCGCCGGATCAGCATCAGCATGTAAATGGGATCGACTGCAGAATAGATGCTGCCGCCAAAAATCGTGCCGACGTAGTTCCGGGTTCTCCAGGAAAGTGGGAGGTCGAGACGCACTTCGCTCCAATCTTCGGCGATATATTTCAGCCGACCGCCGGTTCCGCGATAGCAGCCGAAAAGATAGAACGACCAGCAGCGAAGTTTGTTGGAAATGGCTGCGGGCATGCGCATGGGAAGCGACATGATATCCGACATGCTCGGAATTTCGAGACGGAAACCGATGTCCTCGAAACAAAAGGGGGTAGTCGTTGCGAACGCGCGTCGTTTTGAGTTTCGCTAATTCTGCTGTTTATTTGGTCTTCAGATCTTTCAGGAGATGATGGACCAAGCCATTGATTTGATCCTGCGTGAGGGTAAAGGTCCCGCGATCGACGTGATGTTCGCCCCAGGCGCGATAGACCATGTGCTTGGTCGACTGCTGGATCAGATCGAAGACGATGGTTCCTTCGCGGAAGCGGATGTGTTCGTACCCGGCAGGCCCCCAGCCCCAGCTTTGCCAGCATCCATAAGGCCCGCAGACAACGCCCGGATAGCCGCCGGGATAGGCCGGAACAGCGGCGTCACGGCGCTCCACCGCAAAGTGATAATCAACAAGAAAATCGGCAGCTTGAGGGTCGCTGATTTGATTCAGCCCTTTCGAGGTTAACGTTTGCTCGATGGCGGTCTTCACGCGTTGGCGGACAATCTCGTTATTTGCCGTAGTGTCGCGCACCGGAGTTTCGTTCCGGGAAATCACGTCGCGAGAGACGACGGGCCGCGGGTCGCGCGTCCTAGCTTGTTCCTGCGCGGGGAGCCATGCCCAGGTGGCGAGCTTGTGAATCTTGATGTTGGGATCGCGAGTAATCTGGACATAATCGTCGCAGCCTGCCATAAGCAGACTGCAACAAAGCGCGGCCGCCGCGACCAGCGATCCACTCTTGTAGAGCTTCATTCCACGAACCATGACTGCGTCCTCCAAACTCAGACCATCCCACTTGATCGAACACGGAAGCTCCGGAACAGTTGCGGTGCGCCGGTCGACGCGAGATTACGCCTTCGGCGCATTCCAATCTTCAGGCGGAAAAACAACCGGCCAGAACTTCGGGTTTGGCTTATCGAATTCGAAGGCAATCGAGTAGTCTCCCGCGGCGGTGTCCTCTACGCGTACGACCCGGGAGCTTTGTTCCACTTTGTTCTGAGGGTTTACCAATTGGAGTGGTTGCCCTACGTGCAGGTAGAGAGGGAATTTCATCAGTCCGCCGTGCGCGTTGACGACTTGCGTCAGACCCTCGATCTCTTGCCTTTTGCGTTCGGCGTCTTCCGCAATCACAAGAAGGCGCATCCGCAGCATCACGCGTTCGCTGCGGCGGCGGTTCACTGGATTGGAAGGAGTAGCCACTCTTATTTGCGCCTGAAGAGAATTCTACCTTAGGCACTCACGAGAGGGACGGGCGCATCAACAAGGGGTTGCTTTAAAATGCAGGCCCACCGCAAACGGGTTGGGCTCGCGGCTTCAGGACGTGCGGGAGTTTAACTTGCTCTCAAGCCGTGCTTTCACCTCGGGCCACTCAGCATCGATAACGCTGAAGTAGACGGTGTGACGTACGCGCCCACTCGAAGTAATCATGTGATTGCGAAACGTTCCTTCTTCGCGGGCGCCGATTCTAAGAATGGCCGAACGCGACCGCTCGTTCAGCGAATCCGTCTTCAGTTCCACGCGGATGCAGCCCAGCGTTTCGAATGCGTGCCTGAGCAACAGATATTTTGCCTCCGTGTTTACAGCCGTGCGTTGCCACTCGCGTGCCACCCAGGTCCAGCCGATTTCCACCCGCCGATGTGTGCTGTCGATATTGCCGTAGCGCGTACTTCCCATCGCTCGCCCCGTTGCTCTTTCCACCAGCGCGAAGGGCAGGGAAACGCCTCGCCGTTGCTCCTCAAGCGCACTTTCAATATATGCTGCCATTTCTTCGCACGTGCGAACCGGCGTGGGAATCCATCGCCACAAATCCTCGTCCAAACCAACCGCTGCCAACCCCGCCAGATGCTCCTTTGCTAGCGGCTCCAGGCGCACATATCGCCCTTCCAGCGTAACTGGTGTAACTGTCATCTCGGCTGCCATACCAGGGAAATTCTAAGCGCCTAAAAACGAGCTACGAGCACCAATTTGGCCAGCGCCGGCTGCTTGCATCACTCGAAGGAAACCGGATGCGGGCAGGAAGCAGCGTAAGGTATGATAGAGTGTTTAGAAGTTAACGAATCAGGATGAACATGCCGAACGCAAAGAATGGAAGAGTGCTGCTCCGGGTGAGGCCGCGCGGCTTCTGCGCCGGAGTGGTTCGCGCCGTGGATATCGTGGAGCTGGCGCTGGAGGCCTACGGAGCGCCTGTTTATGTACACCACGAAATCGTGCATAACACCTACGTGGTCGAGCAGTTGCGCCGCCGCGGCGCCATTTTCGTCGAAGCCATCGAAGAAGTTCCCCATGGCGCGGTGCTGGTTTTCAGCGCCCACGGTGTGCCTCCAACCGTCCGCGATGAAGCCAAGTCCCGCGAACTTAAAGTCATTGATGCGACTTGCCCGCTGGTGACCAAGGTCCATCTGGAAGCCCTTAAATTTGCCCGCGAAAAGCGAACGATCATCCTGATCGGGCATAGAGACCACCAGGAAATCATCGGCACATCTGGCGAAGCGCCGGACCGCACCATCGTGGTTGACTCTGTCGCCGCCGTGGACGCGCTCGAAGTCGAAGATCCGCACAGACTTTCGTTCCTGACGCAGACCACGCTCAGCTTGTACGACACGCAGGAAATTGTTGCGCGCTTAAGACAGAAGTTCCCGTCCATTCAGGGACCAGCAAGCGATGACATCTGTTATGCCACGCAGAACCGCCAGGAAGCAGTCGAGCAAGTCGCCAAGGACGTGGACCTGATTCTCGTGGTGGGTTCACCGAACAGCTCGAATTCCAACCGCCTTGTCGAGGTGGCGCAGCGCAGCGGCGTCAAGGCGAAACTGATCGACTCGGCTTCCGACATTGATGTGCAATGGCTCAACGGCGTTTCTCGCGTAGGCTTGACGGCCGGCGCTTCCGCTCCGGAAGTGCTGGTCGAGCAGGTCAGCCAGCGGCTGGCGGAATTCGGCTTCACCGATCAGCGCGATTTGGATTTGATCCGCGAAGACGTGCGCTTCACGTTGCCGCCCGAGCTGGCGACGATCGCGCCTGCTCCGCACCGGTAAAAAGTTTCAGGTTTGTGGGGTTCGTCAGGGATTCGCCGCGTAAGGCCGGAGCGATTTTCACCCAGGGTGTTTGACTTCCTCCGGTCAATGGTAAACAGGGGCAAGCTCGCGCGGCGGACTGGAATTCAGCACAAGGAGCCAGACCTTGGCGGTGAAAATCGTCCGTCAGCCGAAGAAGATTGCCTTGATTGGCGCGCCTTCCAGCGCCGCCGCGTTTTCTATGGGCAGCGAAAAGGCTCCGGCTGCTTTGCGTGCTGCCGGTCTCGTTGAAAAGCTTCAGGCAGCGGGTTACGAGGTCGTCGATCACGGCGATTGCGCTCCACGGCTGTTTGCCGATGACGAGGAACACCGTCGCGCGCGCAACCTTACCGAAATTGTCGCGGGTCTCAACGACCTGAAATTGCGTGCGGAACTCGCGGTCAAATCCGGTGCCCTGGTGCTCGTGCTCGGCGGCGATTGCGCCCAGGTCATCGGCCTGCTCACGGGTGCACGGCGCTACTACAAGCACGTGAATCTCTTGTGGTTCGACCGCGACGCGGACCTGAACACGCCCGCCTCCACTCCCTCGGGACGCATCGACGGTATGGTCGTGGCGCACATCATCGGGAAGGGCGCTCCAGAGTTGGTGCGCTTCTGGGGCGAGCCGCCGCTCGTGCGCGAGCCGGACGTGACCCTCTTTGGTCTCGAGCGTCTCGATCCTCCGGAGCAGGAATTTCTCGTTAAATCTCCGATGCGCCACAACTATGCCGGCGATATCCAGGCAAAAGGCAGCGTCAAAGCGGCGCACGACGCTCTGGGGCAACTGCACGCCGACGCGCACGAGTTCGTGCTTCACCTCGACGTTGACGCCATCTCCGCGGAAGATTTTCCCGCCGTCAATGTGCCGGGCAATGGCGGCTTGCGCTTCGACGAAGTGAGCGCAGCCCTGGCCGAATTTGCCAAGCACAAGAATCTGCTGGGCCTCGATATTGCTCAATACAATCCGGACCGTGACCCTGATGGGAGCGGCGCGAAAAAACTTGTCGATCTTTTGAGCGAAGCGCTTGCAACACGCCTACAAGCGTTCGAAGCGCCCGCGCCGGAACCCCCCGCCGGAGCCACGGAAGTTTCCTCCTCTGAGACCGCCGCGTAAGCTATTCTTCGGGAATTGAAATCAGGATGCTGCCTGCGCGCGCTTGCGCAGGTAGCGGGCCAGGCCGAGAAACGACAAATTCAGCCCGGCGCTGAAAATATAGTGCTCGACTTCGTCCGCCGGAAGATGCTCGCCGATTTCTTTTCTCATGGTGGCCATGAACCGTTCCATCCCCTCGGCGTCGCTGCCTGCGGTTTGCATGATCTGATCCGTGGTCGCTGCCCACCGGTGGAGACGTTCGCGAAACAGCGCCAGGTGCTCCTCGGGATTATTTGCAAATCCAAAGTGGGTGAGGAAGAGCCGCGCCGGTTTACGTTCCCGGATCGCTGTGAACGAACCGTCCCAGATTTTCAGGTCGATGTCCGGCGGCGGAGTTGCGGGCATCACGTAGGTATGTCCTTCGATGCGTATCCCAGCAGTATCGCCCGTGAACGCCACTCCCTCCAAATTCTCGAAAAAACTGACGTGGTGGGAAGCGTGCCCCGGCGTATAGACCACTTCGATTCTGCGCGCGCCGTGAACGATGGTCTCTCCGCCTTCCAGAATTCGCAGATTCTCTGCGGGTACGGGAAGCGCGTCGCCAAATAATTCTTGCAGATCGTTCGGCCAAAGCCGCGCTGCGCTGGCCAGTAGCTTCGAGGGATCGATCATGTGGGGCGCGCCGAGTTTGTGCACGTAGACAGCGAGTTGCGGATTTTCACGGACCAGCGCGCCCGTTGCGCCTGCATGATCCAAATGAATGTGCGTTAACAGCAGGGTGTCCAAATCCGCTACCGAGAGCCCTCGCGCCCTAAGCTGCTGCCGCAGATTCTCCAGCGTGGATCCGGGGCCCGGATCGACGAGCGCGTGATGTCCATTCGATTCCAGCAGTGCGGTGGCGATGGACCTCCGCCGGCCCATCCAATTGTCGTCGAGCGTCTGAATGGAAGACATAAGCCATAAAGTGTACCGTAGGATGCCCCTCAAAGCGTCCTCCGAGCGCCATCCGGCAACTCATCTCGACCGCGGTCTTGCAAGGAAAGAGTTGCGCCGGGAGGGATTTGTGGAATAACCTTGGGGCACCGCAACTGCCGTTTCTTAGAATTCCGCCCGGTGAGTGCCTCCCAGCGGAAGCCGCCTGTGGGGAAAGAATCGGCGATGGGTTCAAGCTGCAACGCGTCCAACGGAGTCCGCCTCTGCAGCGTGCGGTTCACAGGCGGACGCGTGAATCATACGGGATTCTAAGCAGTTTCTTTGAGGAGGAATCAGATGCGCAATTGGTGTGCAGCGCTGGCAATCAGTTCTCTCTTGGCTTTGCCTTTGTGCGCTCAGCAGAAATCGGCCGGGACCGGGGATGACTCGGGCAGTGCGGCTTCGGAAGTAAAACCAGCAGCGGAAAATTCCGCGCCCGCAAGTGGCGTCCTTCACGTCTCCGGAAATGTCTTCGGGCTTCCGGCGGCGCCGAAACCCAAGCCCTTTCCGGGGCCGGAGCCGGAAAAAGATACGCGACCTCCGGGACGTCTCGTACCGCGCTATGAAATTGCGGGTATGTACTACTATGTGAATGCTAACCCTGGTTCCCCGTTCGCCAGCTTCGGCAATCAAGGCGGCGGCGCTTCGTTCACGTATAACGCCTCGAAGTGGCTGGGCCTCACCGGGGAGTTGAGCGGATACGATTTCAATCGCAACGAATTCCCTTTTACAGGGGCCAACACCTCGGTTAACGGAGGCATGATCACCTATCTGTTTGGGCCGCGGCTGAACTGGCGAAAATTTGACTACTTCGTGCCGTTCGCGCAATTTCTCCTTGGCGGAAGCCATAGCGGCATTGAAATGACTGGCTCGGGAAATCAAAGTGCCTTTGCTTTGTCCGGCGGCGGCGGCGTCGACATGGTCATTACCAAGTCCATTGCATGGCGCGTTGCGCAAATTGAATACCTCATGACCAATTTCTCCGGCCCGGCTCTCGGCGGCAATTCGCGCCAGGATGACCTTCGTGTCGGCACTGGCATTGTGCTCCGCTTTGGAATTCCCAATCCGCCTCCTCCGCCGAAGCACCCGCCGGTCGCTGCTTGCTCTGCCAACCCTACTTCCATTTATGCGGGTTCTGGCGACACTGTTGCTGTGCACGTGAACGCCAGTTCCCCGGACAACGTTCCACTCACGTACAGCTATAGCGCGACGGGTGGCTCGGTCGACGGAACCGGCCCTGATGCGCGCTGGACTTTCAGCGGCGTCGGCGTTGGCTCTTACACCGTTAACGTGAAGGTCGATGACGGCAGGGGGCTAACGGCATCTTGCGCGGCGGACGTAAAAATCGAGCCGAGGCCTAACCGTCCGCCCACCGCTACGATGTCAGTCGAGCGTAGCCCGATCATCGTTGGCGAGCGTACTGGAATTACTTGCAACGGCACCGATCCTGACAATGACCCGCTGACCTACAGCTACACCACCACCGGCGGAAAGATCATCGGTACCGGCCCGAACGTGCAGTTTGACTCAACGGGGCTGCAGCCGGGTACATACACGGTGACGTGCACGGTCGACGATGGCCGCGGCGGCACGGCGCAAGCTTCTGGCAACGTCGAAGTGAAAGAACCGCCGCAGGTCAAGCAACTGGAAGCCAAGTTGGCCTTGCACAGTATTTACTTCCCGACGGCTCAGCCCAGCGAGGCCAAGCCCAACGGCGGGTTGCTGGCCAGCCAGGCAGCCACTCTCGATACGCTGGCGACGGATTACGCCGAGTATCTGAAGTACCGCCCAGCGGCTCATCTCATTCTCGAAGGTCACGCGGACAGCCGCGGAGCCAAGGACTATAATGAACAACTCTCGCAGCGCCGCGTCGATCGCGCCAAGAATTACCTCATCGAGAAGGGCGTTCCTGCCGATCACATCGAAACCAAGGCCTTTGGCTTTGAGAAGAACATGACTTCCGAAGAAGTCGAAGCGCTTCTCAACCAGGATCCCGACTTGAGCGCTGCGGAAAAGCAGAAGCTCATCAAGAACATCGTCACCGTTCGCATGGCCAACAACCGCCGTGTGGACGTCACGCTCAGCACCACCGGCGAACAGTCCATTCGCCGCTTCCCCTTCAATGCCAAGGATGCCCTGACGCTCCTGAGCAGAAAGGCGGAAACCGGGACCGTTAACGAGAAGAAAGCGCCGGCTCCTGCGCCAAAGAAAAAACAGCAATAGGGAGCGGGAGTTTTACTTCCGCGCAATTCCGGGTTCTTTCTCCGGGGTCGCGAAATCTAACGGCACAAAAAGTACGAAACGGGCTCTCCGCCTTCGACGGCGGAGGGCCCGTTTCCTTTCAGAACCCGGTTTGAATCTTCAGCCTTCCTCTCCCAAAATGGAATTCTCTTGGCCCGTTTTTGCAATTCTCTGAATCTGAGTGGCTTACACAGTTCACTGTCTTAATCTGTCCGGGCGTGTCTCCTCTATCTTCCCAAACTGGTTTTTGTCATTTCTATGTCGTTTCCTCTAATGTATTGCTTTATGAATAAGTCTTGCCAGGTTTCCTGAAATGGAACGCTATCTGCTCTCCGTTCGACTGGCGAGGTGCTCACAGGATGACCACCATGACCGAACAAGCCGCTGTACGCCGCGAAACGCTCCCTATGAATATCCTCATCGTGGATGACGAAAGCACCATCCGCGAAACTTGCGCCTCTGTGGCTCAGCAGACCGGCATGAAGGCAGTTGCCGTCGCCACCGCCGAAGAGGCGCTCGATGTTCTCGAACATTCCGCCGTCGACATCCTGCTCACCGACCTGAAGCTTCCTCAAACCAACGGCGTCGAGCTGCTTAAGCTCGTTCACGACCTGCACCCCGAAGTTGCCGTCGTCGTCCTCACCCAATACGGCACCATCGAATCCGCTGTCGAAGTCACTCGGCTAGGCGCCGTCGACTACGTCACCAAGCCGTTTCGCATTGAGGAACTGCGTTCCCGCCTCGAGCGCGTGGCCCGCGCCGTCGAGCTGCAGCAGGAAAACCGCCTCCCGCGCGAACAGTTGCAGACGCGCCCCGGCTTCGGCGGCCTCATCGGCGTCTCACTAAAAATGCAGCGCGTCTACAAAACCATCGAAAAAGTCAGCCAGCACGAATATCCCGTGCTCATTCTGGGCGAGAGCGGCACCGGCAAAGAGCTGGTCGCCCGCAGCATCCATTATTCCGGCCCGCGCAAGGATCGCCCGTTCGTTCCCGTGGATTGTTCCGCGCTCGTCCCCACGCTCATCGAGTCAGAACTCTTCGGCTACGTCAAAGGAGCGTTCACCGGCGCCATGCAAGCCAAGCAGGGCCTCCTCGAAGCCGCGCAGGGCGGCACGCTCTTTCTCGACGAAATTGGCGACATGCCCGTCGATTTGCAGTCCAAGCTGCTTCGCGCCCTTCAGGAGCGCGAGGTCAAACCCGTCGGTTCCACCGAGCGCCGGCACATTAACGTCCGCGTCATCGCCGCCACCAATCGCGACCTCGAAACGGCCATTCGCGCCGGCACGTTCCGCCAGGATCTTTATTTCCGTCTCAACGTCGTGCAGGTCAAGCTTCCATCGCTCCGCGACCGCAAGAGCGACATCCCGCTTCTCGTCACCGCCTTTCTCGAAAAATTCTCCGATCCCCAGGGCCCGGTGCGCACCATTTCCGAAGACGCCATGCGCCGCCTCATTGCTTACGACTGGCCCGGCAACGTCCGTGAACTCGAAAACGCCATTGAGCGCGCTGTCGCTCTCGGCTCCAGCCCCATTCTTCACGTCGCCGATTTGCCCTCGAATCTCCAGTACCCCACGACGGAGCGCGCTCCCGAAAAAGACGAAATTTTGCCGCTCGAAGAAATGGAACGCCGCGCCATCCTCCGCACGCTCCGCGAAACCGGGGGCGACAAACTTTCCGCCGCGCGCATGCTCGGCATCGGCAAAACCACGCTCTACCGCAAGCTCAAGCAGTACCACATGGAGCACCCCGAGCCTTGATCATCGTTTCCAGCATCCGCGAAGAAACGCGCGGTTACTCCTCATCGGTTGTTTGCGGGATGGCTTTGTAGGCGTGGAATTCGCCGGTGAGTCGATCTTGGGCGATGCCATCGATTTCGCCACGAGCGTTAATGGAGCAGGCGGTTTGCAGATATAGGGTCGTGGAGCCGGAGACGAGATTATTGAGGTGCTGCATGTTGCCCTGCTGCCAGACGAATGCGCGTATGTTGAAGTTCGCGTCAACTGAGACGCCTGTGACAACCCCGCGATCGCTAATGGCCGTCGCAGTGCTGTAAGAATCGCCAGGGAGCGTTTGCAGGTCGGTCATGTGGCCGTTCTCCCAGAGAAAGGCATGAAAGGATGCGTCGTCGGTGGTGTCCGAAAATCCCGCGACTTGGCCCACGTTGTTGAGGCCGGAGGCGAAGATTCCACCGAAGAGGCCGTCGCCGCCGAGGTTCCCGAGGTCAATGGGCTTGCCGTTTTGCCAAAGAATCGCGTGACGGGGAACAAGGTTGAAAAGATTAATGGCATTAAAAGATCCGCACGTTCCCGACGCGCCTGCGGCGTCACCTCTTTCATTGACGGCGACAGCAACACCATCGGGGTCGCCGGAGACCGTGCGAAGTTCGTGAATGCGCTCCTCCGACCAGGGAAAGAGCTTGAACCAAACGACGGGCTTGAACTGAAACTTCTGTTGAGAGCCCGCCGGACAAGAGTCGCTTGTCGTATTTTCTGACGAGCCGACCGCAACGCCGTAGGAGTTGATTTGCCAGGCTTGGCCATTGACGCCGCTCTTGCCGCTGTCATCGCGAAGTGTGGGGAGGGCGGTCATCTGACCGTTCTGAAAGAGATAAGGCAAGCACGAGTTCGCCTGGGGGGTATATCCCAAGGATTGAAAGCCGCAAAAGTCTTCGCCATTGGGGTCCGGCGTCGAGTTCTCCGCCTCGCCGACAACTCGTCCCCAGATGTTGATGCCAAAGGCCGTGTTATTAGGTCCGCCCAGTCCCGGGTAACTGATGTCCTTCATTGAAGTGCCATGCCAGTAGACCGCGTGGGAAACACTACCCCCACCGCTCGGCACAACGTCTAACCCGGCCACATATCCGTTTGCCGTGATCACGAAGGGCTGGCCCACTACCGGACCGACGACGCCGAGATCCTGAATGAGATAGCGAGTCGACAATGCGTTGCTTGGCGGCCTGACGTGCTCCTGTCCGAGAGTCGCGCCAGCCAATAGCGCCAGCAAGCTGCCTGCCGTGAAAGCCTTCTTGAGAGTTTTGGTGCTCATGACTTCCTCCTTATCTCAATAGGCGCAAACCGGCCGCAAAACCTATCATTGGAAGGAGGCCAACTGAGCTGCCTGAGCGTTATAATGCGACCAATTAGCATGCAGAAAGCCGCCCAGGGCGAATGGCCATGCGACGTTACCGGGCTGCTGCGCTCTTGGAGCGAAGGGGATCAAAGAGCGTTGGAAAAACTGACCCCTATCGTTTACGAGGAACTCCACCGGTTGGCGCGCCGCTATATGCAGCACGAGCGTCCTGGCCACAGCCTGCAAACGACCGCTCTCGTCAACGAAGCGTATATGCGCCTTGTGGATTACAAGCGCATGCAGTGGCAGAATCGAGCGCACTTCTTTGCGGTCTCTGCTCAGCTCATCCGGCGCATACTCATTGAGCACGCGCGGCGGCGCAACCTTAAACGAGGCAAGGGTATTCAGCACGTTTCGCTTGAAGAGACGGCGGTGGTGGGCGGGAAACGAACCGCAGACCTGGTAGCTCTTGACGACGCGATGAAGGCCCTGGCGCAACTCGATCCACGAAAAGAGCGCGTGGTCGAAATGCGCTTCTTCGGTGGGCTGAGTGTGGAGGAAACCGCGAAAGTGCTCAAGGTTTCGCCCGTTACTGTGATGCGAGATTGGAGCACGGCGAAGGCCTGGCTCTACCGGGAGCTCAGCGGCAGGAAACCCGATGGACTCCGATCGTTGGAAACAAGTCGATAGCCTGCTACAGGCGGCTTTGGAGCGCCCAGAGAGTGAGCGCGACAAATTCCTGCGTCAGGCCTGTCTCGGCGACGCCGAACTGGAGAGCGAAGTGCGCACGCTCCTAGCCTCCAGTGAAGAGGCCGGTAGTTTCCTCGAGAATCCCGCCATGGAAGTGGCGGCCCAAGATATCGCGCACACAAAAAACAACCAGGGCTCTAGCCTCAAGGGTTTTCATGCGGGTCAGGTTATTTCCCACTATCGGATCGTCGACAAGCTAGGCAGCGGTGGGATGGGCGTCGTCTACAAAGCCGAAGACGTGCGCCTGCAGCGAATGGTGGCGCTCAAGTTTCTCCCAGACGAAGTTGCCGATGATCCGCAGGCGCTCAGCCGTTTTCAGCGCGAGGCCCGCGCCGCGTCCGCCTTGAACCACCCCAACATTTGCACGATTTACGAAGTCGAGGAATTCGAGGGCCAACCCGTCATTGTTATGGAATTGCTGGATGGCCAAACGCTGAAACAGTGCATCCGTGGCAAGGCGCTTCCCTTTGACGAGTTGCTAGATTACGGAATCGAGATGTCCGATGCTCTCGCAGCCGCTCACGCTATGGGCATCATCCATCGCGACATCAAACCCGCCAACCTATTCGTGACCAAGAGAGGCAACAGCAAAATCCTCGATTTTGGTTTGGCCAAACTCGGCCCCTCCACGGACAGTCTGGCCATGGAAACGGCGGCACCCACGGTGACCGCGGACGCCTCGCTAACTGGAGCAGGCAACGTCCTCGGCACGGTTTCCTACATGTCGCCGGAGCAGATTCGCGCCAAACCCTTGGACTCGCGTACAGATTTATTTTCTTTCGGGGTTGTCCTCTACGAAATGGCCACCGGTCGCCTTCCCTTTGGCGGCGAAAGCTCCGGCGCGATCTCCGACTGCATTCTCAACCGCGTCCCAACGCCTCCCACTCGGTTGAACCCGGAATTGCCAGCAGAACTCGAGCGCATCATCGGCAAGTGCCTCGAAAAAGACCGCAATCTGCGCTATCAGCACGCCTCAGAAATCCGCGCCGACCTCCAGCGGTTGCAGCGTGATTCAGATTCGGGCCGCGCAACATTCACAACAGTCAATTCCACGTTGCAGCTGGCCCGGAGTTCAAATCGGTGGATGGCCGTCGTTACAGTCGTGATTGTGGGGCTGGTCGCGAGCGCCCTCCTGGCGTGGCGTCTCGGGGGGCCGCACCGCTCGGTGACCTTGGCGAGCGAGTATATCCAACTTACCAACTTCAATGACTCCGCCACTGCTCCCGCGCTTTCGTCGGATGGACGCATGGTGACGTTCTTCCGCGGCGGCGCGCATTTCCTGGGCTCCGGTCAGATTTATGTAAAGCTACTGCCGGACGGGGAATCGAGGCAATTGACCTTCGATTCGAACGCCAAGTACGATCCCGTATTCACGCCCGACGGCTCCCGCGTCGCCTACACAGGCGTGTCTTTCGCCAACACTGTTTGGGAGACTTGGACCGTGCCCGTGCTGGGCGGGCCACCCGCGCTCCTCATGGCGAACGCCGCAGGGCTCAGTTGGATCGGGCCGGACCGCGTCCTGTTTTCCGAGGTTGAGGCTGGAACCGCTCTGCACATGGGCATCGTGACGGCGAAGGAGAACCGTGCCGAGGAACGCTCCATCTACTTCCCGGCGCACGAGCGCGCCATGGCGCACTACTCCTGGCTGTCGCCGGATCGGAATTGGGTGCTGATTGTGGAGATGAACGGCGCAACCCAGTGGCAGCGCTGCCGGGTGGTCCCGATGGATGGACGCTCTGCGGGTGTTGAGGTGGGGCCGGAGGGCGCCTGTGCCGCCGCGGCATGGTCCCCGGACAGCCAATGGATGTACCTCAACATGAGCGTAGACGGCAGTTCACATCTGTGGCGGCAGCAATGGGGACAGCGCGCTCCTCAAGGAAACCCGGAGCAAATCACGTTTGGCCCCACCGAAGAAGAGGGCCTGGCCGTGGCGTCGGACGGAAAATCGCTGATCGCTTCGGTGGGCGTGCGGCAGAGTTCCCTGTGGACGCACGATGCCGCGGGCGACCATGCGGTTTCTCTGGAAGGGGTGGCGGAGGCGCCCAGGCTTTCGCCCGATGGCAAGCGCCTCTACTATCTGCTGCGGAAAAGCAGTTCGTCGGACGTGCGGGAGCTGTGGCGCAGGGATCTGGCATCCGGTAAGTCCGATCCGCTGGTCACGGAACAGCGCATCGCGGACTATGATGTCTCGCGCGACGAAGCGAGAGTCGCGTTTACCGTCCGGATGGCAGGCGAATCGCGGATCTTCCTCGCGGCGACTGATCGCAGCGCCCCACCGCGCTTGGTTGTGCGAGGTGGAGACCTAGTCAGCTTTAGCCCCGGACAACTGTTTTTTCGGCAGCTGGGCGGCAAGGCGAATTACCTGGCGCGGGTTCAAGAGGACGGGAGCGGGCTGACTCGCATTCTGGACACTAGTGTTGTCGAGGTCGGGGGCGTTTCCCCGGACGGAGAATGGGCGACCGCCGGTGCCCGCTTCGCATCTGAGATTGGAACCTTCGCCGTTGCGGTACGGAACGGCGCGCGACGGAGGATCTGTGCTGGAGCCTGCTTCGTGCAGTGGTCCGCCGACGGAAAGTACATGTACGTTTCGCTCACCAGCCGGTTTTCGGCAGCCGCCGTCACTAGAAAAACATACGTCATCCAGATCCCCCACGGCTTCGGGCTTTTGGATTTGCCGGCGTCTGGGCTGGATCGCGCGAGCGACGCGGAACTTGCCGGAATCCAATCGATTCCCCAAGCTGATGTGTCGCCGGGACCGGATCCCCAAACATACGCCTATGCGAGCGCCGCGTTTCGGGGCAACCTGTTCCGCATCCCGCTGCATTGAAACGTCAGCGTCCAATTCGCGGCGGTTACCTGGATTCAATGGCCGCGTATCAGGACTTTTTCACGCTCTGGAAAGACGCCGACCCCGACATCCTAATTCTGAAACAAGCCAAGTCCGAATTCGCCAAGTTGCCCTAGCTTCCGACTCTACAATACTTATCTCCGTCTTCTTTTCCTACTTGCACGAATCGTTCTCTTATCCAGACCAGGGCGACTCCATTGGATACCTAACGTGGCGCTTTCCATTTTCTCCGTCGGTTCACTCTGGGAAGAACGCCGTTGAAAATCTCGACATGGAATTTTTCAGCCTATTTTCCGGCGCCCTTTCCCCCACCTAAGTGACTGATTCCTCAGCACTAACACTTGCGCCTCGATGGGCACTTCAATGCAAGGTGTTTCCTGCGAGTCAGTCTCCGGACCCTTTCGCTCTTTGTGCGGGGGCCAGAGGATCTGGCTCACGACCGCAGAGATTTGCAGTTTTCAGGATGAAGGTTTGGGCAAAAAAGCGGGAAACAGCATTGAGCGGCCCAGGTGTGGCCCGTGCCGCTCTCTCGGGCGCCTCGCACGAGGAATTGCTGCAGGAGGCCCTCTCTGCCCTGACGCAAAACGATTCCGCTGACCGCGTCGGCGTCTGGCTCGAGCCCTCTTCGCCTTTGCCGCGCCCGATTGGTTTCTCGAGCGCTCTCCACGGTCTCGTTTGGGACCGCGGCAATCCCGACACTCCGAAGGAGTGGCGCGCGCTCTCGCTTGAACCTCCCCTGCCCGATGAACTACTGCTCACTCAACAAGCGGTGCATCACGATCTCGCCGCACTTCCGGCGAACCTGCTCATCGGGCCGCTCATGGGACTTCGCTATGCCTTCTGGATTCCCGTAGCCGGCAAGGAACAAATTCGCGGCCTCATCCTGCTCGGCGGAAAGGCGCCGGTGACGCTTCCATTGCGAGAGCACGCGCTATCCGTCGCGGCCGAACTTGCTCTGGCCCTCGAGCTGCGCCAACAATCCAATTCGGCCAGCGTCCGCGCCGCTGATCTTCTTCTCGCCCGCAGCCTTCTCGACGCTTCTATTTCGGAGCATTCCGTCGACGCCTTGCTTTCCCGGCTCGCAGCCGAGTGCGTGGAAGGAGCGGCAAAAGACTACAGTCCTGGCGCAGTTTTCGCGGTCATTGGCACGCTCCCGCAAGGAGCCGCAAGTTCTGGCCAGCCCCTGCAAGTCCAATTTCGCTGGCGCAGCGGCGATGAGTCTTTGGCTCGCGCCGCCGAAAGCGAGCCCGTCGCGAAGGTTTGGCGCAGGGCGCTCGAAGCGCG
>Ga0187778_10000345_pt1 | contig 33464 bp, 37 predicted proteins | sample 1015_Q2_SP5_20_M_FD_132418 | JGI IMG/M metagenome (GOLD analysis project Ga0187778, IMG submission 132418) | Tropical peat soil microbial communities from peatlands in Department of Meta, Colombia - 1015_Q2_SP5_20_MG | ecosystem: Environmental > Terrestrial > Soil > Wetlands > Peat | place... | reverse complement strand
TCACCTGAGCGTTTCGATTAACGGTAATAGTCTTACTGCTGGCTTCAATAATACTGTCACAATCTCTGTGTTTAACAATTATAGTGGGTACATAGCGATTTACGATGTTGACATTGAAGTTTCAGTGCCCACCACTCTGACGGCTTACGGTGATAATCATTGGCATTACGATTCCATCGCGTATGGCCAAGCGGTTACAATCACTTTCGAAGTGTATGCACCTGTCTCTGCTATTGGTACCTTGACGCAAGTTGGAACAGTTACAGCAACTTACAAGCAGTTGGGCGACGTCTCTTACACGCAAGAAGTCCACAATATAGGATTCTCAGTAAATGCGTGGATCAACCTGGTCTTATACGGCGTTGAGCTTACACCCACGGTGATTGCACCCGGCGGCAATACTACCATTTCAGGCAGCCTGCTCAACTCTGGGAACCTTGCAGCTTACGACGCTAATGTTACGATTGAGTCTGATGCAATCCTTCCTGGATCCATTACTAGTTACTTTATAGGAGAAATTGACCCGAACATTCCCAGACCATTTAGCCTACAGGTCTTATTCAAACAAAACCTTCCAGATGGAAACTACACGCTTACTGTGAGAGTATCTGCAACAGATAATAACCGTCCAGGGATTCCGTTGACTGCGCAAACAACATCTCAAATTCAAGTTTCGAGTGCAAGTGCCATACCCATCCAACGCGTTCCTCGTGGGCCGACAGGTCTCCTCGGTGAGATCATTGCAATTCTGCGCAGCCTCTTTAGCGCCTTCTTCGGGGCTAGTTATCCGTAAAAGTGACCTGAATGAAGACGTTCGATTTGCTTAAGTTGGGAGCTAAGGCATTGCTTGACAGGAAGGTTCGGAGTGCTCTCACAATCTTGGGTATCATGATTGGTTCAGCGATCATTCTTGCCTTGGTTGCAAGCACTAGTGGATTAAGCGCTGGAGTTCAGGCCAACATCGCCAAGATAGGTGCGAACACGCTGATCGTGAGAGCAGGAGGAGCTAACTTCGTATCGGGGTCAACTTCATCGTATCAATTGAGCTCTTTGGATCTGCCCATTCTCGCCAGAATTCCAGACGTAGTGAGTGCAATCCCTGTCGAAAGTAAATCTGTTTCCATTTCGGTTGGCGGACAAACCCTGTCTGGACAATTGTTTGGAGTAGATCTGTCACTTTTACCAAGTGTGTTTCATGGAATAACGCTTTCCGAAGGATCCTTCCCGCAAGAGGGAGACCCTACTTCAGCCGTGATTGGAAACGGTGTCGCTTTTCCCGTGGTCGCAGGAGGCTCTCAACTGGTTGGAGTCAATCAAGCTGTTTCCATGACTATTGGAACCAGCAAAACAAGTCTGAGTTTCCTGGTGAAAGGAATTTTGGCGGCTTATGGATCAGCACTATTCGCTAATGTTGACAATGACATTTTCGTCTCTCTGCAAGCCGCGCAAATTCTTCTCAAAACGCCGTATTACTCATCAATCTACATAGCTGTTGACTCGACCGACAACGTCGCCGCGGTTCAGACCGCAATTCAGAACATCTACGGCACTCAAATCAACATAATCAACGCGGGGTCGATTGCAAGCAGTATATCAGCTGTAACAACCCAGCTTACCATCTTTCTGGGAAGTGTCGGTAGCGTGGTATTGTTTGTCGCGGCGATAGGAATCGCTAACACTATGTACGTAGCGGTGATGGAAAGAACGAGAGAGATTGGAATACTCAAGGCATTAGGATTCAAGGGAGGACAGATCATGAGCATGTTCCTAACAGAGGCAGGGATTACTGGAGTTGTTGGTGGGATCCTGGGAACCGGCTTAGGCTTCATTTTAGCTTATGGCATGGGAGGCTCGCTTACGTTTGGGGGAGGACCGCGTTTCGGAGGCGGAGGACCAAGCGCGCCGACCCCTTCCTCTCCTCCAATCTTCTCGATACAGCTAATAATCTTCAGCTTGAGTTTCCCAATCGTCATGTCGATACTTGCAGGATTATATCCCGCATGGCGAGCATCAAAGATGAATATCGTAAACGCGCTGAAGTACGAGTGAATTGGCTTACAAGCAAGATGGATCTCGAGTTAGGCTGAAAATCTCATAAGACATGCGACGTAAATCAACAATGATGCGCAGTTAGAATAACCTTGTCACGCTCGACCCCTGCAGTTCAGGTTGTGGACGTCACCAAGGTCTATCGTGTAGGTCATCAAGAGTATCCTGCCCTTCGCGGAGTAAGTTTCAAGATAGAACGCGGCGAGTTAACCGCGATCATGGGACCCTCAGGTAGCGGCAAATCTACACTGCTTAACATCATCGGAGCACTTGACCGAGCATCTTCTGGACGGGTATTCATAGACGGAGTCAATATTAGCAAGTTAAATGAGAATCAGCTGGCTTTGCTCCGAAACAGACGAATAGGATTCGTCTATCAATCTTTCAATTTGATTCAACGCCTCACCTCTATCGAAAATGTTGAATTGCCCCTGATTTCGAGAGGAACATCAGAAAAGCGGAGGAGACAAAGCTCCCTCAAATTATTAGCTGCTGTCGGTCTAGCGTCGAAAAGACATAAACGTCCAACTGAATTGAGCGGAGGAGAACAACAGCGCGTCGCTATTGCTAGGGCGTTGGTCACGAAACCTGCGCTTGTTATCGCCGACGAACCAACCGGAAATCTTGATTCCAAGTCGACCAAGGAGGTACTGGACTATGTAGTCGACGTGAATAGGACGTCAGGTACCACATTCGTAATTGTGACCCACAACCCGGAGGTCTCCGAACGTACGCACAGGATCATTTCGATTAAGGATGGGTTGATTGAAAAAGAACAGTATATTCGAAGACTTGACATGTACTCGGAATCATCAAAATAGCAAGATTAGATGTCTTTCAAATCAATATGGTGAAACAGATGCAAGTATATCATGTTCTAGTCGATATTAATTCCCGTTTATGAAATAAAGCCTAAGACACTCCAAAGCGGTTACCTGCAGGTTTGCGTCGGAGTTGTTCAGAAAACAGAATAAAATATCGTGAGAATTAATCAGCGTTCAAGTTAGGTTAGATGATTCTTGCCAGCGAAGAAGGATTATGCGAAACACATTTCGACAACAGGCTGGCTTGTTTTCTCTTCGCCACTGTACATTTCCATCTTCTTGATGCGTTTCAGCTTTGGACTAGTGCTCTTCACACTGCCCCTGTATCTCCCTAAGAGGGAATTTAGTTACCTCGTAGTAGGACTGATTGCTGCTGCGTATCCCGTAGCCGAAACGATTTGTGGACCGATAATTGGAATCCTTGCTGACAAGTATGGAAGAAGAAGATGGATTTGGGTAGGATTATGCATCTCGACGATTGCACTTCTTGCGTTTACTCTGAGTACCGACATACCCTACCTTGTGGTTGTGCATTCGATTCAGGGAGTCGCGGCCGCGATGATTGTTGTAAGTTCGCTAACCATAGTGACTGATATTAGCTCAGTTTCTACTCGTGGACGCGAAATGGGGATTTACGATTTCGCTAATCTAGGTGGATATATGATCGGCATATTTGTGGCGGGACTATTAGCACGCACTCATTCTCTTCTGGCTCCGTTCTATCTGGGCTCTGGTCTCGCCGCAATCGGCGCCATCTATGCTTACTTAATGATGAAAGAACCGAGTAGCTACAAGAGTAAGAAGGTACTCTCGCCGATCGAGACCATCAGGCTCTTGATTAGCGATAAGCGGGCAGCTGCTATGTTTCCGATCTGGCTGTCAGTGACCACATTCATCGGCATGGCTCTAACATTTGGACCACGGCTAGGCCCGTCCCCTTTGATTACAAGTTCTGTGATCGCCGGAGTAGTCATGGTTTTAGCGTTTTCGCAGCCATTCTTCGGACATCTTTCTGATAACTATGGGCGCGGCCGACTAATGATGTTAGGAATGCTTTCTTTGATTGGATTTTTCGCGACCGTGATTGCAATGTTCCGTTGGCATATAGATACAATCTACCTGCTGCCATTTTTCGCGATTTTCGGCGTAGGTTGCTTTGCCTTCGCCCCAGCCGCGCTTGCATCACTAGGTGACATTGCGCCGAAATATGCCCGAGGAACAACCATGGGAGTCTACAGTGTAGTGATAAGCCTCGGTACGATAATCGGTCCGTTGCTCGGAGGATACCTTCTCGATAGATACGGACTCACAAGCCTATTTTATGCTGGACTGTTGATACTCATTTCAGCATTGGGACTAGCAATTCTCATTGCTGGTCCAGGGTTTGCGAACCTCAAACCCCTTCAAACTTGACAGACTCAATGACCACTGTGATAGAAATCTCTGAATTTTTTCAAAAACCTTGTCACAACTACGTAACCAATAAAAGCCCGCGTTTCACTCCACGCGGCATGGAAGCAGTATTCCTAGTTCAACCTTGGGTTCAAGCTCGAACAGCAATCGACTGTTGTAAACTATGCTACCAGGAGAGACTCGAGAAAAGCCATTTGGAATGTAAACGCGCACATCTCTCCGCTTGCAATGCACTCATGGCCGTTCTCAAGTTAGAAAAAGGCACAGACTTCGAGGCATCCTTGAAAATGATCGAAGAAGCTAGCGAAAAATGCATTAAATCTCAACAACCCGACCAATCATGCCATGCAAAGTCACAGGAATCGCTGAATCAAACGCTCAAGATTTACGACAAGATTCTAGCTGATTACAAGAAACGATTACCGAATCGATCGACGCCGACACCTGCTATCTAGCTAGAACCTCGAGTTTGGAGATCAACATTGGCAGTTCATGTAAATCGAATTCAGTGGTTTGACTGGACAGATGAAGCATTTCAACGAGCCACTAGCGAGAACAAACCAATCTTACTAGACATTAGTGCCGTATGGTGCCACTGGTGTCATCGACTCGATCAAGACACATATTCAGTTCCCGAAATAGCAGAATATATCGAATCACACTTCATACCAATTCGCGTCGATACAGATAAGAGACCTGACATAAATCGACGCTATAACATGGGAGGATGGCCCACAACAGCATTTCTAACCCCAACCGGTCTCGTCATGGGTGGAGGCACGTATTTCCCACCCGAACAGATGCGACAAATATTACGCGACATCTATTCAGTCTGGGAGAAAACAAAAGGAAAACAAATTTCTTTGCCTATACCTGAACCTGAACACATAGCCGTTGGCGAGCTCTCAATATCGATTGTTGAGGACGTACTAGGGGACATAGCGAATAATTTTGATCCGGTTTACGGAGGGTTTGGGTCACAGCCTAAATTCCCGAACACTGATGCGCACGAACTTGTCCTCTTGAAATATTACTACACTGGAAATCGTGAAATCCTCAATATTGCGACAACGACCCTTCAGAACGTCGGCAAAAGTGGGCTGTTTGATAATGAGATGGGTGGATTCTTCAGATATTCGACCGTTAGAGATTGGAGTATTCCCCACTTTGAAAAGATGAGTGAAGATAACGCAAAATGGCTCTCCCTCTACCTCCACGCGTATCAGGAATTACAGGATCAGTTCTACGCGACAACAGCAAAAGGCATACTTGAGTACGTATCAACGTGGCTAAGCGATCAAGAAAACGGATGCTTCTACGGAAGCCAAGACGCAGACGAGGCATACTACAGTCTCAGTAGGGATGAGCGTCTCAAAAGGGTCGCTCCATCAGTAGATAAACATATTTACACTAACTGGAACGCGCTCATGATATCATCCTTCTTCGAGGCATCCGCCATCTTAGGAGAACCTTCAATCAGAAACTTTGCACTTAGAAGCTTGGACAGACTAATAACCTTGAATTACGATGGCGAACACATGCGTCATTATGATAATCAACCCCGTCAACCTGCACAACTCGCCGACCAAGTGCAAACTGCGCGGACACTTTGCGATGCCTATGAATTAACGGGTGACCGAAAATTCCTACAGAAAGCTGAAAATCTCGTTCAACCTGCAGTCGACAAGCTATACGATAAAGAACACGGAGGATTCTTCGACGCCGTTATCGATCCAGAAGCACCGGGCTATCTTAGCAAACCAACAAAACCATTAGATGAAAACAGCGTCGCATGCAGAGTACTTATCAGGCTATACTATCAAACAGGCGACGAGCATTATCGAAGACTAGCCGAAGAGACTCTCACACGATTCGTCGAAATATTCCCTCAGTTCAGTCTAATGGCCGCAGATTATGCCCTTGCAGTAGACGCTTTTCTTAATGAACCAGCGATCATAAGAATAGTCGGATCGCTGGAGAATCCACAAACCCTGCGACTCCTAGAGGAGGCAAACCGAATCTTCGAACCCAGAAAAATCATTCAGGTATATGACACAGATAGAGACGCGAGACATGTTGCTCAATTGGGCTATCTTGACTTAGATCAGCCGAAAGCTTTCGTATGCGCAGGGAAAATCTGTGGCAATCGCATTACTGATCCCTCAAAAATGGCTGCAGAGCTAGAAGGATTGAGAATTAATCGGCTCACTCGTCACCACTGAGATCATTGACCCGAAGCTTCTTGCGGATTGAGTCCATTTCATCTGCTTTCAGTAATTTCCTCGCCGTGAAGCCAGCACTGTCGTTCAGGCTGCGCGGAATAATGTGAACATGGACATGAGGAATCAACTGATTCGCAGCTGCGCCATCATTAATGGAAATATGGGAAGCAGACGCGTTCATCCTCGACACGATAATCCGATTGATCGCATATACACGTGCATAAAGAGCACTAAAGTCATGAATGGAGAGATCGTTAACTCTCTCGAAATGCTTCTTTGGCATTACAAGAGTATGGCCGAAGGCAATCGGATATTTATCCAGAATTGCAATGAAATCCTCATCTTGATAGAGAACGTGTGAGGGAGTAGACCCCTTCACTATTTGGCAGAATACGCAATTAACCATGTCAATGCTACCTGTTTCTGTCCCAAAAGAGGTTCTCCTCCATGAGAAGTTAACGATTGCTGACGGAACTGATTCTTCAAGATAGTTCTACCAATCACTGCATCCACAAATATGAGGAGATAATTAGTTTCGGAATCATTACAGGATTATTATAGAGACAATCATACCAGTTTCACCTAACTCTCTTACTTATCTCTGCACTTGCCTTTTACCATCTGATTACCAATGCCGTTTAGACCTCTGCTTTTGAAGGTATTAGGCAGTGAGGCACGGTTGAGGATTCTATTGGTTCTAGCCCGAAACCGAGGCGAGGATCTGACGATTTACAAGATTGCAAAGTTTAGTGGCTTAGATAGGAAGGTAATACGAAAGCATTTGAGTCAGTTACTCACAGCGAATCTTATCCGTATGAAGAACTATGGACCTGTTTGTGTCTACAGCATAAACAGCGATAACGCTCCTGTACAGCGAATAATTGATCTATTCAACGAAGCAAGATTAATGGCACAAGTACCAGTTCAGCTTCATTGGTACGATATACGCGCCTGATTACACTAAAAATGTGACAACACAGAGAATGAGATAAATTCAGAAAGTAACCACCTACATCGGCGTGAATTGAAAGTTGCCTCCTGTGCTTTCTGATCAAGTTCTGAAAATGCTTGAGGTAACTGATTCTTTCAACATTCATCGTGAAGCTATTGTGATTCCGCTGACAACTGAAGAAAGAGGGTCTGTGAACACATTAGCCGACGGGCGGCTGAAAATCACTTGTCCAACCAGACAGCCATTTGATATGTGGCTTAACGAACTTCGCGCTCGATTGCAAGAAATGGATCTTTCCACGATTAGGTCTACTATGCCTTGATGCAGTTTACTGATGATCCAACTAAGCTCTTTGAATTCTCTATCATGGAAAAAGGTTGAGACAGCTCTTAGACAATCTTTGGCACCTCAATTTTCGTCGGTGCATAATCTTGTAGTTTCCTGTTCAAGTAAGCATCGTACGCTTGCAAGTCCAGAAGACCATGACCACAATTGTTGAATGCAATGATCTTCTTCTCTCCCTTCTTCTTGCATCGTAACGCTTCATCTATGGCGTATCTAACGTTATGTGCGGATTCTGGAGCGGTTATCATTCCTTCCGTCCTGGCAAGAATTCGAGCAGCCTCGAAGACTTCGTTTTGCGAGTATGCCACAGAAGATATGTAGCCCTTGTTAATTAGCAGACATAGTGAAGGGGCCTTTCCATGATATCGCAGTCCACCCGCGTGAATCGGAGGAGGCTGGTATTTGTGACCGAGTGTGTACATCTTCAGTAACGGAGTCATTTCAGCCGTGTCTCCGAAATCATAAGTATATACTCCTCTCGTAGTTGATGGAACTGCTTTGGGTTCGTTAGCAACGAATTCTATGGTTGATTTACCCTTCAACTTGTCTGCTATGAATGGGTAGGAGAACCCAGCGAAATTTGACCCACCACCGATACAACCGCAGAGTATGTCAGGTTGCACACCTATCATTTCGAATTGTTTCTTTGTCTCCTGTCCCACGACCGTCTGATGCAGCAGCACATGGTTGAGTACAGATCCTAAACAGTATCTTGTGTTATCGTGCGTCACACAATCTTCCAATGCCTCGCTGATGGCGATGCCTAACGATCCAGTATTGTTCGGATCGGTTTCCAGAAGGCCCTGTCCGAATTTTGTCTTTCTGCTTGGAGACGCGACTACGTCCGCGCCCATCGTCTCCATCATAATCCTGCGACCAGGCTTTTGATCATAACTCGCTCTGACCATATATACGCTGCATTGTAAACCAAATAGAGCAGCAGCCATAGCTAATGCAGAGCCCCACTGGCCTGCTCCGGTCTCAGTCACAATCCTCTCGCTTCCTTGTACCATATTGTAGTAGGCTTGGGCAATTGCAGAATTCGGTTTATGACTACCAGTTGGATTCACGTATTCACATTTGTAGTAAATCTCAGCGGGAGTGTTCAGATATCTTTCTAAGCGTTTAGCTCGAAGCAGCGGGGTTGGGCGAGGTAAGCTAAGATATGCATTATAGACTTCATCTGGAATCTTGATGAAGCGTTCAGTGGAAACCTCTTGCATGATGAGCTCTTTCGCGAATATTCTAAGCAATGGTTCCGGTGATATTGGCTTGAGCGTCTTAGGATCAAGAGGTGGGGGCAATGGTTCCGGAAGGTCAGCGAGAATGTTGTACCAATGAGTTGGCATATCATCTTGTGGGAGGTAAACGGCGCGTTCTTTGTCAACTATGCCTGCTTTGACCATTGTCGTCTACCAAGTGCGACCGTCCGAACGTTAACGGAGCATTTAAGACTTTGTTGCACAATTCTGTACTCTAGAGTTAGTCGATGTGGCGGCAGATTTCGAATAAGCTCAGAGATTACCCAGGAAGATTGAAAGTAGCTAGAGCACTAGTGGAGCTTGGCCTTAGTGTTAGAGAAGACGCCAAGATATACTGTGGAGGGATAGAATTATCAGATGTGAAAATCGCAAGACATCTACAGGTGGATCGTAGAACAGTTCACGAGACAGCTGAGCTGATTTGTTCAGATGCAGCCCTCAAGTCAGTGTTTGAAAAGACCCGTCCCGCCGGCCCTTTCTTGGGAGATATTGCTAGGTTTCTAGGTTATAGCGTAATCGAGATCTATGCGGATCCACATGCAGTTGGGATCATAGCGCAAGCTGCTGGGTTAGTTTCGCAGGAGAATATTGCGATTAGACAGGCAGTCGCTGACGACCCGGACCTAACACCCGAGCCGAAACTGACTTTGGTCGTGGAGAAACAGCCAAGTGGAACGATTCTTCAGAAAATGCTCAAGATTCCGGGTATCGTCAAGATTTCAACATATTGATCGATAATTCTCTATAGAAGAATTACTTTTGCTGATTCTTGTTCATTATTTTCCACAGTTCTTCTTCCAGGGTGGCACCCATTTGTGGCTTCTCGATGAATCTACCTATTTCCTTCCACGCTTTGTCGTGAACGATGACGGTTGGAATTCGTAGCACGTTCATTTCGTCCGCTATATCGCGATTTTCATCGAAATCGATGACTTTGATGTTAATCGCTGCATTATTTGCGGCGGCGAAGACTTTCATCAGATTGGGTAATTGGGTTCTGCATTCTGCGTTCCACTCTGTCGCGAACACCACGAAGAAGAACCGATCTGTTACCGCCGAAAAGTTGTCAATTATCTCCGCTTTCGGTTGGTATTCCTGTACTCTTTTCTTGATTGTTTGCTTCACTGTTGGATTCTTTATGGTATTCACATAATCCCACAAGTTCGGATGTGGACCAATGATATTTCTAAGTAGTGACAAGATATCTACCTACGTGTATCATTAGTTCAGAAAACGAAAATTGGCAGCGTCATGTCGGCTGCATAGGCTCCCTGAAGTCTTGTACCATATTCACTCACGGGAGCAAATATTAGAGTTTTTGATACGGCTTCCATCCCTGAGGAGATGTCATTTATCCATGTTAAGAATCTTTGTAGCTTTGAATATGAGCTTGCTTTCATTACCAGCCTCAGCGGTGCCGTAGATCTCTAGCTCCTTGCCTACGATCGCATCAAGGGGCATTGCAATTTGATCAGATATGCTCTCACATAAGACATCAATTACAGCCGTTCCGTCGTCAATCCGAAGTTTATTGTTTGTAACTTGGACAACCTGACCTTTTATCCATGACTCCAATCCACCTTCGAGACTGATTATTTTGCGTATGTCTTCCCAGGCGGGTTTCTGGGGTGGAGAAAAGAGCATACTAATCTTAGTGAGCGGAATTGAGCTTAATTCCATTTGGCCATTCAATCCCGGGCGAATTCGTACCCCGGTCAATCGCAATCGACGATTGGGGTTAAGTTGGGTCGCCAACTTAGCATGATCGCGCCAGAGAGTAACTCGCGCAGATCCAGTTTCTCCCTTTAGCATGAATGAAGCGACGTCTATGGTCTCATTCTTGTCAGTCGATACCTGTCGAATCACGGGCTTATCAATCATGATGCCTTCGACTGTCACTAAACCCTTCGCCGTGGTGAGTCCGTCTAAGGGTGCCGGAGGGACCAAATTCTGGACTTCATGCACTTTTTCTAATTCACCAGATTTCCCCAGAGTCAGCTGAAGTTCGCCGAGTCTCTCGCGCACAGAAACTCCATGTAAATGAAGGGCATCACCCTCAACGTAATTCCTTACCAGCTCAGCCTTGTCATCCCATAGTGTTAGCGTAATCATACCTGTTTCATCTCCAACCAGAATTAATGAAACTTTAAGGACCTCTCCCGTGGATCGCCTGAGTTCGCGAATTTCGCTTTTTGACACTACAGTCACGATTAAGTCTACAAGTGAGCTGGATACAGTCAGATCTGCAACTTTGGATATTTGACCCTCAGTCGGCAATTTGAAGTAGTCCGGTGGTCGATGTAGCACCGAGACCAAGCATCTGGTTTCTATGTGTAGCTCAGGCTTTGAGTTTTTGTTCAATTTTGTCCGGGCATTCACTATTTGTAAAATATCCCCTTTCTTGATATCCTGTAGTTCCTCTGCTCGGTCGTTCCATGCTACGAGCGGAATTTGGCCCGATTGGTCGGCTATGATCGTGTTAAGAACGACGCCGGTTCGATCGTCCTTCGTGAAGGAATGTCTTCGCGGTTCTACCTGGACAACTCCGACTACGTTTACCTGATTTGATTCGCGTGGGATCTCATTGATTGATGAGAATAATTCTTGGAAGTCAGGAAAGTCAATTGTGGGCATTTCTGGTGGGTTGAGTTCAACTATGCTTCGGTCACCTGCATGTACCTCTACGTCGCCGGCTAGTCCTTGACGAGTGTACGCGTGGCCTATTCTGATAATTCCTCCTTGCAGGCTACCTTTAGACATGGTCTCGGCATGTCGATCCCATAGAGCACAGCGGACTCTACCACTTAGATCGACGATGATCAGGCGCATGACCAGTCCAGAGCTACCATCTCTGCGTCGGAAAACTTGAGGTGGCCAAGCTGCGAGTATTCGCCCAGAAATGGTTACATCATTTAATCCGTTAACCAAATCTCTAAGTCGCATTCGCCCAAGTTGTGGGCCACTCGTCTTAATGAGCAGTTCTTCAGCCACAAGTCGAGCGGCTCCTTCGTCTGAAAGGAAGTTGGGAAGCTCTTTCTTCTTTTCCTCGATAAGAGCGCGAACCTGGTCAGCAGAGAGATCCGGCCTCTTGGAAAGGATCTCGTCTATGATCGGTTGGCCACCTGTCAGCACACTTCCCTCGCAGGCCCCGTCAAATATCACTCTCATGAACGTAAGTCTTCTTGCTGAATTAGACGTTGCCCTTAAGTTGCTTGCCGCGAGAGAGGTTTGAACGAAAACTACTTCAGACTAAATACCCAATATAGTTACGATCGGATTGGAACCTGCTTACGAAAAGGTTGGTCGAATCACCCATTTCTTCCCTAAGGCAGGGGTAGCGGTCGTTGAGTTGAGTGCCACCGTGAACAATGGGGATAAGATCGTTATTCGCGGAAGCACGACTAATGTTGAACAGACAATTGAATCAATGGAAATTGAGCATGAGCAGATTACTACCGCCGCAGCTGGAAAGTCAATCGGGCTAAAGGTCTCTGGCCGTGTGCGAGAGAATGATATCGTATACAGAGTGCGAGTACCTTAGTCAACACTTGACCCCCGGAAGCTTAGAATAGCGCTTCTCGCCTAACGATTGGAGCGTTGTAAAATGACGGATGTTACTATAGAAGGGACGGTGCTGGTCGTCACTCCGATTCAGTCAGGTCAAAGTCGACCGATGGTTCAGATTACACTGGGCGATCCGTTTAAGGGACCAGTTACATTTCCGCTTGAAATGGACAAGGAGATGGCTGGTGTCACGATAGCGGTCCAGAGAACACTCAGCCAACTTCCAGGTTTCGGTCAGCAGCTAGGCACACCCAGACTCATAGCGACGTTAACTGAGGAGGAGTATCAGGAGCTTGGAAGACCTAGGTATCCTGATCATCTTTCTGTCACTCTAAGGCTTCAAACTTGAGCCTGAACTCAACTCCAAAATAGCCGCGTTCTGGCGTATTCACGCTCCGCTTTGAGGATGTCTAGATAGAGATCCGTTTCCTTGTGATGTACCTTACGTAGTATTCTTGTGGCAGTTGTAGGACCCACCCCACGACCACTCATCACTATGATAGCTTGTTTTCCCATATTCTGCACTAAGCTTGCACTCAATGTCGCTTGCCGCCAGATGTGATCCTCATCACGAGACAGCCTTGAACCTCGTTTCTTCTTCTTCACTATCGGAGTAAGCAGATCGTTGGATCGATATGTAGCAGCGATCAATGTCGAGGTGCATTTTGGACAGCGAATCTTTTCAGGTAGTTGACCCACGATGCGAAGTGCATCCCAGTCGCCGTTTAACATGCAGACGAGCCTGACTGTGTTGGTAAGTACTCTTTCCTTGACAATATCGGTTATAGATTTTGACGGCACCGCTGGTCTGAGCAAGTCATGTGGAATTATCTTGTCGATTATCGGAGCAGCAAGCGGCGAACATGTATCTGATCGTCCGTGGACAACATCTATGACGATCTTTCCTGTGTGTATGTCACGAATTACTTCCTGGGTGGTCTCTAGATCGAATTTCTCAACTAACATTTCTCTTTTTGCCTCAAAATTGACAGGCGTACCCTTCAATGCTCGAACTATGGTACGTGCTCGATACGCTCTGTAATCTGCTCTTCTCTCTACGATACCGAATTTTCGCGCGACATGCCAATGTCTCCATGCGAAGGCATCAGATGTTTGAATCGATTCAACTAGGATAACTTTGAGGTCTTCAGGTGTTAGTTTCGATAGCTCATTCGCGACTATTTCAGGCTCAATCTTGAATGATGAAATAAGTGCTATACGATAAGGATCTGTCTGAGTTGTAACGTTGACTCCTGATTTACTGCCTAAGAGTGAGGCCATAATCATCGCGAGAGTGTCATTCACTTTTGTGCCGAAAGCGGAGTGGATGACCACGCAGTTTTCGAACTTTTCAATCACGACATGTGAGTTCGTTGCGAGTGGAGAATGGCTTAGATGATTTCGCAAAGTTTCAGTAATCTTAGTCAATGCTTCGTCCGTGAGCATGTAACGTTCTTGTGTTTTCTTGAGAACACCGGAGTCATCTACTGCTGATGAGATGTCCGATCTCAATTTGCCGACCTCCTGTGCAGTTTCGAAAGTTACTGGAATAATTTCGCCCTCCCAGCTAGGAATTGCGTCTAGCGTCGGAGCGGTTGGTTCAACTTCCATCGATAGTTTTTCTTCGTTTATGGATATGATCTTCCAAGTTTGACCGTGTATTATGAAAACAGTTCCAGTCTTACATCTTCTGACTACAAAACCTTGATCGAGCGTCCCTATTCGTCGCTTCCTAAAAAAGTCAAACACGTCAAAGCGTTTGACATCTGGTATGACTGAGAGATTTTCATAGTAGTAATGAAAGGTCCTTGGAAATCGAGCAGAGACGACATCCTCGACGAGTCTGACAGTTCGAATGGAGTCAAGGAATTTCACTAGTTCATGTAGCGTTTCCGGTGACAAGGCTCTAAATGGATATGCTCGCCGTATCAGTTCGTATATTTCGGCTAGATGCACTCTCTTCAGATCAAGGGTTAAGCCTGTAATCTGATGGGCTAGGACATCGAGGGAATCATCATGTATTATTGTCTTCTCGATCAGCCTCTCTCTCGATTGAGCCGTCAATACAGCGGCTTCTAGGAGATCATCAGCCATCGTCCCAATTATGACGCCCCTGGCGGACCCCCTAAGCGTATGCCCGCTTCTTCCGATTCTCTGGATAAGTCTAGTGGACGTTCTTGGAGACATGTTTTGGATAATGAAGTCGACTCGACCAATATCCATCCCCAACTCAAGACTAGATGTACATATGACTGCTTTCACAGACCCCTCGTGAAATCCTTTTTCGACTTCTTCTCTTATTTCTCTAGAAAGCGAACCGTGATGAACACGGACAGAAAGATTAGGCGTTAGGGCACGGAGTTGAGAACCTATCGCTTCAGCCTGTTCTCGCGTATTTGTAAAAACTAATGTGGATTGCTTTTGTGAGATGAGCTCCGCGATCCTCTTCGTCCTGGCTATTGTCGATTGAGGTAAACCGAGTTTCTCGGACTCGGTTGCGACTTCTTTCCCAGGAGGTGCATATTGTACCTGAACTTCGAACCGCCTCAGTTCCTCAGACTTTGCGATTGTAACCTTACGATCAGTACCAACCAGAAATTGTGCAACTTTACTTTCTTCGCCAACAGTCGCAGAGAGTCCGATCCGTTGCACGTTCGCGCCGGTTAGATGTTCTAAGCGTTCCAATGCTACGGACAGTTGAACACCACGCTCGTCGGCAGCGAGTTCATGAATTTCATCTATCACTACCCAACGAACACTTTTCAAATGTTCACGCATTCGCCGTCCAGGCAAGATTGCCTGAAGAGTTTCAGGCGTGGTCACAAGCATATCGGGTGGTGATTTTGCCTGTGTTGCTCTTGTGCTAAGTGGTGTATCGCCGTGTCTAACTTGCACTTTGATATCCAACTCTCTGCCGATATCAGAGAGCCTTCTGAGTATGTCACGATTCAACGCTCGAAGGGGGGTTATGTACAGTATGGATACTCCCTTCACCGCTCCTCTTGATCGATAATCAAGAAACGAGTTGAAGATGGGTAGGATTGATGCCAGGGTTTTTCCTGTACCAGTGGGTGCGATTACAAGAACGTTTTCTCGATTGAGGATCGGCTCAATTGCAATTCGTTGAATTCCGCTTGGCTCCTCTAATCCTATCTTTTCTAAGTGTTCTCGGATAGCTCTATGTAACCGAGAGAATGTACCCTCAACCAATTGAGTATCCCATTTCTTGAGAAATTGACTGCTTGAAGCTTGTCTTAATTCCTACTAAGATGAGGGTTTTTCGTATGCTAAGTACACGAAGATAAGAACCACTGCTAAGAAGGCCAAGAAAGTGATCCCTATTTGAATCAAAGCCCATAGATCGTCAGTGGTCAACACTCAAACGCTCGTATGGTTCCTACAAAACGAACTAATTTAAACACTGCTCATCTTACTCTCTCTTAGCTCTCCAACGATTCGTTATGTGCGAGTACTGGGAGTCATTTCCGATTATCTTCTGGTACTGGTCTAATGCTTCGGCAACTCGCTGTGCTATAATATGATAACACAACCCTCTCTTCCGATCCATGACGCGAAAGTAGTAATCATCACAATAGCAGAAAGGCAGATCGGGAATCACTTGGTACTCGTTGGTGCGACCTTTCACGACCCACACGATCCGATTACTAGGCTTGAATTCGTATTTTTTGACTCTGTTAGAACTTGCGAGGTCTAATCCATTTGTAAAGCGTTCTCCAAATACTCCCAGTAATTTCTCTCTCAACTCCTGAGAAATGATATGCCGTGATTTCAGTTCAGCAAACGCATCATCCATCAGATCGTTTTCGTATCGGTAGGCATTTTCCATAGAGGTACCAGCCGCGACAGATGTCACAGGTCGAACTTCGACGGTTATTTATTGACCAGGTGTTACAACTCTCTTCAAGAAACGTTTTTAAGTATTCGTCAGATGGTCCTATTCTCACAGCGCTGAAACGTTCTCGAGCGCTCGTTCGTTATGCTCCGGAGCAATTGTCGGAGACAGAGATCATGTATCAGCAGAACAAGAGTGGAACACCGAAATACGTGTTAACTGGCACAACTACGATGGGGCTAGTTTGTCGTGATGGTATCGTTCTAGGAACAGATACTCGTGCAACATTAGGGACATTTGTGGCACACAAGCATGCAAAGAAAGTTTACCCGATCGATGATCATGTAGCTATGACTATCGCGGGTGGAGTTGCTGACGCGCAGTCAGTCGTAGAAGTGCTCCGTGCCAATTCCCGGCTCTACAAGTATGAGAAAGGGCTCCCGATACCCATACCAGCAGTTGCTCGGCTTGCAGCTAACATTCTCTTCCAATCCAGATTCTATCCATTTATTTTACAATCAATAATAGGCGGGATAGACGATCTAGGCCCGCATATTTTCGCGCTTGACCCCTTAGGTAGCGTGACCGAAGAAAAGTGTGTATCGACTGGTTCCGGGTCACCCGTAGCCTATGGTGTACTTGAACCAGGATACAAGGAAGGCATGTCAGTAAAGGAAGCGATACCACTCGTCGTTACGGCTGTAACTTCTGCTATGAAGAGGGATTCAGCAAGCGGAGACAGCTTTGACGTTGCCGTCATTTCCAAAGAAGGTTATAGAGAACTAAGCGAGGAGGAAAAGAAAGTAGCCCACGCTTAGACCAGAATCAGAATTTTCTTAAGACGCTCACGAGGAGAACCGCTCTGGCCAGGCTAGTAGACGATTCACAGGCGAGAATCCGCGAAACCATAGTCACTCATATGCCCAAAGAAGCGGAGATCACTCGGATCGAATTTGAAGGACCCCGACTTGCTATTTATGTAAAGAACGTCGGACTTTTACTTGAACAGAGTTACATTGTGACCGAGATTGTAAACCTGCTTCATAAGCGGGTTGTAATCAGATCTGACCCGACCATAAGAATGAAAGAACCCGAATCTGAACGTCTCATCAAAGGCATTGTGCCAACCGAAGCTCAGATTACTGAGATAAATTTCGACCCGACTCTTGGCGAGGTCATAATTGAGGCAAGAAAACCCGGTCTTGCAATAGGTAAGGACGGGGCTACGCTCCAAGAGATCATCAAAACCACCAGCTGGCGGCCTCGGGTTCTTAGAGCTCCACCACTTCCGTCGAAGATAATCGCAAGTACCAGACATATCCTTCATTCAGAGAGTGAAGAGCGAAGCCGAATTTTCCGGGACGTTGGCGAACGCATATTTCGCCCCAGATTATCAAGGACTTCCAGTGTTTTCTTAACGCCACTTGGCGGGTTTCACGAAGTCGGAAGATCTTCAATCCTTGTGGAGACCAACGAGAGTTGTATCTTGCTCGACTGCGGCATTAGTGCTGGTGCAGACCAGCCATACTACGCGTTTCCGCGAGTTGACGCAGACGATTTCGCCATTCAAAAACTGGACGCGGTAATAATATCGCATGCCCATCTTGATCATTGTGGTTTCGTGCCGTTCTTGTACAAGTATGGATATGACGGCCCGATCTACTGTTCTGAGCCAACATCTGTCCTTATGACCCTCCTGCAACTTGACTATCTTGATATTTACAATAAGGAAGGGGGCTACGCGCCGTATGACCAGAAGGACGTACGGGAAGCCGTTATGCACACGATCCCGGTTAAGTATGGTGTTGTCACTGACGTTGCTCCAGACATCAAACTTACACTGCATAATGCCGGACACATAGTCGGGAGCTCAATTGTTCATCTGCACATTGGAGAAGGCCTTCACAATATCGTATACACGGGCGACTTCAAGTTCGGCAGGACGATGCTGCTTGAGCCAGCTACGTGCTCATTTCCGCGAGCTGAAACTCTCATTATGGAGAGCACATACGGCGGCCGCGATGACGTCATGTCAGACCGAGAAACCGTCGAAGGAAAACTTGCGAGAATCGTTAATGAGACAGCTGAGAAGGGGGGCAAGATACTGATACCCACGCTGGCTGTGGGTCGAGCTCAGGAAATAATGCTTGTTCTTAACGCGTACATGAAGAACAAAATGATAAAGGAACTTCCAATTTTCATCGAAGGAATGATCTCGGAAGCAACAGCGATTCATACTGCTTACCCTGAATATTTGTCGCGCGATCTTCGCGAACAGATTTTGTATAAAGATGTAAACCCGTTTCAGTCTGATTACTTCACGAATGTTGATCATCCATCAGAGCGCGAAAAGATTGCACAGGGTGAACCCGCAGTGATTCTTGCGACTTCTGGTATGATGGAGGGAGGACCTGCAATCGACTACTTCCGGTATCTGGCCGCCGACGAAAGGAACTCACTTGTTTTTGTAAGCTATCAAGTTGAAGGAACGCTGGGCAATCGACTCAAGAATGGTATCCGTGAAGTTTCCTTGATGGGAAGGAATGGAAAGCTTGAAGCCTACAAAGTGAATTTGCGGGTTGAAAGCGTAGAGGGGTTTTCCGGACATTCAGATAGAAATCAGTTGTTCGGATTCCTTCGAAGAGTCTCTCCGCGACCTTCAAGGGTCGTTATGGGTCACGGAGAGAGAAGAAAGACGGATATGTTTGCACACGAAGTTTCTAGGATTCTGAAACTGAGAACCGTCGCACCTGATCTTCTCGAGAAGCTTCGTTTACGCTGATAGAGCTTATTCTGTCTCCTCGTCCGCGCCTGCTCCGCCAGCGGTTACAGTAAGCCTCGAAGCTCTTCGCCAGACTTTAACAGTCGGCGGTGTCATCACAATTCTCTCCTCTCCCAGACGAGCAATATCGCCTTGTATTGATTTTATGAATTCGACAAGTTCGCTAATTGCAGACTTCGTCTCTTCGACGCTCCGTTTTGCTATAGGAGTGATTTTGACGATGAGAATGTTACCTTCGATAATCTCGGCCTTTATTCTAGGTACATCAGTTGGATCGCGAAGCGGGTATGCTTTTACGTAAATAGGATGTTGAATAGATGGATTGACCAGCGGAAATCTCTCAGAAGCGGCATCGTGCGAACTTATCATTCTTTTCACTCTAGCTCAGGAGGCTCAGGTTTTGGGAGTTTAAACGTTTGCGAAGGGAGCACGAGTTCGTGACATGGTTGTGTAAAGACTAAGGGGAGTTTTCGAGTGGAACTTTGCGCAGTTTGTCACCTGCGCGTTAAGATTAGCCTATTTCAGCTTATTTGAGAGGTTAAATGATTTCCATATGGGGTCACCGACGTAGTGTAAGTTAGCTATAACCCGACCCCTCGTCGTCGAATGCATTTTTTCAGAATCCATCTCGGCTATGCCTAACGCGATGATCTTTTGATACTTTTCGTCAACTATAACGACCACATCATCTGAATTGAATTGGCCTTCGATTTGACGAATTCCCGGACGCATGATTTGGGCACCGTTTGCGATGTGCGGAACCGCCCCCATATCTACCACGATTCTAGGCAGCGTAACCAGTACCTCATCATACTTGAGTGATGGAAGAAATCTATTCTGAATACGCACTATCCACGGTTTATCGTCTGCAAAAAAAACCATGTTGTCTTCTACTATATCTTCCTCAAGGTGTTTGACGGATTCCAAGCTCTTCGTCGAACCCGGAAATCGTTTCATAAATTCCTTGATTATCTGTTTTGATTCTCGATCCTTCAGATGTCGCATACTTCAACGAATATACTCATTCGCTAGCTTGTTGATAACATCATTCTCAAGACAATAACAGTGCTAGCCTAAGCTTTAATTTGGAGAGCTCCCTTAACCGTCGCAATTTCCAAACTAGGTCAGGAATAATGTCCGCAGTAGCCGACAAGATCTTCCAAGAGAGCCTTAGCAAAACTGTTCTCGTGGAACTGAAGGGTAGTCGAACAATTCGAGGAAAACTGTACAGCTACGATCAGCACATGAATTTGGTGCTAGAAGACGCGGAAGACGTATCGAACCCAGAGAACACGAAGAACATCGGTACTATAATTGTGAGAGGCGATAACGTCGTGCTAGTGTCGCCTCCGCCGAAGAGGTAAACTTAGATCGCGATGATGACATGTGACAAAAGGCACTGCTTCATTTGGTCGACGAGGTCGCTCGAAGACTCATATCCGATGTCGACGCTGTGGTAGACATTCCTTCCACATAAGATGGAAGCGATGCTCAGCTTGCGGTTTCGGAGCGACTAAAAAGTTGCGCGGTTATTCTTGGCAGACCCACACGATGAACAGATTCCGGCGAATTAGGTAACGCGTTGTTTCTGCGCCTGAGAGACGAGGTTCGGCGCGCTTCTTACCCCTCGATTATTAGGGAGACGGCGTCGCTGCCGCAGGAGTGGCTGCAGGTGTCTGTACTTCCGTTGCTGGCGTAGCCGCAACAGGAACTGCGGCTGGTTTCTTGAAGACTTCAACGAAGGAGATCTTTTCAATCTTCGGCAGATATTTCTCTATATCTGCTGTTAGGGTTCTCTTGTCCACTTGCAATCCTTCCAAGAAAAACGCCTCCTCTGGAATATCAATCTCAAGTTTACCACTTTCAATTGTCACCCGGAATTTGTCTGCGCTAACTGTTGGAATTCTCTTATGCAGCAAACTTCTAACTTTCTCATCGTCCAAGTCGATGATCTTCCGGACCGTAACAGCGTAGATCAGAGTTCTTCCAGCAAGAGGGTGATTGTAATCGACTTGCACTCGGCCTGCCCCGACTGCTCTGATCTGCGCAGGCTTTCCGTCTATGTTTAGTTGGAGGCCTGGTACTGGTGATATACCGTCTGCCGTGAATTTTCTCAGCGGGACAAGACGAACTTTCTTGGGGTCACGGGCACCGTATGCTCTTTCGGGAGGAAGCTCAATGGTGCTCGCGCTTCCTGCGTCCAGAGCCGCTAGGGCTTCATCCAAACCCTTGGGAACCCATCCCTCTCCGATTATCACGAAGTAGGGCTCATAATGCTCTTCTCCTCGATAGAGTTTAGTCTCCTTGGCAACCTTCTCATCGGTCGTCCCAACAGTCTCTCCAGTCTCTTTCACTTTCAGCGAGTAGTCAATGAGCACGAAATCGCCGTTCTTTATCGCCAAGTTATAGCACCTTATCCTTTGGAATTCGAAGCTTACTTTCGCTCGATCTACATTAATCTTTCATGAACATTGCAAGACTATGCTGAATACCGTAGCTCACAAAGATGAAATGACGTCTCCAAGTGCAATTAGCATAAGATCGATATTTCGCATTTCAATGTATCCCATATTTCCTATCCTGAATGTTCGCTTCTTCAGCGGGCCGTAACCCTCAGCTAATTCAAATCCCTTCTCGCGCATCTTTTCGTAGATAATGCCACCCTCAACGCCTTCAGGAGCATTGATACAATTCACGGTGGGGCTTTCGCTCCCTTTTCTAGGAAATGTCGAAAGCCCATGACGTTCTATTCCACTTCTTATCCTCTCGTTTCGTTCTTTATACAAGTCAAAATACCATTTTTTGCCCCCATTCTTCTTAATCATCTTAAGGGCGGTGTTTAGCCCAGCGATCTGTGGGATTGCAGGAGTTACTGGGGTCCCTCTACCCTTCTTCTGATCTTCCTCCCAAACCTTGAAGTCAAAATACCATCCCTTGTTCACAGCTATTGCAGATAGGTTCATGGCTTGCTCACTTACACTACCTATCCCCAATCCAGGCGGAACCCCGAAGCACTTTTGCGAACTGGAGAAGCAAACATCGATACCCAGATCGTCCACTTGAATTTCCGTACCGCCCATTGAACTAACTGCATCTACAAAGACGAGCTTATCCTGTTTTTTGACAGTTGCTACGAGCTCTCTTAGGGGATTAATGAGCCCTACGCTCGTTTCGTTATGCGTTAATGCGACAGCCTCTATGTCCGGGTTCTTCGATAACATGTCATGAAGACCGTCAGCCGATATAGGTTCACCGAGAGGTGGCGCCAACTTTACAACGGTCACCCCATTAGCTTCCGCAACTTCAGCGAATCGTTCTCCGAAACTTCCGTTTATGCAGCAGAGCATCTTCTTTCTCACGCAGTTTCTCACAGAGGCCTCCATGAAGCCCGTTCCAGTACTTGAAAAGAGAAAGACCTCGTTCTTTGTCGAGATGAAATCTTGAAGCAGTTGGACAGTTTCGTAGTGTAATGCGAAGTACTCCTTACTTCGGTGGCTGTACATTTGATGGCTCATTGACTCAAGGACTTCAGGGTAACAAGCGACCGGCCCGACAGTGAAAAGCTCCATCATGACGCATCGACCAATAACGGCGGCTAACCGACAAATAAACAGGTCGTGTCATCAGGAAGATAGCTTACACGAAATGAAGTCTAATTAGCCTTTGGGAACATATTTTTGAGATAGACAATGTGAGCATTCTTCCAATAGGACTTTTTGAGATTGTCACTAAAACTTGGGAAGATCATGGGCATACCGGTTAGAATTCACTACACCCTATGGTTAGTCTTCATTCTAATCGCATGGTCACTTGCCTACGGTTACATGCCCCGTCAGTATCCAGGATTAAGCACGGTCACGTATTGGGAGATTGGAATCGGCTCTGCCATTATTCTCTTTGGATCCATCCTGATTCACGAACTCTCTCACTCTTACGTGGCAAAGAAACACGGACTCCCTATTGCTAGAATTACTCTGTTCTTCTTTGGGGGAGTCTCTGAGATGACCGAAGAACCTCAAGATCCTGGGTTAGAAGTGAAGATGGCGATAGCTGGTCCCCTTATGAGTTTTCTTATAGCAGGGATCCTGGGTGGAGTGTGGTACATATCTGAGATGACGAAGACACTTGTCCCGATTACAGCGATCCTTGGTTACGGAGCTCTAATTAATGGAATCTTAGGAGTTTTCAACCTAATCCCAGCCTTTCCATTAGATGGCGGACGAGTATTTCGAGGATCTCTTTGGCGAAGATCAGGAAACCTAATTGGAGCTACTAAGCTGGCTACGAGAGTGAGTGAGATTCTGTCGCTATTGATGATGTTCGGGGGGTTTATTCTGATCATTTTTACCGATTTCGTGGATGGGCTATGGATAGTAGTTTTGGGTTGGTTCATCAAGTCGGGAGCGGAGACAAGCCTTCGTCAAACTCTCATTGGTGAAACGTTAAGCGGAGTCACAGTGAATGACCTCATGACAAGAAATGTCTATACAATATCTCCGGACATCACGGTTGACCAGCTTGTTTCAGACTATTTTCTGGTTAACAGACATCAGGGTTACCCAGTGATTCGCGATGGAAAGATCTTGGGAGTCGTTACACTCCAGTCGGTTAGAGCGATTCCTAAAGATAGGAGATCGTTAACGAAGGTCGAACAGGCGATTAGTCATGGAGAAGCGGCAATTTGCGTCAAGCCAACTCTAAGCGCGCTTGATGCTATGCACAAAATGGTGAAAGAAAGGGTGGGAAGGCTCTTGGTGATGGAAGAAGGGTCACTAATTGGAATAGTGACGAGAGGTGACCTCATGAGAACTATCCAAACTAGACAGGAGCTCGGTGCTGTTCGCCAAATGAGCATAAGTGCCCCTAGGGTGCAACAGGTCAATTTCCCTAGAGATCAGAGTGCTAAGTGTGTGCAATGCGGAGGGCATGTACCGATGGGTACAAGATTATGTCCTCAATGCGGTGCACCTCAGAACGCATGACTCGCCTTCGATGTCCGATGAGCGTATGCCCATGGTTGCATTTAGGTCTCATAACAGGAGTGAGTCTGCCTGATTGTATCTCGCTTGTCGACATATGTAGAGATTTTATAGCATGTTTATATTTGTGGTAACGTGGTTCACTAACACTGTGGTACATTACTGTGCTATCGATGAAACGTCGCAATGCGAGGGGGCTAGTTCCCATCGCAGCTGTCGTCCTCTACGCTGTCACAGGCGACTACTTCTCGTTGTTACACCAATTACGAGTGTTACTTTGAGATCTATACTTGACTGGCTTGCCTGAGTCTAGATTCTCGGGCAATTTCTTCTATGCGCAGTGAAGATTTCTTCACTATTTGTTTCGAAGGAGCAGCGTTTGCAAATCTGTTTTGGCGGAACTTCATCAAGAGAGCCCAATGAGCTTACCTCTTTGTTGAATCTAGACAGGCTAATGCATGATTATAATCAGCGCGGAGATCATGTATTCGGAGCAATCAGTGTTAGAGGACAGAGTTCCCTGATTACTTACACGAAGAAATCAATGGCAATCAACGGGATTCTACGTGAGGGCGGCGTAATATCGGGTTTAGTGGATGATCGTTGAACTCATAAAGCGGCCCGCCGGTGATCGGAAGTATCTTGATGGATGTCGTTGGCTTAGCTGGAATTTTCGTTGCTGGCATTATAGCGGGAGCCATTAACTCTGTGGCAGGCGGTGGAACATTAATCTCTTTTCCGTCCCTAGTTGCGTTCGGAGAATCGCAGATAGTCAGCAATGCCACAAACACCGCAGCCCTGTGGCCTGGGTCACTAAGCAGTGCTATAGGCTACAGAAAGGATACGCCTCTACAGGCAGGTTTGCTCGCTACCCTTCTAATTCCGAGTTTTATAGGGGGTATACTTGGTGCGTGGATCCTTGTAGTTACGCCGCCAGGGATCTTCAACATTGTAGTTCCATTCCTAGTCCTATTTGCCACTCTGCTTTTCGCGTTCAGAGATCACGTAACGCGAACGTTCAGGCGCGACAACTCCAGCGAAGGAGAGTTATCGATTGGGAGCCGGATCTGGGGTTTCTGCTTCCAACTGTTTGTGGCGACGTACGGAGGCTATTTTGGGGCAGGAATCGGGATTCTGATGCTTGGTTCGCTCAGCATTATGGGGTTACGAGACATACATAAGATGAACGCGATCAAAACGCCACTTGCTGCCATAATCAATTGCACAGCGTTTGTTCTCTTTGCGTTGAAAGGCTTGGTGGCCTGGGATTTGGCCTTGATTCTTGGCCTCGGCGCGATCCTGGGAGGCTATGTCGGAGCGCGATCAGCTAAACGGGTGAATCCTCGGATATTGCAGGCTTTTGTTGTGATAATTGGATTGGTTGTTTCAGCCTGGCTACTCTTCAAGGTAATTTATTGAGAATCCATTCTCATTGAGAGATAGATCCGGTCAGAGCGTTAGTTAGTTTGAGAACGTCAGCAGTTCTTAGCTCTAGAAGTTTATTCCTCGCACCTCCGCCACAAAAGATTGTTTCGCAGGTCAAAAGTTGCTTGTCAATTAGAACCCGTAACGGAACCTTATGGTGGACTGAAGGTGTTCCACCTGGCGGATAGCCACTAACCGACTCTGCCTCTCCGAATCCAAGAAGTTGTATGTTTCGAGTTCCCAAAATATCAGCGGCGCTTCGGAGGTTGACCTTTCTATCACCCGCTATCACGAGCAGGGCAAACTGTCCGTCAGATGTTCTGCAGACCAAATTCTTCGTGATCCTACTCAATTCGATTCCAGTAGCCTGCGACGCGTCTACAGTGTGAACAGTTTCGGGCTTATCGTAGAAACGGAACCAAACGCCTGTGTTCTTCAGGTAACCTTCCAAGTCCATGAGCATTCACAATTCTGTGGCAGTTAGCGCTGTCTGTATTTACCACTTCGGCCTACACCTCCGCTTTTGATGGTTTCACGATCGAACTTTATCAGGCATTAGAGTACAGAGAACCGTATAAATACTTCGTGTATTAAACTATTTAATGTGCGAATGAATATGCAGTCGAAAACGGTGAAGTCTCCCGTCAACGAGTGTGCATATCAGGTCTTGGACGTAGTTCCGCTCGTAATGCGAGTAATTCGTCGCGATCTCCGACAACATGGCGCCTTTGAGATATCCGTTCCGCAATTTCGAACGCTCGCCTTTTTGTTCAAACATGAAGGTGCATCGCTGTCTGACGTCGCCGAGCACATAGGTCTAGGGCTGCCTGCCATGTCCGTCCTAGTTGATGGCCTGGTCTCTCGTGGCCTGCTCAAACGACGCACGGATCAGGATGACCGAAGACGCATGACCTTGATGCTAACAGAACCAGGTCGATCCCGCATGAGCTCCGCACGTGAAGCAACAGTAGCTCACCTGGAGCAAATCTTCAGACAAGTGTCGGCAGCCGACCGGGCCACAATTCTTCACGCTATGGATGTTCTGAAGAAGCTTGTATCTGCCGAGGAGTAAACGATGCTCAAGAGTGAATCTATTACGAGAGGAGAAAGCGAAACAACTTACATTCTCCAAACCACATCACTCACCAAACGATTTGCCGAATTGACGGCCGTTGACGCGCTAACACTATCAGTCTACAAGGGCGAAATGTTCGGATTAGTGGGACCTAATGGAGCCGGCAAGACAACAGTCATCAAAATGCTGACTACACTACTGCCTCCAACCTCAGGCACGGCAACAGTAGGCGGTCACGACATCGTCCACAAGGCGAGAGACGTAAGAAGAGTAATCGGATACGTTCCACAACTTCTATCTGCGGACGGAGCACTCAGTGGCTACGAAAACCTGCTGATCTTCGCTAAACTCTATGACATTCCGAGAAGGGAACGCAACGAACGAATCGCCCAAGCTCTAAATTTCATGGGATTGGGATCTGTGGCGGATAAACTTGTACGAAACTATTCTGGCGGAATGATTAGACGCCTAGAAATTGCCCAAGCCATGCTGCATAGACCACGTCTCCTATTCTTGGACGAACCGACTGTAGGCTTGGATCCAGTTGCACGCAAAGCGGTATGGGAACATATTCGACGCCTCCGAGAAGATTACGGTACCACCATCTTTCTGACGACGCACTACATGGATGAGGCAGACCAACTTTGTAGTCGTTTAGCAATCATGCACCTAGGAAGAATGGCTGCAATTGGAAGCCCTGCGCAGCTCAAACTATCTGTTAGCGCGGACGCCACGCTTGACGACGCATTTGCGTTCTACTCTGGCTTTGAAGTGGATTCTGCGGGCGGCTATCGTGAAGCATCTAGAATGCGACGAGTAGCAAGGAGGCTTGGTTAGAATGCAACGATCAAGCGTAATCGATTACTTTGGAGGATTAACCAATTTTGTAGGGAAAACTCTAACGATCGCGGAACTTGAAGCTCGTAAACTTCATCACGATGCCACTGAACTAATTACACGCACTGTCCAACCGGCACTTTGGTTGTTGATATTTGGAGAAGTACTTGCCAGCGTCAGGGCAATACCCACAGGCCCGTTACCCTACATGGACTTCATGTCTCCAGGCATTTTGGCGCAAAGTGTACTCTTCATCGCAATCTTCTACGGCATAGCCATAATATGGGAACGGGATCTCGGCATCATTCACAAATTCCTCGCTACACCGACTCCTCGATCTGCCTTAGTTCTGGGAAAAGCTCTTTCAGCTGGCGAACGAGGTTTGGCTCAAGCCGCCATAATTTACGTGCTCGCGTTCGCGCTCGGCGTTCACATAAGTTGGGCTCCATTAGACCTGATAGGCGTTCTCGCGGTCGTGATTCTCGGTTCAGCCCTATTCTCCACCTTCTCTCTCATCATAGCTTGTTTAGTTAAAACTCGTGAACGTTTTATGGGAATAGGGCAAGTGCTTACGATGCCGCTGTTTTTTGCGAGCAACGCCATCTATCCGATTTCAATAATGCCGGGATGGTTGCAAGCGATCTCGCAAGCCAATCCGCTAACTTACGAGGTGGATGCTTTGCGAAGATTGATGATCATCAATGGTCCGAGCGTATACGGGATAGGGTTCGACTTTCTATTCTTGATTGGTGCTTGCGCGATAAACGTTGCAGTCGCGTCGAGGCTTTACCCGCGAGTCGTCGTCTAATCCGAGGAGATGCATCGGCTAATTCAGGTGAGCGCATGACGAAACAGATTGAATCTAGTATTGTCAGTTATTCAGCTGAAAGCGGAAAGATCGAAGGATACCTTGCAAAGCCGGGGACAGGCACCCCACGACCAGCGATTATCGCGATTCATGAAATCTTCGGGCTTGATGAGCACATTAAAGATGTTACTAATCGAATTGCAGCACAAGGATACGTGACTCTGGCGCCAGACCTCTACTCAGGAAGCGAAGCCCTGCGATCAACGCTTACTAAAACGAACGTTGCAGCAGTCAAGGAATTCATGCAAATGTTGCCTCCGGGAAAAATGAGAGACACCGCAATCGTGCAGCAGGAACTAGCAAAACAATCGGAAGAAAAACGTGCGTCGTTACAGAAAGTTATGAGTCTCCTTTTTGGAGGCCTCCCGAAAAGTCAAATGACACAAGATCTTGTGAAAGCAGTTGACTACCTCAATTCCCAAGCATACGTCAAAAAAGGCGCGATTGGCAGCGTAGGATTCTGCTTCGGCGGCGGCATGTCGATCAACCTTGCTTGTCATGCTCGAACAGCTGCATGTGTAATATTCTACGGAGAGAACCCATCACCAATCGACCTCCTCAAGAACCTAAACGGTCCTCTGCTTGGGCTCTATGGCGGCGACGACATCAGGATTAACTCGAATCTCGACCAACTAGTCAGAGCTATAGTGGAGTACAAAAAGGATCTTGAGATGCGAATCTACCCAGGAGCGCCACATGCATTCTTCAATGATACGAGCAAAGCAACTTACAGACCCGACGCCGCCAGAGACTCTTGGGACAAGATGCTGAGATTTTTCGCACGTACACTCTAAGGCTGCTTCTTTCTCACGCCAGCCGCGATTAGAACCAAACCCGCAAGTAAGACGAGTGCCCATTCGGTAATGTACGCAGTGATAAATGAGTAATCTGTCGCTCCTCGCGCCATCATTCCTTGCAGATTAATACCTGCTCCATAAACCACACCTGTCAAACCCGCCAGGACAAGCAGGACCCCGGCCAAAGTCACGCTCTTGTCCAATCCTTATCAAACGTCTCGATCAACGGTGGATATTTACAGATTACTTCAGTGAATTTCGATTCAGCAAGGTTGAATCATATTGACAGTCGGCTTGCTTTTAGCACGACCTCACCGTCAAGCTCGACTCGAGGTTGTTTGAGCACAAGATCAACATGTATGGGCGCTGCATTTCGTCCACCAAGTGGTCTATTTTCACCCAACGCTAGGTGCGCAGTGCCCATGACGGCTTCATCTTCGATAATGGATCCGCAAAATCTTGCGAGCGGATTCAATCCGAAACCGAACTCACCAATCCGAAAAGAATTCCTAATCTTCGTGTCTTCGAGCATCGTAACAAGCCGTCTTGCTTGACTACCTCCACGGATTCGAAGCGCTTCCCCATGATGAATCTCGATTCTGATTGGACTTGTGAGGAGACCAGTGACGGATGTGCTTGCGTCCACAACCAGTACACCATGCACAGAACTTTCTACCGGGGCCACATAGGCCTCGATATCTGGAACTCCCTGAGCATCACCTGGTTTCTTGCATAACCCAGTGATAGCGTGACCCTGTCTCCCTTCAACACTCAATTCTATATCAGTGCCTTCCTCCGATAAGATTCGAATGACGGAAGCTTTCGTGAGACGTCTTGCAACGTTCCCTACCAGCTTTTCCTGTTTCCTAAAATCCGCCTGCATAGCAGCCGATGCCAATGTAGAAGGCGTCCCACCTGCCATTGAAAGAAAACGTGCTCCAGCTTTGCAAGCGGCCAAACGAGCTTTAGTGTAGAACATAGTCATACTGGTTGCACAAATGACGACATCACTCGCCTTCATTGCTTCGACGACACTGGAAGGTGGCTCTTCACCAGGATAGGCTCTAGGCTTCATTATGATTACAGCAAAATTCAACCCAAGCCGATCGGCTGCCTGCACCATGACCCTACTAAGCTCATAACCGTGTACCGTGTCCAGGACCGCGAGAATGGCGTCCTTTCGTGTGGCGTTCGCACATACGCTCAGAAGTCTTAGCGCTCCGCTCATCATGTTAGGCAATGATTCACGCTCAATAATCCCAAGTTGTCGAACTTGATAAAGTCAACAAAGGCGAGACTACCGCTTTCCAGCCTGCTGTAGGAGGGAGTTGCGAGTCAGATTGGGTACTACCGCATTTGACTACAAATTCAAGCGTAGTTTTCTAGTGAACTATCTCGTAGGGGTTTATTTGTTCGCCAACACAACCTACGTGGAGGTTTCATTTGTCATCGATTTGCGAGATTTGTGAGAAAGCGCCAGCTGTTACAACGGAAGTCATTAGACTCTGCGCAGACTGTTCAGACCGTTACATTGTCCTTCTAGACTGGGCGAAACAGCATCCGCAACTCTCTGAAGAAGGCCTCGAGAGCCTGAAAGAAGCAATGCGAGCCCAACGGAATAAGAGAAAAGCGGAATTACCCCGTACGCTCATTGAAAGTTTCGAGTCACGATCATAGTCAAGTATTCTGAATCCTAACTCGCTTGTGAAACAGAATTCATCGAGAAATACTAAAAATCCCCAGAGCGCTTGTTGCTTTTGCACCACACTTCTTGAAATCTATAATCAACTCAGCTGACTTCGAGTATAGAATCGTTCTGTATTATATTATTCATAGCCGGGTAATGGTAGCCCATACGGTAGTAGGCTGTAGGGCAAGTAAAAGTGGTGGCCAAGCATGGTTAAATCATCGCATGTCCGGAGGAATCTGCTAGTTGCTTTAGCCCTACTGCTTGTAGCAACTGTTGCAATCCTGGCGGCCACCTCTTCTAAGCCTTCAGGCAAACCATTACCAATCACCGTAACTGCAGTTCAAACAGCAACCATAGTTCAGACTGCCTCCGTGGTTCAAACATTGACGACAGGGGTGACAACAACTGCCACCGCGACAACAGCGGTGACAAGTGCTACGAACTCTACGGAGACAACAACAGTAGGAACCTAGAATGGATGCTCACGTTTGATTTCAGATATCTTCCGAATTCGCTATGGTACCAGCAAATTGGGGTGAAGCCCTCCGCTAAAAGTGAAATTTGAGTTTCGGATTTCTAGTAGAGCAAGTACGTTCTCAGAATTGGGCTGGCATGGGGATCCAGAATTCAGTGTCCCCCTTCAAACCTAGCAGGTTTCGCGGAGATTGCCAAGGTATTTGGAACTCTTTTCCTTGAACTTCTTGATTGTAAAGTTTCGAGTACTTCGCGACTTTCATTGCATCAAGTTCGATTCCTAACCCTGCTTTCTGAGGTACAGGTAGATGTCCGTTCTCAAATTTCATCATTCCACCCTCAAGCACGTCGTCAGCGAGGAAACTGTACGCGGTCTGATTGGCGTAGATAAAAGCCGGCGAGGACGCGATCGCGTGTAACATGAAAGCAGTACAGATGCCAAGCTCGCCGAAGCTATGGGCGATTGCACCGATGCCTGCGGCCTCTGCCATCCCAGCCGCAACCCTAAAGCCCCACACTCCCGCATCGAACCTAGGGTCCAATTCCACCGCATCTGCAGCATCACGTTTCAGAACGTTCAGAGTGTCATGGAAAGTCCAGCTGCTCTCGTTCGAGAGAATTGGTGTCGAGACTGCGGCGCGTACTCTTGCGAGGGCGTCTAAATTATACATGAGGACAGGTTGTTCAACGAATTCTAAATCGTACTTTTCCATTTTATTGATTATACGGATAGCGCCGCTTGGCGTCCAGGCCTGGTTCGCGTCAATTCTCAAGTCAACGTCGTAGCCGACTGCATCTCTGATTGCCTTTACACTTTCAACATCATGCTTACGGTCGAGCCCGACCTTGAGGTAGAGACAGTCAAACCCCTCCTCCACATATCGTCTGGCTTCATTCTGTATCACTTGTAAGGTTGTGTGTGGGACCCAGGCCCAGAATTTGACCTGCTTTCTATAGCCTCCACCCCATAATCGGTAGAGTGGTTGCCGACATGCTTTACCCACAATATCCCAAAGAGCAGAATCAATCCCGCTGAACGCCCAGTTTGCTGCATGCAAGTGGAAGTGAATTAGGTTGAGTCGTGCGTAGTATTTCATGCGGAGCTTATCGACTTGAAATGGATCCTCGCCGATCAGCAACGGTCCCGCAGCGTCAACTATCGACTTACATATTTCGGCTCCTCCGATTACAGGCGATTCGCCTATACCGGTAATTCCTTCATCTGTTGAAATCTCTATTAGAACGGACAGTAACGGAGACTCACCAAATATTCCGACCGAGGTGGCAGTGACTTTGCTTAAGGGAACGGCGAGAATAGTCGACTTGAGACTTGTTATTCGCAAAGAGAGTCGAGCAGGGATTTCTCTCCGTGCACTTAAAGTCCGCAGTCAAAGTAACCGCAAGGCAGCACGACACATCCTGCAATGACAACAACAAAGTGCCTACGACGGTTCTATTACTTGACTAAAGTTTCGAGATAGACCCACTATTAGCAGTCTCGACCCGCAAACTCCAGTTTTTCACTCAATCAAAGCTCTGACTAAGGCGGCTTCATTTGAACTTCTGACAGATGTTCTGTATTCTCGCTGTACCTTTGTTATCACAGTCGATTTTGATCAGAGACGTTGAGAATTTCAACCTGAATCGCTAGCGAGATCGTTCTGGCGCCGGGGGTGGGATTCGAACCCACGAGGCCCAGAGGACCAACAGCTTTCTTGGCCCAGTCGTAATCGATCTCGAGGATCAACGTCCCCCATCTAATGCTGAGGGGCTCTGTCGCCTTACCTGGCTAGGCTACCCCGGCGCACGTAGTAATCGTCTTCGAGGAGCGTATTAAGCGTGGTAGATATTGGCTCTATTTCTCATGAGATGATCTGACGTATTGCAATAGTTTTGAGAGATGTTTATCTTCAAAAAACCTCTCTGAATAAGTTACATTGAGAATTCTCGTCTCTGTTCTAGCAACACTTCGTCAATTCACCCGTGACAAAACCCATCCAGTAAGAAGCGAATCTTCATCGGAATCTCCGATGGGGCACGTGTTTTCGAGTTC
>Ga0187778_10000344_pt1 | contig 33522 bp, 34 predicted proteins | sample 1015_Q2_SP5_20_M_FD_132418 | JGI IMG/M metagenome (GOLD analysis project Ga0187778, IMG submission 132418) | Tropical peat soil microbial communities from peatlands in Department of Meta, Colombia - 1015_Q2_SP5_20_MG | ecosystem: Environmental > Terrestrial > Soil > Wetlands > Peat | place... | reverse complement strand
TTTGGCGTTGCGGCCTTGGCATTTTCCAGCTCCGCCGCAGGCAAGCGCGAGGCGAGGAACGCAAATACGGCTCGAGCGACCTCTTCGGCATCGATACCCGGTTCGCGGTGTACGCCGTCGTGGACGCGTTCCAGGAAAACAGAACGGCCGCGAACAATGGTATGCGTCTCCGGATGCCAGCCTTCGTAATAAAAGCCGCGCAGCAGCGGTGGCAGTTGTGCCCCTAAGTAAACTGCTTCATCTCGCCCTAGAGCATCACGCAGCGCGTGCAAGCTTGCTAGCAGTGCGCGATAAACCTTTCCTCGATCGTGCCAGCCAAGCCGTGAAGTTAAGTCGTCGATCCAACCCTCCGCCTCCTTCGCAGCAATGCTGAATTCTTCGATTGCGGGCATGGACGTTATGACCTTTTTTGTAGCACATCGAATGCCTAGCGGGAGACTGATGATCAAATCCAGCAAAAGATGCAATAGGCCGAACTTGAGCGGTCATGGCCCTGGCGATCCGCCGGTCCCGGCCAGCGACAGCGAGGCCAGGATCTGATAGCCTTTCGCACTAGGCGGAGGCGATCGAAAAAGCTGGATTGATTCCACGCGCTGGCGCATCGACAATGATTGATCAATTGGATGTTCTCGCGCAATTGCTCGGCCGTTTTCGCGAATCCGGGCAATAGTCACGTGGGGCTGAAACGGGCATTCGTCGCCCTGCCCGAAGATTCGCAGAAGCGCTGTACGCAAGGCGGAAATGTCATCGGTGGCTGCACAGTCCGCCCATAGTAGGCGTGGTCGTGTCGGTCGCGGGCCATAACCGACATGCTGGAACAGCAACCAGAACGGGTAAAACGCATCGGCCACGCGGCGAAGCTTGTCGATGGCGCCGAGTATGAAATTTTCGTTCCATGGCGGTACAAGAGTAAGGTGTATATCGTCCTGCGCGACTGGGCGGACGAACGATTGTTCGAGCACAGCGGCAAACCGGGCGAGTTTACTTGCGATTTCTGGTTCGATCTTAAGGCCGACAAACACCCGCGCCTGCCGCACAGGCTCCGATAGGCGTGCTTGTTCGGCTCCCTCGGCTCGAGAAGGGCTATAAACTCCTCTCATCCGGCTGCTCCTCATCCCAATCTAGTCACGGGACGATCTGACGATCCGGCACTTTACATAACCTTGTTTGATCTTGGCGACATATCGAATTTATGGCCGCGAAAGATCAAGTGCCTTGAACACGTTTTTGTCTTGCACGCACACATCGACCACTTCATCGGATTCGACCGGCTGTTGAGATCTCAACTTGAGCCATATCAAAGTCACGTGTCCTTATCCGCCCTAAGTATCCATCCTTGCATTGTCAGTGGCCCGTTTGCGGGGCAAAGGTGGACGGCGAAGGAACCGGTCGCCTGCATCATTGACGTGTAGGAGAACGAGTGATGGAGCCCGCACATTTCACGCGCGTTAACGCGACGACCTGGCGCATCGAAGCAACCGGCGCCATGCGCGTGCCAGCGATCATCTATGCCGACGAGGAGCTGATCCGCGACATGGATGAGAAGGTTTACACGCAGGCCGCCAACGTGGCGACGCTACCCGGCATCGTGACGGCATCCTACGCCATGCCGGACGCGCATTGGGGCTACGGCTTCCCGATCGGCGGCGTGGCGGCCTTCGATGCTGAGAAGGACGGCGTCGTCTCGGCCGGCGGCGTGGGCTTCGATATTTCGTGCGGCGTGCGCACCATGCTGACCGGCCTCAAGGTTAACGATGTCCGGCTGGTGCAGGAGGCGCTTGCGGATTCCCTTTTTCGTCAGATTCCAGCGGGCGTTGGCAGCGAGGGGGCAATCACGCTCGATCCAACCGAAATGGACGCCATGCTGTCGGGTGGCGCGCGTTGGGCGGTCGAGCGGGGGTGGGGAGACGAGCGCGATCTCGAGCGGATCGAGGAAGGCGGAGTGGCAGCGGACCCGCGGCCTGATAGCGTCTCTGAGAAGGCCAAGCATCGCCAGCGCCGCGAGATGGGGACGCTCGGATCCGGCAACCATTACTTCGAAGTCCAAGCCGTGGCTGAAATCTTTGACGCGCAAGCGGCCAAATCCTTTGGGCTAGCGCTCCAGGACGTGGTGGTCACCATCCACTGCGGCTCGCGCGGGCTCGGCCACCAGATTGGAACGGAATTTCTCAGGGAAATGGCTATCGCAGCTAGCGCAGCAGGGATAACGCTGCCTGATCGCGAACTCGCCTGTGCGCCAATTTTTTCGGAGATTGGCCAGCGGTATCTCGGCGCTATGCGCGCTGCGATCAACTGCGCGTTGGCCAATCGCGAAATCCTCGGCCACCTTGCGCGCCGAGTGCTTAGCCATTTTTTCCCGAACGCGACGATCGACCTTTTGTTTGATGTATCCCACAACACCTGCAAGGTAGAGCTGCATTTGATTGATGGCAAAAAACGCAATCTGTTCGTTCACCGCAAGGGCGCGACGCGCGCGTTCGGCCCACATCACCCCAGTCTTCCGCCCTCCCTCAAAGCGGTCGGCCAGCCGGTGCTGATCGGCGGCAGCATGGGCACGGGCTCGTATATCCTGGTCGGTACCGCGGAAAGCGAGACAAAGGCCTTCTCGTCCGCTTGTCACGGCGCCGGACGAGCCTTGTCGCGCCATGCCGCGGCCAAGCAATGGAGCGGACGCAAGGTGGTCGACGATCTTGCCGCTCGCGGTATCCTGATCCGCAGCCCGTCAGCGCGCGGCGTAGCCGAGGAGGCGCCAGGCGCCTACAAAGATGTGGGACGGGTATGTCTTGCGGCCGAGCAGGCGGAACTGGCGCGACGAGTGGCCCGGCTCGAACCACTCATCTGCATAAAGGGATGAATTGCGTAAGGGGGCTAGGTTTGAAGAATCTCGTTGGCGTTCCTCGTGACCTGCAGCCGAACCTTCATGGCCTGCTCTGCCATTGCCTGGGAACCGACCGCCCGCGCACGCCTCAGTGCCGGTCAGCCCGCCCGATCAGCATTGAGGCATCGCAAAGCGGTAGGTCTGCCACTACCGCGCGGCTTGATGCGCATCAAAGAAGTCCGGGCGATCTCTGGCGAGGGATGCGCCAAAAGGAGCCCCATTGTGAAACCTCTCGTCATCGCTAGCCCTGCCGCGGCGCTACGCCCACTGTCCGTCGATCAGCTTTATCGCAAGACCGATCCCTCAAGCTTGCAGTTTGCGACGACATCAGAGCTTGAGCCGATCGATGGGCTTGTCGGCCAGGAACGCGCCCTCGAAGCGATCCGATTCGGGACGGGAGTCGATCAGGCCGGGTTCAATCTGTTCGTCACTGGTCCCCACGGTGCCCAAATGCGGGCCGCCGTCAAAGCCGTTCTCGCCGAGGAGGCCGCCGCCAAACCCCGCCCGTCTGACTGGATCTATGTCAACAATTTTGCGGACCCGGACAAACCGATCGCCATCGAGCTTCCCGCCGGCCGCGGGCGGGCGTTTCAAGCCGCGATGCACAAGCTGATCGATGATCTCAAGACAGCGCTGCCAGCCGTCTTTCGGAGCGAAGATTACCAGACGCGGCGAGGCGCCATCGACGAATCGTTCCAAAGGAAGCAGGGCGAGGCCTTTTCCGCGCTGCGTGACAAGGCAGCTGCGCAAAATATTATTATTGTTCGGACCCCCCTTGGCTTTGCTTTGGCGCCCGCCAAAAATGGCCAAATCGTCCCGCCTAAGGAATTTAACACGTGGCCAGATGACAAACGGCAAGAGGTGCAAACCACAATTGAAGCCCTGGAAAAGGACCTCGAACATATTGTCCGCCTACTTCCGCAGTGGGAGAGAGAGCGACGCGATGAAATCCGCCAGCTCAACCGCCTCACCTCGAAATACGCAGTCGATCACCTCATCGACGAAGCTAAGGCAGCCTTCAGCGACATCCCCCGTGTCATTGAGCACATCGAAGCGGTGCGGGCAGACCTCGTTGAAAATGTCGCAATATTCATTGCCAAGGGCGAAGACGGAGAGTCCGAGCTGGCCGACTTGAAGGCTAGCAATCCATTTGACCGCTACGAGATCAACCTCTTCATTACCAATGATGCCGGCCCAGGCGCGCCGATCGTTGAAGAGTCGCATCCGGCACTGGGCAACCTGATCGGTCGCATCGAGTACGTCCAAATTCGTGGGGCACTGGTGACCAATTTCCGCTTGATCAAGGCCGGCGCCATTCACCGTGCCAACGGCGGCTATCTATTGCTTGACGCTCGCAGCATCCTCCTCGAACCATTCAGCTGGACAGCGCTGAAGCGCATGCTGCGGCGTGGCGAGATTGCTATCGAGGATATTACCCGCCTCCTCGGGTGGACCGTCACCGTCTCCCTTGAGCCCGATCCAATCCCGCTCAAGCTGAAGGTCGTCCTGTTCGGCGACCGGCTGCTCTATTTTCTGCTTGCTGCGCTGGATCCGGAGACGGCCGAGCATTTCAAAGTGCTCGCCGACTTCGAGAATGATTTTGCGCGAACGCCGGAAAACGAAGCCGTCCTCGCAAGGCTGGTCTCGACGCTCGCACAGCGCGATGGATTGAAAGCGCTTGATTGCGATGCGGTTGCACTTGTGCTGGAAAATGCGGCGCGCCTCGCCGATCATGCCGGTAAGCTCTCGCTGGTAGTGGAACAGGTCCGGGACGTCCTGATTGAGGCAGACTACTGCGCTCGCAAAGCGAAGCGCGGCGCGATCACGCGGGCCGACGTTGACGAGGCGCTCAAGGCACGTATTCGCCGCACAGCGCGCCTGCGCGACCGGGCGCAAGAGGCCATCCTCGAGGAGGTTGCTCTGATTGATACAACCGGCGCACATGTCGGGCAGGTCAATGGTCTCAGCATGACCGAACTCGGGGGATTTTCATTCGGCCGCCCAACGCGCATCACCTGTCAGGTGCGCCCCGGAACTGGCAAAGTTGTCGACATCGAACGTGAAGTCGAGCTTGGCGGCCCGATTCACTCGAAAGGCGTCCTGATCTTGTCCGGCTTTCTGGCCGGTCGGTATGCCTTGGACACGCCGATGTGCCTGTTTGCGAGCCTAGTGTTCGAGCAGTCTTACGCCGGCGTTGAGGGCGACAGCGCGTCATCCGCTGAACTCTACGCGCTCCTGTCAGCGCTCGCGGACGTGCCGTTGCGACAGGATCTCGCTGTGACAGGCTCAGTCAATCAGCATGGCGAGGTCCAGGCGATCGGTGGCGTCAACGAAAAGGTCGAGGGCTTCTTCGATATTTGCCGGGCGCGCGACCTCACCGGAACGCAGGGCGTGCTTATCCCACAGGCCAATGTTCAGCATCTCATGTTGCGGCAAGATGTCATTGATGCTTGCGCGGCTGGGCGCTTTGCCATCTACGCGGTCGCCAATGTCAGTGAGGGGATCACGCTTCTGACCAATATGGCGGCTGGCGAGCGCGCCGCTGATGGGGCCTATCCAGTTAACAGCATCAATCGCCGTGTCGAGGACCGGTTGAGGGCTTTCGCCGATATTCGGCGGAATTTCGAGAGACGGATCGGCAACGATCACGCTGGCAATTAGCCATGGCAGCCCAATCCCACATGTTCAAGCGCCTAGTCTTGGGACTCGAGCCGACCGCACCGGACCGCATGATGCGACTTGCCGCCGAGCTGGCGGAACTTCTGCATCTCGAACTTGTGGGCTTGTTTCTCGAAGACCCGAGCCTGCGTGACCTCGCCGCAATTCCATTTGCACGGGAATTCCGGCTACTGGGAGGCGACTGGCGTCCCATCGAGCTTGAGCGTCTCACTGACGAGCTCGAGCTTGCTGTCCGCAGCGCCGAACGACAGTTTGTGGACGCTGTGAAAGATCTCACGACGCGGTGTCAATTCAAGGTAATCCACGAAGCGGCTGCGCAGGCCATCGCCTCGATTTCACAATCGGGCGATATCATCGTGGTCGCCGAGCCCGCGACCCCGGTCGGTCGCGTGACCCAGCAATTTTACTGGCTCCTCAATGCCGCTTTTCAGTCTGCTGCAGCTGTCATGCTTGTGCCGGCTAGCATCGCGCGAGTCACCGGGCCTGTAGTCGCGATTGCCGTCAAGCCGGATGACCCGAGCATTCCTACAGCGGCCACTATCGCGATTGCCGCCAGGGAGGATCTGGTGATTGTTCATACCCATGAAGGGAAGAGCAATGATCCCGATATTCGCAAGCTGGCCGACGAAACTGGCCTTACGATCAAGCATGCGTTCACGGGAAAGATACCTTTGTCTGATCCGGCGGCATGTGCGCACGCCTTTCATCAAGTCCAGGAACGATTGATCGTTGCGGTCCGGGGCGTTCTTGCGCCGGAGCTTGCACTTTCGATTGCCTCATCGCGACGCATCCCCGTGTTGGTCATCGCAACTAGCGAAAGCGCATTGTCATCCCAATAGCGCACCGTTCGCTCTGGGGCCATCGCGGAAAAATCGCCAAGGGCGATCCATGGGTCGGCTTTGTGCCAATTAGCACAAGTAGGCATCAGGTATAAATCAACGCACACAGGTATGGCGGCGCATTCAAGTTCAATTCATCCGCGAATGAGCAATACCGGCTTGCTGGCCACCCGAGCGACACCTTCGGCTACACTGCCGAGCAAGAAGCGGCGTACTCCTTGACGTCCATGAGTGCCGATCACAATGAGATCGGCGTGCCATCGCTTCGCCTCACATTCAATTGCATCGTAAATGTGCTGCCCGATCGTGTCGATAGGGACTGCGGCCGCGTCGAATTCAATTCCAGAATCACTTGCGAGAGCCGAACAAGCGGTGATCACTTTTTCCCCAGCCGCTTGTAGCGCTTTTTGGTACTCGACGGCGAATGGCGCTCCCAGATCGGTGTAGATCAAGGTCAGGTCGACAATATAAATAAGCCGCAGTGACGCATGTTGATCCTTCGCGAGTTTAATTGCTTCTTTAAGGGCCAATTTTGATGTCTCACTTCCATCGACCGCGACCAGAATGCGATTATACATTCTCAATTCTCGTCCGCCATCGCTCGCGGGTTAGCCCGTGCTCGATCGCACTAATCAGTTGGGTTATCTAGGCCGATGTATGGCTTCCGACTTTTTACTCTTCGAATACCGGAGTTTCCGGCGGGATGTTCACTTCGAGCCGCTCGACCGAAACACTCTCGTCCGCGGGAGTTTCTCCTTCGATCTCCATCGGTTCATCGGCAATAACTCCTGCAGGTTCATCCAAACTTTCATCATACGAATCATGCCGCTGTCGTTTGGGAACTATCTCATCGAGTCCGGCTAGTGCCTTCATTCTGGGTTCTCCGCACCATCTGCGATTCTCGCACTCAAATTTAAATCTGCAGGATCGGAGTCTGTCTTGATATAGATCAACTTGATGGTTGCCCAGCCGAGTTCTTCGGTGGAATTGAAGTAGCTTGCTAACGGATTTCATTCTTGCCGTCGAACGCACCCATGTCTGTGCGGCGCAGATTCGTAGGACAGCAACTTCGAATGGAGATGGCGCGATATTTCGGTTATTTATCTAGCTACCTGCGGGGCATCGAAGTTCCGTGGGACGGAGGACTAAACCCGATGGGGGAGTGAATGCGCGCGACGATAGTTGGCAAGGCTCGCAATTTGAGTATTGCCTGTGAAAACACTGATAAACGTGTGCTTGGTGACATTTATGTCCAGGGATACGAATTTATTCGTGAAGCATTCGGTGATGAAGGTCTTCCCGAACAATTTCCATCACGTGTAGAAGGTTTCATTAGCGTATTCGCTCAGGGAAGCGAGGCGCTGCGTCGCCTTCTCGTGGTTCGCAATCTAGAAGAACGCTACCAACAAGTCATTGACCGATTTACAGACCTCAGAAATCTCACAACATTCGATAAAGACGGAGCAAAACTATTCATCAGCGTGATGTTAGATGCGGCTGACTTCAAGTATTTTATAGGATTCATCGAAATGAATTTCTTCACGGAAATGCAATACATTGTCGACATTCCGTTCCACGACCTTCCCCTAGATGCGGAGGCACAAGCCGATATTGCTGCAAAATACGGGTATGTCTTGCCAACAAGACGTGAGTTTCAAACGGGTAAGCCGTGCTTTTTTCCGAATGCAGGAATCTCCTTCGGCTTTGAGCATCCGAAACTGCATGAGAATTGACAAAATGGTGACGACTAGGAGGAATGGTTATGCAAACATGAGAGGCTCGGCTTTCCTAAAATTTTTGGCTTAGCGGCAGGATATACTTAGAAACAGCACGAGGTCTGCAATGGCGGACGAAAACAAGAAGCTGAAACCAGGCCGGCGAATGGCACTGCGCATTATTGACGAAGAGGCTTATCGCCGAATTCTGGCCGGCAAAGCGCCGGAGAGGCTGTCGGATTTCGGATTACAGTTGGCTGCCTGGTTCAAGGATACTTATCCTGCGGCGCCCGAGGTGTCAGAAAAATTGGTCGAACAGGCGATCGCTAACACATGGCATCGACGTCATGAAATTGTCGGCAGCGAGCTTTGAACACTGACCGCAGACCGATCACTAGGCTCGCTCAGCAATTTTGACAGCGTGGGCAGCAATAGGCGGTGCGGCCGCCGACTTTGAATACCTTAAGGGACGACCGGCAGCGCGGGCAACTGCCGCCTTTCCTGCGCTCTGGCGGCAGCGCGCCTTTGGGCATTCGCTCGGTAAACTGTTCCGACCCGGCATGATGCGTGACCGCGGTCTTGAGAACCCCGCGCATGCTCAGAAATAGCTTCTTTAACTCGTTCGGGGCCAGCTCGTCCATGCGCACAGCGGGATTGATGCGTGCCTGGAACAGAATCTCGTCTGAATAGATATTGCCGATCCCGGCTACGAGTTGTTGATCCATTAAAACTGATTTAACGTCACGCTTGACGCCCCGCACGGCTGCTCTGAACGCAGGTAAATCGAAGCGCGGGTCGAGAGCGTCCGGCCCGAGCTTTTCAGCCGCAATAAAATCGTCCGCATCCTCGACCAGACCTACATGGCCGATCATTCTTTTATTGGTGTATGCGAGACAGCCATCGCCTGCGAAATCGATGCGCACGCGCGTAAAGGGCGGTGCTTGGTCTGGTTGTGCGACAAAATGAAGCCCACCGGTCATACCAAAATGCAGGGTCAGCCAACCACCACGATCGATATTCGCCAACAGGTGCTTGCCGTGTCGCCTCGTTGTAACGAGTCTCGCGCCGTGCAGGCGATTGACGAACATCTGCACACCGAGCTTGCCTAAAATGCGCTTGTCATTCACGACAACTCGCTCGATCGTCTTACGCAAAGCATGTGTTGCGAGCAGGCGCTTGAAAGTCTCAACGTCAGGTAGTTCAGGCATTTTGCACCTATGCCAATCCGATTGCCATCTGCATTAACCTTCGGAGGGCCCGCTAGGCGTTGATTTGGGTCAAAGTTATCTCGTTGTATTCGGCCCTAAATCTCATGCCATGAATGTGACGGAGGCTGACATGACGTTAAAGCTGGCGAGTACAGCCTTTCGACAAGGAGACGACATTCCGCAGAAATATACATGCGATGGTGACAATATCTCGCCGCCCTGAGCTGGTCGGGCGTTCCGGAGAACACGCGCAGCTTCCTGCTTGTCTGCGACGACCCGGACGCGCCGTCCGGAATATTCCGTCACTGGGCGGCTTTCGATATTCCGTCAAGTTGGCGCGGCTGAACGCAGGGCACGGCGCCGAAAGTCTGGCGCGCGGTTTTCGTCAGGCCATCAATGATTTCGGCAAGCCCGGCTATGGAGGGCCTTGCCCGCCACGCGGCGACAAGCCCCATCGCTATCATTTCCAGCTGAGTGCGCTCAGCGAGCCATCGCTGCCTGTCGGCCCCTCAGCAACGTGTTTGGAGGTCATTACACTGGCGACGCCGTATGTTTTGGAATTTGTCGAGCTTGTCGGTCTTTATCAGCGGTCGGCAAGACATATTCCGCGTGGAGGCAAGAGATAACGATGCGTAGACGAAAAAAGTCTTCAAGAGCAGCGGGAACGGTCAAATGGCCGACTCGCGGCAATCAGGCAGCAGCCGCGTTAGCAAAGAAAAGCACTAGGCCGCCGCTCGCCGAACAATTCTATGTCGCAGTCGATCGACAATTAAAGTCCGGATGCCAATCGTATGAAGCTGCTGAGCGAGCAGCGCTAGCAATCAAGAAACGATATCCGATCCTGCAAGTGACCGTTTATGACGTCAAGCAACAGAGGCATACAACCGTTGAACGGCCAAGCGTTGTCGCGGACCCAACTAAGAAATCCTCACATCGTATGCGGAGTGCGAGATCTCAACGGCGGGTCGCCGCTGGAGGCAAGCGTTGATCGCTGTGCGGCGCGCATGTCCTCGGTACCGACGATCTGTTCGAACTGGCGCTAGGCTGGCTAATGCTGCAGGTGATTGAGCGCGCAATCAGTCGGCTTCACGTTCGGCTACGCAGCAGTGCGGAGCGTCGACGCCACCACCCTGCTCGCTCAGGATCGCACCGGTCACGGGGTTAACACGGAACGTCGTGCACCCCTTAAGGCCCATGTCATAGGCCATGTCGTAAATCCGTTTGAATTCGTTGAACGGCGTATGCTCGGGAACGTTTATCGTCTTGGCGATCGAATTATCGACGAAAGGTTGCAACGCCGCCTGCATCTGGATGTGAGCAGTAATCGGAAGTTCGGCCGTGGTTACAAAGCTAGGTGGCATTTCGGCTGGCAAGCTCGTCGATCGCCGCCACAGGTCAAGTGCGTAGTCCGTGAGCACGAACTGCTTAGACGTGCCGTCCTCGGTCAGCACGCTTCGAACATGCGATGCAGCGAAAATCGGTTCTAATCCGCTGGAAACATTGCCAGCCAGAAGGCTGATGGTACCAGTAGGCGCGATGGCGATCAGATGGCTGTTGCGTATGCCTTGTCTGGCAATCGCACTCTGGATGTCTTTCGGGAGGTCGTGGATAAACGCGCCGGTCAAATACCGATCGCGCTCAAAATAAGGAAAAGGATGTTTCTCTGTCGCTAAAGCAGTGGAGGCGCGATAGGCTGCATGGCAAATGGTGCGCATGATTTTGCCAGCCACTGCCAATGATTCTTTACTACCGTAAGAGAGTCCGAGCATTACCATGGCATCCGCTAGTCCAGTAATCCCTAGGCCGATCCTTCTTGTTCCGTGTGCGCTCTCTGCCTGTTGAGGTAGTGGGAATCGGGAAACATCGATCACGTTATCTAGGAACCGCACGGCAACGCCGGCAGTTTGCTCAAGGTCCGCAAAATCGATGCGGGCCTCCTTGGTGAAAGGCGAGATCACAAAACGTGTGAGATTGAGCGAGCCCAGGTCGCAGGCTCCATACGGCGGCAGCGGAATTTCTCCGCAGGGATTTGTGGCGGTGAGCCGTTCACAATACCACAGATTGTTGAGACGATTGATACGATCGATAAAGAGTACGCCTGGCTCGGAGTAGTCGTAGGTCGCCCGCAATATTCGTTCCCATAACTGAGCCGCACTGACGCGGCGAATCACGCGGCAAGGTATCGGCTCATTTTCGCCCGGCCAATCACGCAGGATTGTTTCACCATCGCCTTCGAATGCTGCGGCCGGAAACACTAAGGGCCACTCGTCATTGCTGCGCACCGCTTCAATGAAGCCATCGCTGACTTGGACAGAGAGGTTGAACCGGCGCAGCTGACCGCTCCGCTGTTTGGCCGTGACGAACTCTTCAATATCAGGATGGTCGCAGCGTAGCGTCGCCATCATAGCGCCGCGCCGGGCACCAGTGGAAAGAATGGTGCCGCACATAGCGTCCCAGATTTGCATGAACGAGACGGCACCGGACGCGATAGTGCCCGCGCCCTTTGCCGCTGTACCGCGAGGGCGCAGCGTTGAGAAATCCACTCCGATGCCGCCGCCCTGCTGCATCGTAAGTGCCGCTTCCTGCAAAGCGTGGAAGATCCCCGAGACGGAATCCTCGATTGTCCCCATCACGAAACAGTTAAGCAGCGTTACGTTGCGGGCTGTTCCGGCACCAGCGTGAATGCGGCCGCCCGGAAGGAACTTGAAGTTCTCGAGGATGGAAAAGAACCGCTGCTCCCAGTTTGCCGCATTCTCCGGTTCAACAGACGCCAGTGCACGAGCTAACCGCCGCCACGTATTCGCAATCGTCTGTTCGCACGAATGCCGGTCGACGTACCGATATTTCGTCTCCCAAACGTGTCGGGAGATATCAGTTGCAAGTTCTGTCATAATAGTCCCGATCAAGACACCGCTGACCGACTTCTTCGCGGGCTACTTGTGAAATTTCCTACGCGAAGGCCTTTGGGTGCTTGGCGATTCCTTCCAATAATTCGAAATCAAGCGCTGCGATCAAGAGGCTGCGTTCGCAAAGTAGACGCGCCGATCTTAACGGCATGCATTGCTCCGTGCTGGTATCCTCCGCAAACGTCGCCCACTTGGTCCTTGATCGAAATCAAAATGACTTTGGTGTTTGCGCTTTATTGTCCCCCACGGAGGACTTTGCCATGCCTACTTTCATTATGTTGACACGTTTGAATCCCGACGCGGTGCGATCACCGCGAGGATTGGAACAGCTCGAACGCGACGCGATGAAACGCGTGCGTGAGGAATGTCCTGACGTCGAGTGGCTCAACAGTTACGCCCTCCTTGGACCGTGCGATTATCTCGACATTTTCATTGCAAACGACATCGAGACGGCCGCTCGGGTTTCAGCACTGATTCGCACATTTGGGCACGCCCGGACCGAGATCTGGACGGCGACCGAATGGGACCGATTTAAGAATCTTGTCCGCACGCTGCCGGAGTCAACCTGAACGCTCCGGCCTCTGCCTGCCGAATCTACATTTGGCAGCGGCGTCACAAAGGCGACGATCAATGAGTGACGATGATCAAGCCCTTGTGCGTCGTCTTCGAGCGCATGTCGCATGGCTTGCTGGAGAGATCGGCGTGCGCAGTGTTTTTGTTCCCGAGGCGCTCCAGCGCGCGGCAGCCTATATCGAGTCTGAGTGGGCCACACTGGGCTATGAGGTGGAGCGCTTAGAGTACGACGTTTCCGGAATTCGTTGCGCAAACCTTATCGTCACGCGCACGGGAAGTGGCGCACGTCGCAACGAGATTTTGCTGCTGGGCGCGCACTATGACTCCGTCGTTGGTAGTCCGGGCGCCAATGACAACGCCAGTGGCGTCGCCGCGCTGCTGGAAATATCCCGAATGTTTCAAGCGCTTGAACCGGCGGTCACCGTCCGCTTTGTCGCTTTCGTCAATGAAGAACCGCCCTTCTTTTGGACTCGCCAGCAAGGAAGCATGGTGTACGCTCAGGCGGCCCGACGTCAGGGTGACGACATCCGGCTGATGGCATCGCTAGAGACCATTGGGTGCTACAGCAATCAGCCAGGCAGTCAGTGCTACCCGCCATTATTCCGGTTTTTCTATCCCGACTGTGGCAACTTCATTGGAATCGTATCGGACTTTTCCTCCAGATCGGCTATGCGCCGGCTTGCCGCCGCATTTCGCACCCAATCCAATTTTCCTTTGCAGACTATTTCCACGTTCCGGTTCGTTCCTGGGGTGGCATGGAGCGATCACCGGTCGTTCTGGCGCCAAGGCTATCCCGCCGTAATGGTCACAGACACGGCATTCTACCGCTATCGGCACTATCATGCCCCCACCGATACACCTGACAAGCTCGCCTATCCCGAGCTCGCGAAGGTTACGCTTGGCCTGTTCAAGGCGTTCGCCATCCTAGCCTGCGAGGGCGTCGGCTGAAGAGCAAAAATTCTTATCCCGCATACGGTCCGTGGCCGGCATCAATCTCCGCCACCTTCGGGAAACATCGGCAGAAGGTCGTTGAGTATGATGCCCATCGCCCCCTTTACCGGGGCGGCATAATCGTGCTGGCCAAGGTCGCTAGCCGCTTTGGTCAAAAGAACGCGTGCTTCGGCATTCGAAAGGACATTCTTGCTGACCAATGTCCTTAGCAGCGAAACGAGAACAGCGCTTGCTGCATTCCCAAGCTCAAGCTCGCGACCTTTTCCATACATCCGTGTCTCCTGCTCAAACGGAAGCTACGTGCCCTAATTTCTCAAGAACCCCCAATTAATTGTCCGGCGACGACATCACACCGCTAGGCGGCCCTTGTCGTACAGCCAGCCTTCTCCGTTACATCGTGCGCAGAGACCAGCATTAGTGCAGCCAGTTGCACCGCAGTCGGGACATTCGGTCCATTCGTCCGCAGCTAACGCACTGCGCATAACGCCTGGACATTTGGCCCCACCGCCAAGCTGCCGAGCGCACTTTTTGCCGATCTGATCAAACGCCCTGGTCATCGCGTGACATCGAGGACATATGCCAACAGGGCGCTCACGTCTTGCGGCCTTCAATTCTGCGCTGTTCGACACCGAGAAAACCACTGACAGAAAGCACATTGGCGTTTAATACCCTAAGCATCGGCCCGCATTATTGACCCGGATCAAATTCCAGGTGTGAAGACCACTTAATCTCAAAAACTCCTTAGGCCGCTTGTCAAGGATCGCCGCTTGAAGGGCACGCGCTTATGAGGGACTGGAACGTTGTCGTCAGCCTCTACCAGGACGGGTTCCGCACAGCACTGCGCATCTTGAAGGAATTTGGGCCAGTTGAACCGAGCCCTTACCATAATGTCCTGGTGATGAGAGTCGAAAATCCGACCGCGTTGCTGGAAGCCATCGAACGGAAGACGGAGGAAAACACAGCGCTCTACGATGCGATCTCGCGGGTCGCCCCGGCAATGTACACTGTCGAGTTTCACTCAGTGGAGGAGTTGAGGGAGAGACTCGAACCAATTTTGCTCGATTGGCTGCCACAGCTCGCCGGCAGTTCCTTGCACGTGCGACTTCACCGGCGCGGCGATGGACACATCTTACGAACACAAGATACGGAGCGGTCGCTTGACGACTTGCTCCTCGGCGCAGTGGTGGCGGCAGGTGCGCCGTGTAAGATCTCGTTCACAGACCCGGATGTTGTCATCGCAATCGACACAGTTGATGATCGCGCTGGGGTTGCACTATGGACTCGTGAAGATCTCGTGCGTCACCGCCTGCTGCGTCCAGACTGATTGCGCGACTCCATCGCTTTCAACGCCACTTGCACGGCTTTACGTTCACGCGACAGGGCGTCCCTTGGACGATCGAAATATCGGCCACGGCGAACTGGCCAATAGTCCAAGCATTTGTCATTAGATGGCTGGTCGACCGTAGCGTCGTGAAGGTGGAAATGCCCGCCGCGAACGACAGCGGCAGCAGCAGCTGATCCGCGAGGTGCAGCTCAACGGCAGCATTAGAGGCATGATGGTCACGGAAAGCAGCCACTGCTTGATCGGCCACGGCCTCGGAAGGCCTACCAAGCCGGCCGTAGGCCGAGAAGCTTGCTGCCATATTTTCGTATGGGGCGACAAGAAAAATTCCGGCGCCCGGACAAGCGGCCGTAACGTGCCACGGCACAATATTCACGCGCAAACCAAGTTCTTCTAAAGACCCCCGTGCGCGATCTGCCATACGTTGTGCAATATGAGCTGGCAGGTTTGCGGCGACCGCAGCGCCGCCGACCCGCTCCAAAGGGCCACGGTCCTCTATCTGGGTCGGGTTGGGCCTAGCTGTGCCGGGACTCATCTCGATCTCGCACGATATCTCGCCGTTGCCGACGGGAAACCAGCCCCAGCGTTTCAGTTCGGCGTCAACGCGAAAGCCTATTCGGCGCAAGGCCGGGAAATAAGCATTCGCGAGATCATCGAAGGAGGGCGACCATTCGACGTGGGTTCCGCCGCCCAGCACCACGGTGGATGCGTGATCGGTCAGCGCCAGCGGAACCAAAAGCGTCTGGAGGATGAGGCTGACGGAGCCAGCGCTGCCTCGCTCTGCCACCTCCGCCACATCAAAGGTGTATGATCCAGATTTGGCGGGGTGTGTTGGAGAAAAGCTCAATTCGGTCGAACCAAGCTGGCCTCCCGAAACGACCGCTCCGCTAATCGTCGCTGCAGCCCTTATGGCTGAAAGATGCTGCGGCAGGATTCCCGGATTGCGTCGGCCGGTACGGATGCTGATGAGGCGAAAGGGCCGCATCGTGACAACCGACAAGCTCAGCGCAGTTCGAAGGATCTGGCCGCCACCTTCGCCATGTGAGCCATCAAGAGTTAGGACATCCATTTTGTTGGCGGCGCGCTGCTCGAATTCGACACAGTCTATAACGCCTAATTATCAGCGAAAGTCGCAAGCTTACGCCCGCGTGCCGGATGGCGGAGCTTTTCGAGCGCTTTCGCTTCGATCTGGCGAATGCGCTCTCGTGTCACGTTAAATTCCTGCCCGATCTCTTCGAGTGTATGATCGGTCGTGCCGATGCCGAAACGCATGCGTAGGATGCGTTGCTCCCGTGGTGTCAGATCGGCAAGAGCTTCGTTAACGACCCTCTGCAAAGCCACAGTCTCGGCTGCCTCCTGCGGATCGATGGTATCTGGCGCTTTGATTAGCTCACCCAAGGTCGCGTCACTGTCCTCGCCGATCGGAGCATCGAGCGAGGTAGGCTCCGCTACCATCGATAGCACCTGATCGACTAGGGTCACAGGCATACCGGTCCGTGCCGCGATCTCAGTGGGCCCAGGATCTCGTCCTTCCTTCTGGTAAAGTCGGTGGCGCTCGCGTAATACCTTCGCTGCGTTCTCTGTCATATGGACAGGAATGCGGATCGTGCGCGCTTGTTCGGCAATCGCGCGGGAAATCGATTGACGGATCCACCAGACGGCATAAGTCGAGATTTTGACCCCGCGGCGATAGTCGTATTTTTCGATTGCGCGCATCAGGCCCATATTCCCTTCCTGGATCAGATCGAGAAGATCCAGTGAACTCTTGCGGTGGTACTTTCGCGCGATCGAAACCACTAGACGCAAGTGTGCCTTCACCATCTTCTCGCGCGTGGTCTTGATTCCACGCCGGGCTTCTCTGATTTCGGCAATGATGCTGCGAAGCTCGGAGGCGGGCAGACCCGCGCAATGCGCAACCGCCTGCGGCGGCTCCGGGGCTCTGCAAAGCATCCGCTCCTGGCGCTCCAGTTCGTCGATCAGATCGGACATACGATCAGGACGCAGCCGGAGCGCCCTTAATTCGCAGGCAAGCTTAGACGTGAGTTCGCGCAGGCGGGCACTGCTGTTCTTGGCGAAAGCCTGGCCGCGAACGATCACCGTGAGTCGCTTCCTGCTCAGCGAAGCGAAAGCGTCAGCCAACGCGACAACTGTTTGCAGGCGGGACGCCTGCGCCATTCCGTCATTTGCGAGGGCTGCAGGATCTCCAGGCGGGAGGGCCAAAGCATCACCATCGGGCGCCGGATCGGCCGCGGTCGGCTCAAACCCAACGACGGCCAAATCGACAAGGTCAACCATGCGAAGCCGTCCTTCGACGACTTCACGCCCCCAGCGGGCAATTCGCTCAACGACCGTCGGAACGCGGCAAAGACTCGATAGCATCGCGTGCTGATGCTGCTCGATGCATTTGGCAAGCTCAATTTCCTCCTCGCGCGAGAGCCACGAAGCGTCACCCATTTGATGAAAGTAGGTATCGACCAGGTCGCGTGAGAATAACCTGGGCGCGCTCGTGCTTGAGGAAGCAACCTGGTCCCCAAGGCCGTCTTCCCGCGCGCTTACCGCGGCCTTAGCTGGCGCGGTCGGGACAAGAGGCCGGTCACGGGAAGCTAGCTCCAATCCGCGGACTTCCCGCTCCTCCTCAACAACCCACGACTCGAAGGCAACTCGCGTAATGGCGCGGTCCGAGCGCTCAAGGAGCGGACCCTCGCCATCGCTCTGCGGCTCATCAAGCAAAAATGTTATCTCGTCACACTCTTTAGACATGAAATTGCACGCGTTCCCAGGCGCCTTGGATGAGAGCTAGGGCGCATATCGCAGCCCTTGGCCGAGCCCCACGACCACCGGCGCAAAACGCCGCAGATCTGTAATGGCGAGAAGATCGAAGGCGCCGGCCCGTACCTGGCTGCACTTGTGGCACCATCCTCAAGGCGCAGATGGTGCGTATCACCGTAAGAATCAAGCCTTCTTCTGCCATCTCTTAAGCCGCAGGCAGGTCAAAGAGGCTTTGCGGGGCCTTTCCGATCGGAGGCGCTGATGAATGTTTTTGATCAAGATCAAGGCGGGTCCTTGTTCGCACCTGATGTTTAGATAAACGAGAGCCCAGCGCGAAAGTGAAGAATTTTACGCCATGCGAGTCGGCACCTATGTGGACAAAGACGGCGTCGAAAAGCTGTGGCGAATTCGCTTCGACAGCCGGGAAATCGAAGTAGCTGAAAACATCGACCAGTGGCATGGCGCAGACTATCGCTATTTCAAAATCAGAGGGAGTGATGGTGACCTGTATATTCTTCGCCACAATGAAATTGGAAATGATTGGGAGCTGACGATGTACGAACGCGCGCCGCCGCTTGGCGACACCGTGTTTCCAAAACCTGGAAATTAACCCCGCTACGATCGGAGAGTGGTTGGCGCGATTTTTACGGCGCCACAGCGACGCAAGTGAGGAGCCCTGCCATGTCAGAGTCGGAACTCAACATTTCGTCAACCCGCGTGCTCGATAGCGAAGGTAAAATTGGCGGAACCATTCCGACATTCGCGCGTGATCCAGCCGAATTGCTGCGACTCTACCGCGCTCTCGTACTCACGCGAGTCTTTGACACCAAGGCTGTCGCCCTCCAACGCACGGGCCGGCTGGGGACCTATGCGTCATCGCTAGGCCAGGAGGCAGTGTCGGTCGGCGCTGCTGCCGCCATGGAGCCAACTGATGTCTTTGTTCCGAGTTATCGCGAGCATGGCGGGCAGCTTTGGCGCGGTGTCACCTTGAAGGAGCTATTCCTCTATTGGGGCGGCGATGAACGCGGTAACGATTTCGCGGGCCCGCGTGAAGACTTTCCTAACTGCATACCAGTCGGCTCGCACTTACCCCATGCTGTTGGCATAGCGCTGGCCTTCAGGCTGCGAGGGGAACAACGGGCAGCGGTTTGCTTATTCGGCGACGGCGCAACTTCGAAAGGCGATTTTGCCGAAGCCCTCAACATGGCCGGTATCTGGAAGGTCCCGGCCATCTTCGTCATTAACAGCAATGGCTGGGCGATTTCAGTTTCCCGTGCCAAACAATCCGCCGCATCGACGCTTGCGCAGAAAGCCATAGCGGCGGGTATTCCCGGCGAGCAGGTTGATGGCAATGATGTGATCGCAGTCCGCGCCGTCGTAGAGCATGCGCTGGCGCGGGCCCGAAAGGGTCTTGGCCCGAGCCTTATCGAGGCTGTCACTTATCGCCTGTGTGACCACACCACGGCTGATGACGCCAGCCGCTATCGCGATGATGCCGAGGTCAGCCGTCACTGGCCAGCAGAACCTCTCGTCCGCCTTCGCAATTTTCTGATAAGTGCGGGGCATTGGGATAAGGCCAAGGAGGAAGCCGTGCTGCATGACTGCGACAGCGCCGTCGAGCGGGCTGCCGCGGAGTACCTCGCTACGCCGCCGGAGCCAGTCTCCGCCATTTTCGACTCTGTATACGCCGAACCGCCCGGCGAGCTTTTAGAGCAGCGAGAAACGGCGACCGTTCTGGCACAAGGTGTGGCATGAGCGAACTCAGCCTGGTGCAAGCAGTCAATGCCGCGCTCAAGCGCGCCATGGATGAGGACTCACGTGTTCTGATCTTGGGGGAAGACGTGGGAATAGATGGCGGCGTATTTCGCGCCACCGACGGCTTGTTGAAGACTTTCGGCAGCCAGCGCGTGCTCGACACGCCGCTGGCGGAGGCGTCGATTGCCGGCGTGTCGATTGGACTCGCGGCGCAAGGCTTTCGGCCGGTCGCAGAGATCCAGTTCGCCGGCTTTGCCTATACCTGCATCGACCAGATCATCAACCATGCTTCGCGTCTGCGCAGTCGAACGCGGGGCCGGCTTACCTGCTCAATGGTGTTGCGCTCTCCGGCCGGCGGCGGAATCAAGGCGGTCGAGCATCACTCGGAAAGCCCGGAGGCCATGTTTGCGCACATTCCGGGCATCAAGGTAGCGATCCCCTCATCGCCGTCGCGCGCGTATGGTCTCCTGCTGTCCGCCATCCGGGATCCCGATCCGGTCGTGTTCCTAGAACCGACGCGGCTTTATCGCGCCGTGCGAGAAGAAGTTGCTGACGATGCCGTCGGTGTGCCGCTGGGCCGTTGCTTCATGCTGAGACCCGGACGCGATCTCACCATCCTCGGCTGGGGTGCGATGATTAGGGAAGTTCTCGAAGCAGCCGATCGATTGGCGGCGGAAAAAATCGAGGCTGAGGTCATTGACGTCGCCACGCTGAAGCCGTTGGACAGTGCGACGATTTTGGGATCGGTGGCGCGCACCGGCCGGCTCGTCATCGTACATGAGGCTCCGCTGACCTGCGGCTACGGTGCCGAGATTGCCGCTCGCGTTTGCAGTCGCGCCATCACTAGTTTGCTGGCGCCAATCGAGCGCGTGACTGGTTACGACACAATGATGCCCTATCTGCGCAGCGAAGCCTATTACATGCCGAATGTCGCCGGCATTCTCGCCGCCGCGCGCCGCGTCATGGCTTACGCATGACCATGTTCGTCCTCCCAGATCTCGGTGAAGGCCTGCAAGAGGCCGAGATCGTCAGTTGGCACGTTGCCGAAGGCGATCACGTCGTCGTTAATCAGCCGCTAGTTGCGGTTGAAACCGAAAAGGCGGTCGTTGAAGTGCCATCGCCACAGGCCGGTCACATCGCCAAGCTGCTAGCTAACGTGGGCGAACGCGTGAAAGTGGGCGCGCCAATCGTCGAGTTCGAGGAAGGCCGTCATGCCGAGCGCGCTGCCATCGTTGGCGATCTGCTTGGGACGATCGAGCCAGCAAAGAGTGCGCCACCGCGTGCATCGCCTGCCGTACGGGCACGCGCGAGAGAGTTGGGTATCGATCTTGCGAGCGTCACACCGACCGGCCCCCGGGGAACGATATTGCTGGCCGACCTTCAGGCTGTGGCTTCGCGTCCGATCACACGCGCAACGCCGCAAACATTGCGTGGCGCACGGTACACTATGGCCATCAACATGGCGCTGGCTTGGCGCGAAGTGGCGCATGCAACGCTGCATGACGAAGCCGACATCGAGACGTGGCCAGCAGAGGAAGACGTCACCTGTCGGCTTGTACGCGCAGTGGTCGCGGGCTGCAAGAGCGAACCAGCTCTCAATGCCAGCTTCGATGCGGCGTCGTTGTTGCTGCGCGAAAACCCTACCGTCGATGTTGGACTTGCGATCGACAGTCCGGAGGGGCTGTTTGTCCCAGTGCTCCGCGACGCTGCAAGCGCCGCCCCGCGAGATTGGCGGCGGAAAATAAACACATTTAAACACGCCGTAGCGGAGCGCAGTCTCTCGCCGGCTGACTTGCGCGGCGCAACGATAACACTGTCGAATTTCGGTACAATTGCCGGCCGCCACGCGGCCCTCATTATCATGCCACCGCAAGTGGCGATCCTCGGTGCTGGACGAATTACAGCGCGGCCGATCCGCAGCGCAGATGGACCGATCGCGCTACACCGCACCCTGCCGCTTTCATTGACCTTCGATCATCGCGCCATCACCGGCGGCATAGCCGCGCGTTTCCTTCGTGCTGTCATTACCGATCTTATGGACTCATCTCGTTAGGCAAAATCATGAACGATATATTTCGCTTTGCGGATGAATTCGGCCCAGCACGGGTCATCCATATCCACAGACCCAGTGTTGCGTTAAGGGCCATTGTCGTCGTCGACAACACAGCCTGCGGCGCGGCGATCGGCGGCATTCGGATGGCGCCTGACGTTTCCGTCGAAGAATGCGTCCGCTTGGCGCGAGCGATGACGTGGAAAAATGCAGCCGCCGGTTTGCCGCATGGCGGCGGCAAGTCTGTCATCTTTGCCGACCCACGCATCGCGACACCTGCAAAGGAGCGGTTGATTCGCGCCTTTGCCAATGCCATCCGCGATGTGTCCGACTACATTCCAGGACCAGACATGGGCACGAACGAGCAGTGCATGGCTTGGGTCGCAGACGAAACCGGACGCGCCGTCGGTTTGCCCGATGTTCTCGGCGGAATTCCGCTTGACGAAGTCGGAGCGACCGGATTCGGGCTTGCGGCTTCAATCGATGTCGCGCGCGAGTTTATAGGACTTGATCTTAATGGCGCGCGCGTCGCCATCCAAGGTTTCGGAGCAGTCGGCAAGCACGCGGCGCGCTTTCTCGCCAAGCGAGGCGCCGTCCTTGTTGCCGCAAGCGACACAAGCGGAACATTGGCAGACACATCCGGCCTTCATGTCGACACGCTGATCGCGCTGAAGGAGTCAGGCCACGCATTACGCGAATATGATAAAGGCGCAAAGCTTCCGGCCGACGCGATTCTCGACATTGAATGCGACATATGGATACCGGCGGCACGTCCGGATGTGCTGCGCGCCGACAACGTATCGCGATTGCGTGCGCGTTTGATGCCGCAAGGTGCCAATATACCCTGCACGCTGGAAGCGGAGCAGGCGTTACATGCCCAAGGCATTCTCGTGGTTCCAGATTTCATCGCGAATGCCGGCGGCGTCATCTGTGCGGCAATGGAATATCGCGGGGGCACGCAACATGAAGCCTTTGCCTATACCGAGGAACGAATTCGCGCCAACACGCGCGCGGTGTTGGAAGACAGCCAGCGGAATAAAACGCTGCCGCGGGCGGCAGCGTTGGCACTTGCGGAACAACGGGTGCGAAAGGCCACGGGGCTGAGACGCTGGCACTAATCTGAATCGCCCCCTTATCTTTCGTCAAGTTCGCGCAGCGTTAGTGGTGGTTTTCAATCATGAACGTAGTGGGAGCGTTTTCTTGCTGGTTTCGTCGGCTTTGGACCGCTACCCTGTGAGTGCGATGTCATAGACTGTCTCCGCGATATTGATTGCATGATTACCTATAGGCTCGATATCCTTGGCGCAGGCCACAGAGTGTCATGGGGCCGTTAGAGTTGATCCAGGTCAAAGAGCGAGGCCACGGAAGGCAATAGGGTTTTGGATGCTAAAAAGCCTCAATGTCGATCAAGCGCGCTTCATCGCGCTTCTTGCAAAGACGGCACGCACACAACGTGATGCCGTGCTTGGCCACGTCGCAGAACGCGATCTTAGCGGGACTACGCCTGGGCGAGGCGAGCACAATCCGACTGCCGAACTCGGGTTCGATCCAGTTCGGACGGAAGGCTCGCAAACGGCAGACCTACGCGACGCAATTGCCTCTTTATCGGAGACCGCGCGTCAAGAACTCTATGTCTTGATGCGCATCGGTCAGGGCGATCTTGCCGCCGGGAATTGGCGTCTGGGTGTGTCCCAAGCAAAAGCCCTTGGAGACAGCACAATCGCTGCTGCAATGGTCGAAAACCCGGATCTACACGAACACATCACCAAAGCTCTTTACCAAACAAAGCTCGCATCGTGATGGCCCGATCGCCGATATGCCTGAGCGGATCTTGGCGTGACCAACCTTGCTCGAACGTTCTGATCGTTCAAAGTCGACCGACTTCGAACTCTTCGCAGGAATAGCCGAGCATCGACAGCCCTTCTTCGAGAAAATCGCCTAACATAGGCGTGCCGAGGAGATATTCGGCCGTCCGCTCATTGTGGGCGCCGGCGGCCTCTTCGCGCACCGCTGACCAGTCGTCAGCGGTATAGTCGTCACGGCCAAGCCAAGTCAAAGCAACGAGATCAATCTGCTCATCTTCGGACAGGGCATTGATAAAGGACGCCAGTTCTTCGACCACGGGATCGTCTTCGTGCTCCTCAAGAACCGAGGCTTCCTTGTCATCCGATGGATTTGACCCGGGATCGGGTTCAGTTTGCTCATCCTTTGCATCGAACTCCCTGGCCTTGATAATGATGTAACAGACTTTTTCAGGTGAAATTGTCAAAGGCGATTCGTCGCCGCTGCCGGTCTTTTCCGTTTGACTCACCCGCCGTTGCATGGTGCATCCCTCGTCTCATATAGCTCGTACTGGCACACATTACGGCGGTAATCGGCCGCCTGTTCCTTGAGGCAAATCAAACTCGAGCTGCTCTTTCATCCCCAGTGAGAGGAGCTTGGTCATTTGATCCAGATCAAGGCATCACTGTGAGCCAAATCGTCTAATAGCGCACCGTCGTGTCGAGGCAAGGTCGGCGAAGTACCGCAGTGAACCGTCTACAAGGCGTGGATCTGCTTAAGCGATGAACTGGCCTACCTATGACGCATGGCGGAGAGGCCCGTTAGCTGACCTGTCCGAACACCCCGTGAGGAAACTCCGGTCCGACGGATGAGAGGCGCGGGCCTCGCTTTTAGCGGCGAGGCAAGCACACTGCCGAAATAAAGTCGCAGGGATCGGTAATGGAGAGCTTTCCAATTGATCTTGACGCTCGGCAGATTGTCCGCTGGATCATGACCAAACAGGCGGCCTCGCCGTCGATGTTCAGAACAGCCGCACGGCGTACGATCGAGGTGCGCACAATTCCAGAACGAAGTGAGTTTCGCCTCGGCGACGAAGAGCGCGAAGATCTTAGTGAAGTTGCCAGTGTTGGAACGCTGGAGATCGCGCCGGCACATGCCAGCGACGGCTGGTTATTGACGGTAACTGTAGAGGACGAGATCGGCCCGCGCTTTTCGGGAGTGGAACCATCGCCGGAAGCAGAACAACAGATGGATCTTGGCACCTTTTACAACACGTTCATTCGACCGGAACGAGGAACAGCAAATGTAGTTGCAGCAGTCGAAGGACCCGTAGCGAGGGCAAAAGTCACACGTCTGCTCAATTCAATCGAGCGCAATCAATAACGGTGTCCGACGACATGCTGGGTTTTGCTGGACGGCAAGATCCCCCTTGATGCAAATCAGCGGTTCGAGACGCGCCACCCGCTGGCGAACTCCGCTTGTGCGGCCGCGCGTACAATCGCACCGACGTCCTTATGCGTAAGAGCTCGATCGGTTCGATGCCGTGGACCAATGATAGTCGCCGATCAATCGGGTAGCGAGAAAGTGGCTGCTAAAACAATCGCGGGCCATTTAGCCGATTTCAAAAGGCCTCATCCGGCAGCCCGGAATGAGCATCGTTGCATTTTTCTCGATCGGATTGCCGTCAATGGTTCCGCGCCATGCTCTCCATTTTGGCTTGGTCGGCAGCGATGAATGGAGGCTGTTGAATAATCCAGCGAACAATATTCGCCCACGCGTCTTCCAGGGTCCTTTTGCCCATAAATAATCCGACGTGGCGACATGGGGCGAGTGCTTTGCGCAAATCCTGCGGTGCAGTGCTCACTAAACTTTCGGCCGCGAACAATTGTTGAGCAGCTGCCAATTCATCGTCTGTTGCTGCCAGCATGAACAGTGGTATTTCGATTTTTTTGAGATCGATCTTCTGTCCGAGGGCAACAAAGTGGCCCCGCGCGAGTTCGTTGCGCTTATAAAGCTTCTCTACCACTTCAAGAAAAAATGCTCCTGGTAGATCAACCGTCCAGGCGTGCCATGCACGGAAGTGCGCCTCAAGTTTGCTGAATGCAACTGAGCCGATCGGCTCTTCCGCTTGTAGCAATTGCTGGATGTCTTCGGCCGTTATCGACGCGGCCCCCCAAAATTTTAGCACCTTTCGTCCTGGGACAAGGCCATCGCCAAGCCGCACCAGTTGATGAAATATTACTGGAGGGATCTTATCGGCCAGGATTGATAGAGCGGACGATCCCGCAGCTATGTCAACCAATGCGCCTGCAAGCACCAGCTTGCGGACCTTGGTCGAAAAACGCGCTGCATAGATCAGGGCCATCCAGCCGCCCTGCGACAAGCCTATTAGATCGACCGGATCGCCGATGTGGTCCACAAGCACATTGAGCGCGGCCAGATAATCATCAATACCGAGAAAGCGCATATCGGGCGTGGCGGAGTGCCAATCGGCCAGGAATAGGCGTCGTAGGCCAGTTTTGAGCAAGGTTGCGACAAGACTGTGTCCGGGCGCGAGATCGGCGATAGCCGCGCCGTGAAGAGCGAATGGGGCACATAACAAAACCGGCGATCCGTTATTTTCGGTGCTAAAATTCCGTAGTCGTACCATCTTCAATTTGAGTGCAATCTTGTGCGACGTCGTCCATTTCGGCTCGGGGACGGACGGCGCAGCCGGTCCGACGACAAGATCCGCGAATTGTTTCGCGATCAGGCGGCAAATGCTGGCCAGAGCAAGGCGAGACTTGGAAACTGACGACCTGCCGGCTCGTACATGACAACTTGAGTGCGATTTAGGTCACGAATTTCGCGTGGTCGAACGCCTCGAATTCACCGCACCGGTTAAGCGACTGCGGCGTTCCAATCATTATTCGAGGGCGCTGGAAGTCTGGTGCGCGCGGCCTGACTTTACTTTGATTTGTATCAACTGCCGCCGGGTCGGGCATTACTCAACGGATCGGAAAAATCTCATCATAAGTTCGACGATTTACGTGAGCAGGCAACCGCCAGCCACTCTTCAGCACGTGTATTATGCCGCTGATAACACGACGATCAGCGACCCGATCGACGCCCCGGACATCCGTTGGCAGGTGAGCTTCGATCCGCCCCCATTGCTCGTCGCTCAGCCAAAACAGGTTCTTACGTTGCGACCGATTTCACCCGAATAAGGTGAGTGACTATCGCAAGCAGGACGATGCTGCCCGCACCGCCGGAAAATGTACTGATTGTCCACCTCGCACACGCTTCAATGAAAAGCAGAATGGATGTTTCCGAGATTTGGCACTTGGGGTTGTGGGAGAGGCAGCGAAGCCCGTCAGGCTTGCTTCGCCGCTAAATTAACGCGTTCACCGGTACCGGTCTTGCGGGCCCAATCTACGAAAAGCGGCCCGACGGTCATACGATCATTTGCCGCCCGCACCCCTGGCAAGTTCTCGGCGGCAATGCGGATCGCATTGCGCTCAGCATCGGACGCTGCAAGGCCCCACAGATCGACCACACCGTCATTGACCGTCACATTCAGAAGGTCAGTATGCGCCCAGCGCTGTGTATTGAGATGTTTCAAGAGGCTCTCGCGAATTGTTGCATCCGATATTGGAACGTCCAATTTGCTTCCACGGCTGGCCATCGCTTGGACCAGATTTGCCCGGCTGACTATTCCAACAAGGTCTCCGTTATGCACAATTGGGACACGCTTAATCCCGTTCTCCTCTAGGATGCCGGCAATTTCGTCCAGCGGAGTATCCGGCGTGGCTGTAATAACTTTGCGTGTCATCACATCGGCCACCTTGGTGGCGTGTGCCTTGATGTAATCCTCAACAAGACGTTGTTCACCGGTCATCAGACTAAGCCACCACGGGCGTTGCCACTCGGTTCCACTCTCCGCCCGACGCATAAGATCACTTTCGCTTATGATGCCAACGACCTTGCCCTTATCGTCGACAACCGGCACCGCACTGACGTGGCATTGAAGAAAAAGCTTGGCAACGTCCCTCACCGAGGCGGTCGGCTTCGTGGTCACCGCCGGAGTGGTCATTACATCGCGCGCTTTCATCACACCCTGCCGTTTTGCCGTATCCTTGTATGCGGCTTAAAGCTTGGCCATCGGCCAAACAGGCGCCTTGATCTGTATCAAAGGCAAACCAACGCCCATTTTGGTATTTGCGTCGACTTGGAACGGCCTGCATCCTCGATCTCAAAAGATTTGATCCGATTTAGTAGCACCCCGCAGAATCGCTGAATGTCAAACTTGGTCCATTCTGGGAACTCGGCTCACCTCTGAAAGATGTCTCGTTTTCATGAAAGCGGGGAAATCGAATCGGCAGTTAAGCCTTCCTGGTCTCGCCGCAAGCCGAAAAGTGAGATGAGGCGTCTGACCCCTGCTTGTTTGGCGATGTGCCCGGCCTGGCGCGCCGTGAGATGCCGTCTCTCAGTGGCGATGTTAGCGTCTACCTGGAGGAATGGTGCTTCGATAAAGAGCTGGTCCGCCTCCCGCGCCAATGCCACCACCTTTAGACATTTAGCTCGTCATAGGCGAGATCGACCACGTAAGCGACCTTTTGTCCGCGCGCTGTACGTAAGGCATGCTGTCGGACATCGCCCAGCGATATGGTTAGCCCGTCACGAATGCTGATCTCGCTATGGTCTGATGCACCACGCCGCACGGCAACTTTGGCCTCCTGAAGCCATGGCCTGGAAGCCGAAGCCGCCTTAGGCCTTCGCGCCACACATTTACCCGAAGCTTCTCCTCCAAAGCGAAAGCGAGGCATGGAATGCCATGATCGAGTACAACACTCTCGACGCAAACTTCCCCTTCATCGAGAAGCAGGCCGGGACTTAGGCGCACGGGCGGCTGTTCGCGCCGCCTAAAGGCTTCGCGAGCGCGGAACTCGCATACGCGATCAAAGCCGTCGCCGCTGAACTCAGTGCGGTAATGTCACTAAAAAAGCGGTCGAACTTCGATCCGACCGCTAGCGGGAAACGTTGCTGCTGAGTTGAAAACTAAGATACGGCGCGATCAGTTCGCTACCCTTTTTACCCGGCCTTCTACTTTGCTTTCTTTTTCGGCTTCTTCTTCGTCTTCTTAGCCATGGCCTCCTCCATTGTTAGGCTGAGAACAAAGACGGTGGAATCCCCTTCACACTTGGACATAGGATTGAATCACCTTGACCTGTGCGACAATGCCACAAGCATCCCTTCGCCGCAATGTGTAGTTTGTACCGCGTTAGCGCCAAGTGCCCAATCTAAGGCTCACCAGTCTAAAACAAGCCGATGAACATGTCCGTCATGATGCTTGTCGTCCACAGAGTTAAAGTGGGTTTGCATTGTCCCAAATGATCGAGGGCTGGCCGCCGGACATCACCTGCCGGCACCTGACACAGCGACCATGTTTCCGGCGCCCTAAGCTCGCTGCTATTAGGTCTGGCAGGGGTCATCGGTTCTATCCTGGCGTCCGCTACAACGCTCCCATTAGTACGTTACGGTGCAAGGCCGGTTCCTTGTCGCGATGCGAGATTTCTATGACTCGAGCGCGCGTGGCTAACTTATCGACAAGCCCGTCCGCCTTGAGGCGATTAGCCGCGTCGAGATTCGCATCCCATTCGTCAAATAGATAAATCGCATCATCCGTTTGATCGATGATTTCTTCCAGCGCCTTCAACATTCGCTCGCCCGAGGAAAATCCTAGCTTCCTTCCGCTATTGAATTGTGCAACGACATGCTCTTCGTCGTCGCCGTACCCCGCTTCCGCCAGAAGCGCACCGCGCGCAAATGCAAATGAAAGTCGATCCGCTTGCGGCCAGTAATAAGAGTGCTTCTTGAGCAACGACTTGAGCGTCGTGAGGAGCGTCGATTTGCCGGTCGCATTGCCGCCACGAAGATTGATGCGTCCGGTCGGCCGCGCCAGCAAGATGCGTAGCGCTTCTTCCACCGAAGAGCACTCTCGTTTCTCATCGCCTTCGCGCATAATAAGCTGATCGAATCGGATGCGTTTGTCGAAATCTGGATCGGGGCTTGGCCGCATATTGGAGATGATGCCGCCCCATCGTGTCCAATGCGCGAGTACGTCATTCCATCCCGTTACAAATTCGTGCACAGACGAGGTCATATCAATCTGTCGCGGCAGCGTAACAGCAAGCGCAATCAGCAAATCCACGTTATCACGGTCTTGTGAGGCTACGAAGGCCATCGTCGCAAAAATAACCAATAGCCCCACAATGCCGCCGCCGGCGCTCAAACCTTCGCGCCAGGCGATAGCCGTTACCTGCGCCTGGAGGCAGTCCCGCATCCGTGATTTGAATTCGGCAAACCACAGACGAAGGTTGTAACGGTTCCCAGTGAAAACATTGTCCCAAGCAGTATACCCCTGAGACGTGACGCGATTATTCATTCTTTGGTTTTGGAGATAAGCATAAGCCACGCGCTTACGCAGCGACCATTGCGTCGATAATAAAATCAAAAAGACTGCGCCGTAAGCTATCGGCAATGCCTTATCGATCTCGATCCCCAGGACCAAGCTGTTGAAGAGCAAGCCGAGGAACAACTGAAGCTGTCCTTCAACCTCATACATCATGTTGAAAATTTCATAGAACGTCTCTCCTGTCAGAAACGGTTCTACCCGCTCACGTTCCGCTCTCTCCTGCAGCAATTTCGTTTCATGCGAATTATCCCGGGCGAATCGCACCATATACATCCCAAACGCGCGAAAGCCGGCTTGTTCGGAAAATACCCAACTGCTGGCAGCGGCTAGGTATGATGCCGATTGCACTGCAAGGATGTAAAAAAGGTCTCGTATCAAAAATTCGTCGCTAGCGATATCCTGGCCAATTTTGATGACGAAGTAGGTCGTCGCCGCAGAGAGCAGCGCCTCCATGACGAGCAGCAATAGGGCTGTGTAGAGCTGCGGGCAGATAAGGAATCGTGCCAATTGAAGGCGGGTCAAGGGTGATCGGGTCATAGCAAGGCTTCGCTCCGTATCTAGGGCTGCCGGTCGGCCTGCGTGTCCGGCTTTGTCAGTCCGACTTTATTCCGGCAGAGCCGGCTTATCGATGAGTCGCTGTGTTGAGAGAAAGGTCAAAGCCGATATAATCGCGTGCCCACGTGAACGTCGTAGCTGCTGCTCTCGTTACCGACAGTGTCGCCGATCGTCGCAAGCAAGATGGACCAAAACAGCTGCGTTTATTGTCGTGGGGACGCCATCGGCCGCGCGCTCGCCTATGTCTGCACGAGGAGAGAGGCTCAAAAGCCCGCGAAAAGAAACGAGTCAAGGTGGCGTGAATGGCGGCGACGCTTGACTATGTGATCTCCGGAACGTCCGAGGTTTTATCTGTCGCCACTCTACGGGGGCACGGGCGCGCGGGGCGGCAGTTAAAAGTGACCGACACGCGCTTTGTGAACAAATATAACATTTTCATTCTTAAGGTGCTGAAGGCCTTAGCAAAATCAGTGACGGCGTTCAGTCGGTGGCGCAGGGCCGGAACTCCCAGCCGGATCTCCGAGTTATCGCTCAACAAGACGGTGGGACCACCATGATCAGCCATGTGCGAAGTCCAGCCGGATTGAAGCGACTTGGAGAGGCAACCTTTTGCTTCTCTTGGTCGCGATGCTGATTAGCGCGAGCATCTTGATCTGTCTTCATTACAATATCACGGCGGTTCGCGACCGAGCCCGACAGATCGCGACCCGTGTGGCCAAGTTGCCTGAGGTTCGACCTAAGGACGTCGGCTCGCAACGATAAGTTAAACCGGGCAGCGGTGTGAGAGAACGGCGCCAGGGGAGTTGTTTTATTTGTTCGCGCCGCTCTCTCGGCGCTGGTCCCCATCTGATCAGGACAGCTATGCTAGATTACCAGAGGCCGCCAACTGAGGCGGCCTCTGCGTTGTTACCAGACATACTTCGCTGCGAGTGCGATTATGACGGCGACCACGGCGACCAATGCGACCATCTGCAGCCAGAAGTTATTGGCAAAACCACCTTGGTTTCTGGTTTGGATTTCCATGGCTAGACCTCCCTCGTCGAGCCTGGCCCTTGATCTCCGACAACCTTTCCGGTTTCCGGATTGACCAGGTGAACCCGCGCACAAAGTGTGCAGGTCACCGAGTGGAACGCATGTGCCTCACCCCTATCGGGATCATCCGCGACAAACGCCTGGACGTTGTATCCGGTTGCCGGACATCGGTAGATGAAGGCGGCCATTGAGGGCCTAAACCTGGATCGTCCTATCTTGCGATTAAATACGGATGTCTACCTAATGTATAAAACATCATTGCGTGAGGGCTTCTCAGGGCATGGAACTTCCGCGGCGAGTTTTGTCGCCAATCGATTGAATTGGAGCGGTGCGTCATCAAATGACGCGCATTAGCCCAGACTGGTGGCTATGCCCCCATCCCCCAACACCCCCCTGGCCACTCAGTCTTAGAAGACTATGTGCCCAGTATCATGATCCACTGCCCGGTCCTTGGGACGAACGTTCCAACCGGGCTGACCACTGAAGCGGTGGTGTTCGAGTCGTTAGCAGCAGATATCGAAATACCGATGCGTTGTCCGGCCTGCCGGAAGGTCCACACCTGGGGACGCAGAGTTGCGTGGACCGATGCTGACGGGAAGAACCGCAAGGCGCGTTAAGCGCCCGAGGATCTCGGGATACAACCGCAAAAGTCTAAATGAAGGCATACAGGGGCCCGGGCCGCCTCTCCTCCCACAACGACGGCCTGGGCCTGCAAGACGTTTGCCTCGCCGTGTGGTGAATGCCGTGTGAAACAAAAGGACAATGCCAAAAGAGCTAGCGCGGCGGACGTGCGCGGGACGTTCAATCTGATGGATTTCCGGATCTGCCGCTAACAACCGCCACTGATGGCGCTAAGTTCCCAGATAAGTCATTGATTTTATTGACTAGCGCTCCCTAGGGCGCTCGAACCCCTGTTTTCGCCGTGAGAGGGCGAACACTCATAAAAATTTTAGGCAACAGAGTGCCTTCCCAACAATTTCAAGCTCGCTCAGCGCCACCTCCTCAGCCGCATGCTTGGGATTATCGGAGATGACCTTGATGCGCTGCGGTTGTGCCGCCCGCAACAGCTGCAAGCGGCGAACAACCACGTTGTCGAATGAATCGCGAATGGCGTAAACACCATCCGGAGACGGCGTTTTGTAACCAGTATCGACGATCACCTTCTCGCCAGGCATGATCGTCGGCGCCATGCTGTCACCGTCCGCTTCGATCACCAGGAGCTGCTTGGGAGATATCTGCAACTGCTTGCTGACGAAGCTCGCCGGAAACAGCCAACCTTCCGATTTGACGCGGTCGACGTGACGACCGTCCTTCCGCTTCTTGAGTTTTGCGTAATCGGCTTCTGAACGCGAAGCGAGCTCCGCGACTTGCTCGCTTGGTGGGAGAACTTCACCTAGGGATTGACCGCCGACAGTGCCCGGATAGCGGCCCCAGAGCAGAATCTGCTCAGGCGAATAGCCCAGCACGTTGGCAAACGGCTTTAAGTGATCAAGCCGAAGCCTGATAAGCCCATTTTCGAGGCGAGATAGCTGCTGCTTCGAAACTCCGGAGCGCTTGACGAGTTCGGTGCGGCTCATGCCGCGCGCCTCGCGGGCGTAATACAGCCCGGTCTTCTGCTCGGATTTGGCCTTGCGTGCCATTCAAGCATTGTCACCGATTCGGTGAAAAATTGCGAGAAGCAGGACCGGTCGTTGTCAGCGTTCAGGAACCGTCGTGCTCGCAGCGGTGGCTTCCGCTTTCGGCAATGGATGGGTTTCGAGCCATAGTGTGCGTGCCGCCGCCAGCGGATCTATCCCGGTGTTCCGCCACCACGATCCTTCATCACCGCAGCGATGGATCTCACGGTGGTGAGCGCGACAGAGCGGCACTGTAAACTCGTCGCTCGCCTTGCGACCAAGCGCACGAGATTGCGCGAAGCGGAGATGATGAGGATCCGACGGCCGTCGACCGCAAATCAGGCAGGGTTGTTTGATGAGATGCCGGATATGGTCGCGGTCGCGAATGCGACGAGGCTCGGGGAAGACGAGAACATCC
>Ga0187778_10000342_pt1 | contig 33621 bp, 27 predicted proteins | sample 1015_Q2_SP5_20_M_FD_132418 | JGI IMG/M metagenome (GOLD analysis project Ga0187778, IMG submission 132418) | Tropical peat soil microbial communities from peatlands in Department of Meta, Colombia - 1015_Q2_SP5_20_MG | ecosystem: Environmental > Terrestrial > Soil > Wetlands > Peat | place... | reverse complement strand
TCGCGAGCTCGCTCAAGCGCAACCGTCCGGGATTGCCTGCGAGGCGGATCAAAAGCGGCAATATAAGTACCTCTTAACGGAGATCAAAGGCCCGGTGCAGCAAACAGCTAGCGTCTTGCCTGGGGTCTGGCAAAGGGAGGGCAGCATGCGATGTAATCCGGCTCGGATGCCGCGGCGCGAATTCCTCAAGATAGCGGCGGCTGCGGGCGTTGGATTCGCGTGTGCCCCGAGGACAACTTTCGCACAGTATCGATATCTCGAAGCGGTACGGGTCGAAAATCCGTTGGCCGGCTACCCCGATCGCGACTGGGAACACCTCTATCGCGACATCTTTCGCCATGACGAAACCTTCGTGTTCCTGTGCTGCCCGAACGACACCCACAACTGTCTGCTCAATGCCTTCGTAAAGAACGACATCGTCGTGCGCATCGAGCCCACGTACGGATATGGCAAAGCGCGCGATCTATACGGCAACCAGGCTTCACACCGGTGGGATCCGCGCTGTTGCCAGAAGGGACTTGTGCTGGCGCGGCGCTTTTACGGCGACCGCCGCGTAAACGGCGCCATGATGCGCAAGGGGTTCAAGGAATGGGCCGACCTGGGGTTTCCACGCGACCCGCAAAACGGCGCTGCGCCGCGCGAATTCATGCGCCGCGGGTGGGATGAGTGGATACGCGTCGAACACGAGGTCGCGTTTCGCTATCACGCCAAAGCGCTTCGGAACATCGCGCAGACATACTCGGGGGAGCGGGGCAAGAAATTTCTGCTTTCCCAAGGGTATGACCCCGACATGGTCTCCCAAGTGGGGGACGCCGGCACTCGTGTGATGAAGTTCCGGGGTGGTATGGCAAAACAAGGCGCCGCGCGGATTTTTGGCGCATTTCGGATGGGCAACACCATGGCGCTGCTCGATCAGCACGTCCGGGGCGTTCCTGCGGAGCAAGCGAAAGGTGGGGGATCCTGGGATTCGTATTCGTTTCATACGGACCTGCCACCGGGACACCCAATGGTAACCGGCGAACAAACCAACGACTTCGAGCTCTTCGATGTCGAGAACGCCAAGCTCGTCGTGGTTTGGGGAATGAACTGGATCACGACCAAGATGCCGGACAGCCACTGGTTAACCGAAGCGCGCCTGCAGGGGACGCGCACCGTCACCGTGACGGTGGAGTACTCAGCGACCGCGTCCAAGTGTGACGATGTCATCGTCATTCGGCCCGGCACAGATCCGGCATTCGCCCTGGGTCTGGCCCAGGTGATCATCCAAGAGCGCTTGTATGACGAGGGGTTCGTACGGCGCAACACGGACCTCATCAGCCTCGTGCGCATGGACACCCTCGAGAGACTGAAAGCCGCGGATATTTTTCCTCACCACAAGGAGTCGGCGCTTACCAATGGCGTACAGATTGTTCCGCAGGGGCAATACGCGCCACCGACGCTGGTTCAAGACGGCATGCAGGTCCCCGCGGGCCTGACCGGCGAGTTTCAGGACTTCGTCGCGTGGGATCGTTCCCGCAATCAGCCGGTCGCACTCGGCCACGATCTGGTGGGCGAGCGGTTTGACAAAGCCGCGGTCGATGCCGCACTCGAAGGCCGTTTTGACGTCACGACGATTGACGGGGCGCGCATTGAGGTGCGCACGGTCTTTGAGTTAACGCGCCAATACCTGGATCAGAACATGTCGCCGGAGCAAGTCGAAAAAGTGACCTGGGCCCCGGCGGCGGCCACCCGCAACCTCGCTCGCGAGATCGCCGCCGCCAGAGGCCAGACCCTTATCGCAGCCGGGATGGGTCCCAACCAGTTCTGGAACAACGACAACAAGGACCGCGCACTGTTCTTGGTCATGGCGCTTACGGGCAGCCTAGGGCGCCACGGCGGCAATATCGGTAGCTACGCGGGAACGTACAAGAACACCCTCTTTTCGGGAGAACCGCGCTTTACCTACGAGGACCCGTTTCAGCTCCAACTGGACCCCGCCGGGCCGGTCCACACGCACGTCTATCTGCGTCCCGAGTCCATGCACTATTGGGCAAACGGCGAACGCATCATGAAGGCTGGCAACAAGACGGTCACCAGTGGGGCGCACCTGCCTACGCCAACCAAATCGATCTGGCAGATCAACTCCAATTCCTCACTCGGCAACCAGAAGGGCTTCTACGACGTCGTGTTCAACACGCTGCCACGTGTCGAGCTGGTCGTCTACAACGAGTGGTGGTGGACCACCTCTTGCGAATTTTGCGACATCGTCTATGGGGTCGACAGCTGGATGGAGTTCAAGCATCCGGATTTCACGGCATCCAACACGAATCCGTTCTTCCAGGTCTACCCGCGGACGCCCATCCGAAGGGCGTTTCGCACGGTTCCGGATATCGAAACGTACCTTGGAGTCGCCCGCGAGCTGACGGCACTGACTAGCGATCCGCGTTTTGAGCAGGCGTGGAAGTTCGTCGCCGATCAGCGTGTAGACGTGTATCTGCAAAGAATCATCGATGGTTCAACGCCATTACGGGGGTATCGATTCGAGGACGTTGAAGCGCTGGCCAAGCACGGTATCCCGGCCTTGATGAACACACGAACGTATCCGCGCATCAACAGCTACGAGCAAGTAACGGAGTCCCGCCCCTGGTATACGAAGACAGGACGTCTGGAGTTCTACCGTCCCGAGTCGGAGTTCATCGAGGCGGGCGAGAACCTGATCGTGCACCGCGAACCCTCTGACGCCACGTTCTACGATCCGTGCTCGATTCTGGCGGCCCCGCACCCAGCTATTCGTCCGAGAACACCTGCGGACTGGGGAATCGCGGCCGACGACCGCAGTCATATCGCGCGCCAGATGCGCAACACCGCCTACGACGTGGGTGGCCTGCTGGCCAGTCGCCATCCCTTACATGACCGCGGCTGGGATCACGTGTTTCACACACCCAAGTATCGCCATGGCGCCCACACGATGCCGATCGATACGGATTACATGGCGGCCCTCTTTGGTCCGTTTGGGGATATGTACCGACGCGACAGACGAAGCCCCGGTACGGGTGAGATGTATGTGGACATCAACCCGTTCGACGCTCGGAGTCTCGGCATCAACGATGGCGACTATGTGTGGATCGACGGGGACCCGAATGACCTGCCGTTTCGCGGCTGGCAGGACCCGGCACGCAAAGCCGAATACCATGTCGCGCGGCTCCTGGCGCGCGCCCGTTATTACCCCGGTACACCGGCCGGCGTCACGCGCATGTGGTTCAACGGCTATATGGCAACGCCAAGTTCCGTCAAGGCGCAGCAAACCCGCCCTGACGGCGCCGCCAAAAGCGAATACACGAATTACCAGGCGCTCTTCCGTTATGGCGGGCACCAGTCGTTGACCCGCAGCTGGTTAAAGCCCACCCACCAAACGCACGGCCTGATCACGCGCAAGTCCTGGACCAACGAAATCACCAAGGGATTTAACGTCGACGTGCACTGCGTTACCAGCGCGCCACGCGAGTCCATCGCCAAGTTTGCAAAGGCTGAAGACGGTGGATTGGGTGGCAAGGGGCTGTGGCGTCCCGTTGCATTGGGATTGCGCCCCGCTGCCGAAAGCGAGCCCCTGAAGCGCTTCCTTCTTGGGGCTTTCGTGCGGCGAACTTGACGCGACCGACAGCGCGATGTTCCAAATGGACGAAACGGATAAGACGCGGAGCGAGTCTCGATGAGCAAGGTATACAACTGGCAGATTGGCCGGCAAATGGAATACCCCTATGAGGGTGTCCGACCGCGCAGGCAGTTTGGGCTTGTTATGGACTTAAACAAGTGCATTGCCTGTCAGACGTGCACCGTGGCCTGCAAGACCACGTGGACACCCGGTCGTGGCCAGGAATACATGTTCTGGAATAACGTCGAATCCAAACCCTACGGCTATTACCCACTCGGCTGGGACGTCAACATTCTGGAGAAGCTTGGCGTGCAGGAGGTCTCCGGCCCGGTATACAGCGGCAAGACGCTCTTTGAGGCCGCGCCCGACGGCGAGCCGGTTTTAGGCTACCTCCCCGATGACCTGGACTATGCCCATCCGAACATCGGCGAGGATGATTCCGTCGGCGATATGACGCGAGGAGCGTATCTGCAGGCGCCGCACCTGCAGTGGATGTACTACTTGCCGCGCATCTGCAACCACTGCACCTATCCGGCGTGCCTGGGTTCCTGTCCGAGGCAATCGATCTACAAACGGCCGGAGGATGGGATCGTTCTGATCGATCAGAGGCGTTGCCGCGGCTATCGCGAATGCGTCAAGGGTTGTCCCTACAAGAAAAGTTTTTTTAACCCAATGACACGCGTCTCGGAAAAGTGCATCGGCTGCTACCCAGCGGTCGAAAGCGGACGGCAGACTCAGTGCACGATTACTTGCATCGGCAAGATTCGGCTGCAGGGCTTCGTATCGGCGCCAGACGAAGCGCGCGAAGACAATCCCATCGACTACGTCGTGCACGTGGCCAAGATCGCGCGCCCGTTGTACCCACAATTCGGGCTTGAACCCAATGTCTACTACATCCCGCCCGTACACGTGCCCCCGAGCTTTCTGGCGCAAATGTTCGGCGCGGGCGTGGAGCAGGCGATCGCAACCTACCGCGCGGCTTCGCAGGACAGAAAACTCATCGGAGCACTACTTTTGTTCGGCGCAACGCCGCAGATCATCCACCACTACCGTGTGGAAGGGTCTTTCACCATCGGCTACGACGACTCCGGTGCCGAGCTGGTTCGTGTGCCTTTCAAGGAACCGATCTTCATGCGTGTCGCGTTTGACGAGAAGTACCAGACCCGCCGATCCAACATGACCTGAGAGCCTGACATGCGACTGTTTTCCCGTACCGTTGCGCGGGTGAGTCTGGCGCTTGGGACTGCGCTCGTGGTGCCAGCCGCATTCGGCGCCGACACGGTGCTGCATGCATCCCGTGTTGCCTCCACGATCCCCTTGATCGACCCGGCCGCCCCGGTCTGGAGCAAGGCCCGCGAAGTTGCTGTCGTGCTTCAACCGCAATCGGTCGTCGTACCCATGAACCCCGAGCCGGCGGTGACGCAAATCCGCGTGCGCGCGGTACACAACGGCAAGCTGCTCGCAGTGCGGATCAACTGGAAGGACGCGACGCGCAGCGAGACGGTCCTTAGCGATACCTTTGGCGACCAAGTCGCCGTCGAATTTCCTATCCGTGCCGATCCCGCAGACCTTCCGAGCCCAATGATGGGTAACGCTGGCGCACCCGTAAATATCTTGCAGTGGCGCGCCGCGCTTCAGCATGACTTGGACTATGGCGATCCGAGCGTACGGACTTTGTATTCCAACGCCGAAGTGGACGTGTACCCCGACCAGTTGCTGCCGGCCGCAGTCGCGCGTCCTTACCAAGGCGCCATGGCAGTCGACAACCCGGTTTCAAGGCCCATGCGTACCCCCGTGCTCGACCAGGTTGCGGAGGGGTGGGGAACCCTCACCACCAAGGCGCAATCGCGCGCCGAAGGCCGCGGTGTCTGGCACAACGGCGTCTGGAGCGTGGTCATTACGCTTCCGCTCGCGTCGACGTCCCAGGACGCGCCCAACCTCCGCCCGGGACAAAAAACATCGGTCGCCTTTGCGGTCTGGGAAGGCGGACACCGAGAGGTCGGCAGCCGCAAGTCGTGGTCGGACTGGACGGCAATTGAGCTGGCGAAATAGGCCGATGAAAAAACACCGTGACCATCGCTGGGCAGCAACGGAGACAGCGCAACTGCTGCAGCGCGCCGCGTTGTTGCAAGCGCTCGCGCAGGGCCTTTCGTACCCCGAGGGTACCGTCAGGGCCGATGTCCACCTCAAGCTGCGGCGAATTCGGCCAATGGGTCAGCGCGTGCCCGACCGCGCGCTGCGACGTTCGCTTGGCAACGTGCGACGGCTCTGGGCGTCGATTTCGGATGACACACTGCGCGCGACGTATGCCCGGCTCTTTCTCGGAAACGGCCCTTGCCCGATGCGCGAAACCGCGTACGGCGACGGTCGCCGCGTTTCTGGCCGCGCGGCCGAACTGTCAGATATCAACGGGTTTTACCAAGCCTTTGGTGTGCGGCCTTCCTCTGCTCAGCCCGACTTGCCGGATCACCTATGCTCGGAGCTCGAGTTTTGCAGTTGGTTGCTTGTGAAACTCGCCTACGCCCAGGCACGGCAATGCGGCGCGCGGCGCTTGGTGACAAGGCGGGCGCTACAAGCCTTTCTGCGAGACCACCTCGGAAGATGGCCCCAGGCATTTGCCGCGGAACTGCGTCAAATCGACAGCAGTTCCCCCTATACGCGGATCGCCGAACTCGTCGCCCAAGTCGTTGGAGCCGAGTCACGCCGCCTCGGGGTCCGTCCAAAGCTCACGACGGCGCGAGCAGCATCCGACAGCATGCAAAACGAGCGGTTTGACTGCCCCCGTTCCGCTGCGCAAACGGAGTTGACCGTCACGTGAGTCTGCCGGGTTGCGCAATTCGTACCCGTGCCTAGGTGCGCTAGGGCTAGAACGCGTACCGTGCTATTTGGCAAAGCGATTCTTCCCCGTGCGAAATCGATCTGGCCAGCGCGTGTCGACCCTCGCGGATCCCACGCAATAACCATGTCGAACGAAGGCGTGTTCCTATGCGCCGCTCTTCGCGGCGCCTCGCAGTCAAACCGGTTGCGCGATTTGTTGCGCTCCGCCCGTGGTTGTGTCCAAAGGGGGAATTTGTAACGCATCAAATTGGACAGCCGCGTCCTATCATGCGCGAGTGCAAGCGGTGGCAGAACCGGCCACGCAATCGCAAACGCGGGTGAAATCGGCGCGATTGGGGCCGTCCGCTTGCGCTTGGTGACCCGCTCCTTGGTCCCCGGTAATTCGCTTGACCCGGTGTCAGGCCGGGATGGAGGTCACATGGTGACGCTAAAAGAATTGCTGGGCATCGAGCTGCCGATCATTCAAGCGCCTATGGCCGGTGCACAGGGCAGCGCGATGGCGATCGCGGTGTCGAAGGCGGGCGCGCTCGGATCGCTTCCATGCGCCATGTTGACCCCGGAGCAGCTGCATGCCGAGATGTCTGCGATCGGCGCTGCAACGGACAAGCCATGCAACGTCAACTTCTTTTGCCATGATCCTCCCGCGCCCGGTAGCGAGCGTGAAGCGGCATGGCGTGCTGCGCTGCGGCCCTATTTCAGGGAGTACGGTCTTGACTTGGAGAAAATTCCGGCCGGACCGACTCGCGCGCCGTTCAGCGCCGATGCGGCCGACGTCCTGGAGCAGTTCAAACCGGCTGTCGTGAGTTTTCACTTCGGTTTGCCCTCGGCTCCGTTGCTCAGGCGAGTCAAGACGTGGGGCGCAAAAGTCCTCTCCACGGCGACGACAGTACAGGAGGCCTGCTGGCTGGAGGCGCACGGGGTCGACGCCATCATCGCGCAGGGACTGGAGGCCGGCGGACATCGAGGAATGTTTCTCACGCAAGACCTGACGACGCAGATTGGAACCTTCGCATTGTTGCCGCAGGTGGCGCAAGCCGTGGGAGTCCCCGTGATCGCAGCCGGCGGAATCGCGACGCCAAGAGGTGTGGCCGCCGCGATGGCGCTCGGCGCCGCGGGTGTACAAATCGGAACAAGCTATCTGCTTTGTTTGGAAGCCATCATTAGCTCGGTGCATCGCGTCGCACTGCAAAGCGACGCTGCCCGACATACAGCGCTTACCAACGTGTTTACGGGCCGGCCCGCCCGCGGGATCGTGAATCGAATCGTGAAGGAGCTTGGACCCATGAGCAACGTCGCGCCGCAGTTTCCGCTAGCGGGCGCTGCCCTTGCACCGCTTCGCGCGGCGGCCGAGAGCCGGGGTCGCGGCGATTTCAGTCCCTTGTGGTCAGGGCAAAATGCTTCGGGCTGTAAGGAGGTGTCCGCGGCCGATCTGACGCGGGAACTTGCCGACGGCTTATAGAAGCGCACGCAGTCAGGCGAAACTGCGGCGGCACCGCGGCGGTTCGGCCGCCGGGCGGTCTCGTCGACGGGGTTTCATTTTTCGACAGGGCAGTTGGCGTCGAGAGCCGGAGAGCGAGTTCCGAAGACGGATATTCGTCGTCGGCCAAGGCAACCTGGCACAGCGATCCGACAGGCGCGCACCCTCGCGCTCCGCGTCCCGGGCGTGCTCGTAACCGCGACAGACGCCGGGCTCCCGCGATCCTTGCAAAACCGACCGAGACCTTGCATCGACCGTAGCTCGTGCGTTGGCACCACGCCGGACCGATCAGCGGTATATTCTTCGGCGCCTCCGTACTTACCGCATGCGGCGGAATGCGCGCCGGCCCTTTTCCGACACCCCATGACCTATTCGACGCAGACCGCGGACAGCTACACGCTGCGTGTGACCTGTCCAGCAACCACGGGACTTGTGGCGGCAATCACCAGCCACTTGGCGAAACGGCAATTCGATATCACAGAGCTTGCACAGTACGACGACGACGAAACCCAGCGCTTTTTCTTGCGTTGCGTATTCACCGTGCCGCCTACCAGTACCGGCGCTGTCCTCGGTACCGATTTCGCCGCCACCGCGCAGCACTTTTCCATGGACTGGACGCTGCGACGCAATGACCGCCCCTACCGGATCCTGATCCTCGTCTCGAAAGTCGACCATTGTCTGCGCGATCTGCTGTATCGGTGGGAGTCGCAAGAACTGAACATGACAGTTGCCGCGATCGCGTCAAATCACGCGACGCTGGCGCCGGTAGCGGCTCGCGCCGGGGTCGCTTTCCACCACCTTCCCCTCGGTGGTAACGATAAGGGCGCCCAGGAACAGGCTCTACGACGACTGATCGGTGCCGAATCGATCGACCTGATCGTGCTGGCGCGCTATATGCAAATCCTCAGCAATGACTTCGCGCGTGATTTTGCAGGCCGCTGCATCAACATTCACCACTCTTTCCTACCAAGCTTTAAAGGTGGCTCGCCGTACGCGCAAGCGCACGCCCGCGGTGTCAAACTCATCGGCGCAACGGCCCATTACGTAACAAGCGACCTGGACGAGGGGCCGATCATCGAGCAAGATGTGCGCCGAATCGACCATCGACACTCCGTGCAAGAAATGCAGGCGCTCGGGCGGGATGTGGAAGCCGCGGTCCTGGCGCGCGCTCTGCAGCTTCACCTTGAGGACCGCGTGTTTATCGATGGCAACAAAACGATTGTTTTTTCGTGAGTGTTCGAAGCCGAATAGCTGATCGGATTTGTTGCACCAAACGGCTACGAAGATCTGCGGGGCTCTTCACGAGCGCATAAGAGATTCGGCGCACATCGATCGACTCCTGGGCGAATGCGTCTGATTGCGCGTCGGCCGCCCTTCGCCGTTAGCGCCGGATGTCGCAGTTGTGCCGTTAAAGACGGACTCGACGACTGAGAACTGCCGCGCGCAGTCGCGGTCCGTTCGGGCGGCGCGTCGCGAACGTTCGATCAAAAAACTCGTGCACTCATGCAACGGGCTTCCCATTGCGCGAAGAGCGGGCCCCGCGACCGAGGGCAGGGATTTCACCCGCGCACCGCTCGCAAAGACCAGGGTATTCGGGCGCGACTCAACCACGGCATCGGATCGCGTTGCGCATGCCCGGTGCGGTCGGACTCCCTGTCGCCGTTTCTTAGATCGGGTAGGTCCCGCGCAAAAAAACGGTCCCTGCTATGTTGGGTGCCGCAGCGGCTCACCGGTGGGCAGCCCGCCATGCGCTGGCAACTCGCGGAAGTCCCAGCTTGCATCGCCGCCAGACGTCCTCATCCGCAGATAGCCGGAGATGATCCGGGAAACGGGCGAATTCGACGGGTTCCGCGAACCACATGCCGAGTATCCTAAAGCGATGAGCGATCAATACACGGAAATTTCGTCGCAGGGCTTTTTTTCACGGCTCCTAAACAGTCTGCTCGGGACGCTGGTTGGCATTCTTTTTCTCGTCGGAAGCGTCGTGGTGCTTTTTTGGAACGAAGGCCGCGCCGTGCAGGCGGCGCGCGCGCTTTCCAGTGGGCAGCGACAGGTTACCGAGGCCAATGTCGGCACCGTCAACGCGGCCCTCGACGGGACGCTGGTGCACGCAACTGACACCCTGAGCGCCGCGGCTGGCGCCAGGGATCCGACGTTTCGCGTGGGCGACAACAATTGGGTGCGACTGCGGCGCAAAGTCGAGATGTTCCAATGGCAGGAACAGAGGCGATCTAACTCGCACGAGTCGGTGGGAGGCACCAAGACCACCGAGGTTGCCTACGAATATCACACGGCGTGGGCGGAGAATCCGAACGATTCATCGCACTTCAGGCACCCCGAGGGTCACGAGAATCCGCCCATGCCATTGCGTGGGGAAATCTTTAATGGCAGAGAGATCCGCCTTGGAACCTACCGGGTCAGCGACACCGTCCTAGAGACAATATCGGCCTTCCAGCCCATCTCCGTCGATGGCTCAGCCACCGAACCCGCAGGCTATCGACGCGAAGGTGGAGGGTTTTACCGCGGCGCAGGAAATCCGGCGGCGCCGGCGGTGGGCGACGTGCGCGTGACGTTTTCGGGCGTTGCTCAGCAGACAGTATCGATCGTCGCTGGGGTCTCCTCCGGGACGTTGGACGCCTACCGCGCCACCAACGGATATCAGATTGCGGTTGGGAAACCGGGCGTCGTGCCGGCCTCCGCCCTCTTCGAAGGCGTCAAGCATCAGGAAGACCTCCGCACTTGGATTTTTCGTGGCGTGGGTTGGATGCTGATGCTTTTCGGATTTGTTCTGGTCGGCGGTCCTGTTGTCACGCTCTTAGCGTTTCTGCCGCTTCTTGAGGGCATGGCCCAAGCGGGTGTCTTCCTTATCGCTGTGACGCTGTCGATTCCCCTTACGTTGCTAACAATTGCCGTGGCGTGGTTCGGCCATCGTCCGCTACTGAGCCTCGCGCTGGGCGTCGGCGCCGCGGTGGTGTTTTTGTTACTGCGCATCGCGCATCCGAAGGCGCCGCAACCGCCATCGACGGCAATTCAAGCGTGATGCCGCGGGGTGCCGCGCCCGAGAAAATCAAGGTTGGATTGCGACCGCGCATTTCGCCCGGGCAACGGGCGTGGAGCGCCGGTTGATGCATGGTCGGGCACGTAAGCTAGGCCCCGGTTCGGAATCGCCCTCGCAAATATCGTTCGAGGCAGCAGCAACGATTTCGAAAATGACCGCGCAGCGGGATCGGGCGCCCCAACCGTCTCGAATCGATCCGCCCGAAGGCAGCATACGTCTGCGCTCAGCCAGCATGAAGACGGTCGCAAGCGGCCCCCGCGCCGCTTCCTCATGCCGGCGCCACCGATCCGAAAACGTGACCAAACGTCGTTGCTGTCTCCGGGCCGGTCTTGGTTCGGACTCACTCCCGTTTGAGCCGGTTCGGGCTGCGTTTACCCACGGCTTCTCTTGCGGATGGACAGACTTTGTGTCGAACGCCCGATGAGACCGTCCACATCGAAGAGTGCGGATTCGGCCAAACCGGCGCCCGCTGCATCTGCATAGCTTCTGGCCTCAAGGCCGATCCATTCGCCCACGGGCCGGCGCAAGAGATTGATGGTCAGATCGGAATTGAGGAAACTGTACTCTTCATAATTGAGGACGGCGCTTATCCCATTGCCAGAATCGGCAGCCACCGCTACGCGCTGATAGGGGCTGGTCACCTCGTTTTGCAGCAGCGGATGTCGCAAACGGAACCAGATCGCGCAGGGCCCCCGAAACATCTTCCCGGAAGCGGCACGCGTCTCGACAAGATCGGCGTAACCGACCTGGGATTTCCCGAACGGAAAGTGCCCTTCGGCACAGTGATCGGGCAGGGTCGACATCCTCGGCAAGGGGTAGCCCGGCAGCGTGTCCGGAAGATCGACGTGCGCCCGCCGCTGCGCGAGCGCTGTGAAGCGTGCAACCTCCTTGCTTTCGGCCGTCAGCTGTGCCGAAAAGTGTCCCGCGTTGCGCCCAACGTAGTCGATCACGACATGCACGGTTAGTTTGCCGATAGGCACGGGACGGATCAAGTTGGCGGTAAGCCGGGAGACGTGTTCCAACCCATGGGTATTCGCAACCCTTTCGATGGCTCCGCAAACAAGAGCAATCGGCGGACCCGCGTGCTGATGGTTTGGATCCCACGGTCCTCGGGTCAAAGTCGATGAGTGAACTGTTCGCTCGTCGATACGTTCGTAGGCGGCGTCTGGTGCAGAACTCTTCGATGGATGGCTCATGGTGAATAGAAAAATGCGCTCCCATCTCGTCTGCACGACGGATCCTGCGTCGGCCACGATTTGCCTGGGCTCGGTTCCCGCGCCGTTTGCGTAACCCGATACATCCGACCGATGAGAACTTGCAACTCTACTGGACCGATCGCCCGGGCGAGTAAATGCTCCCCAGCATCAACTTGACCTGTCCATCAGAACCGCGACCCGCATTGCAGTCCTCACGGCGATCATATACCCGACGCCGGGTGCGCTCGAAGGGCACATCTGCAAAGCGTACGCGCTCTCCAAACTGCACCCCCCCAACGGAGATGCCGCCGACGTCCACAACGTAGGGTTGTTTCAGTCTCCTTGCAAATGCCGCCCCTGCCGTCGTTTTTCCCGAGACGTTCCATGAATACTTTAGAGGCATCGCCCCGAATCCAGACGCTGGCACCGGGAAGCCCAGGGTTGCCGCGCATGGTCCAATCAAATTGTTCAAACGATCGCGCAAAGAGAAGCCGACCTTCTTCAATCGGCGCGAAGACCGCCATTCGCGAAAGAAGCCGAAGTTGGTTTGTCCCGATACAGGTACAAAAAGCGCTCTGGCTTGAAGGTGCACAACCAATCCAAAGCAGACGCGGAACACTCGCCACAACGGAGGTGCCCACCGACCGACCGGATTCGCGTTTCGTGGGGACTCACGCCCAGGCCGGCTGCAACTGACAACTTGCCGGCGTTCCACATGGCTCATGGCGCACTCGGCGCGCGTGCCTGGAGAGCGGGCACCCGCTATTCCGATCGACCGCCGGGCTGCGGCCGGCCGCCGACCTCCTTCGCCCGCGATGCTGGTTTTTAAAGCGCCATCGACGGCCGTTCGGCCATGCGCGCACGCCAACGCAGCAGGTGCGAGTGTTGCTCATTGGGCTTCTGCTTGACGATGCGCGCAAAGTCGACAGTTACGACAGCGGCGATGTCCGCGATGCTGAACGCGTTGCCGGCGACGAAATCGCGCGCGGCAAGCTGAGCCTCCAGTGTGGTGAAGAACTGCTGAATGCGCGTCAGAGCACGCTGCGCAAGTTCCGGGATTTGCGCATAGTCGATCGGGCCGGGGAGTGCACGGTTGGCCATCGCCGGTGAACCATTGCGCAAGGCCTCCGCAACAGCGAGCAGACCATCGAACTCGACGCGCCAATGCCAACTGGCGACGTCGGCCTTCTCCTCGGGCGTCGTACCCAGCAGAGCAGGCTCGGGGAAGCGCGCTTCGAGGTACGCGATGATGGCTGCGTTGTCGGTCAGCACGCGGCCATTCTCGATGCGCAGCGCGGGCACAGTGCACTGTGGGTTCACGGCGCGGTAGGCCTCGCCGAACTGCTCGCCGCGACGCAGGTCGACTTGCACCGTCTCGTATGGCACGCGCTTTTCAGCGAGCAAGATGCGCGCTCGGCGTGGGCTCGGCGCAGTGGCGCAGTCGTAGAGCGTCAGCATTTGACTCAGTCGCCGAGGCCGTCCCGCGCGCGGATCTCGAAATCGCTGGCGTCGTGGCGCTCGTGCAGCTGGCTGGACGGCTGGCCCCAAGTGCGATTCACCATGCGTCCGCGCCGCGCAGCGGGGCGCTGCGCGATTTCGTCGGCCCAACGGATTACGTGCGTGTACTCGTTTACCGACAGGAACTCGCCGGCGTCGTAGAGCCGGCCCTTGGCAAGCGCACCGTACCAGGGCCAAACGGCGATGTCGGCGATGGTGTAGTCATCGCCAGCCAGGTAGCGGCTCTCGGCCAGGCGACAGTTCAGCACGTCGAGCTGGCGCTTGACCTCCATCGCAAAGCGATCGATCGCATATTCGATCTTCACGGGCGCGTAGACGTAGAAGTGACCGAAGCCACCCCCCAAGAAGGGCGCGCTGCCCATCTGCCAGAAGAGCCACGAAAGACATTCGGCGCGCGTTGGGCCAGTAGGCAGAAAAGCGCCGAATTTTTCGGCCAGATACAACAGGATCGCACCCGATTCGAATACGCGCACCGGCTCCGGCCCGCTACGGTCTAGCAGCGCCGGAATCTTGGAGTTCGGGTTCACTGCGACGAAGCCGCTGCCGAACTGCTCGCCTTCGTTGATGCGGATCGGCCAGGCGTCGTACTCGGCGCCAGCATGGCCCAGAGCCAGGAGTTCCTCCAACAAGACCGTGACCTTCACGCCATTGGGCGTGGCCAGCGAATACAGCTGCAGCGGGTGGCGGCCAATTGGCAAGTCCTTGTCGTGCGTCGGACCCGCGGTCGGGCGGTTAATGTCCGCGAACTTGCCGCCGTTAGACCTGTTCCATGTCCAGACGCGCGGCGGCGTGTAGTCGAAAGGCTCGGTCATGCGGAGCAGTCTACGCAGCCTCGCTCGACCGTACAACATGGAGCGCCACTCTCCGATGGCCCCGCGGGCCAGCTGGCGCGCCCACACACGATGGTTTCTGAGAAAGAGCTGGCCAGACTATGCGAGCCGAGTCATGGGACACCAAGGTGAGCTTCCGTGCAAGCCGCGGGGCTCGTTGACGACCGATCGGTCTTGGCCGCGTTCAGGCGGCTGTGCGCCACCTGGAAGCCGACAAGCGGTTTGGCGTGCCGGTAAAAGTGTGCCGTCCGCCCTATCCTCGCATCGCGACCGCCGAAAGCGGGCCGCGCCGCCGACAGCAGGCGACATCGGTGCCTCTCACAACCTCGAACTCGAAGCGTTCTCCCAGGCGCGTACGCTTTCCGCGCGTCGGGTAAAGCAAGCAAATCCTGTCGGAATCGCAGGAACGGGAAGCCGCACTGGACCCCACTCTGCCCGGTTCCTGCGCAAGCGCAGCCGACACCTAGAGAACGCGCGTTATTCCGAGTGATACCGGAACATTCGTACTTAGGTCGACCGCTGGCCTCTGCACCTCGTACGGCGCAGCCCGAGACCGGGAACTGCCAGCGCCCCTGCTCCGATTGTCCACAGGACGCACCATGGAGTGAAGCGATCGACGAGCTTCGCTGGCATGCTGCCACTCGATGAAACCACCGTCCTTCGCCACTCCTTGCCACCAAACGTTCCGACAACCGTCCTCGGGGCAACTAAACATTGTGAAGATCGTCACCTCACGGCGCACTTTGCCTGGTGGAGCATAGTCAAGCCGCATACGAACCGGTTTGCCATCCATCGCAGCAAGATGCGCTCCCGCCTCTTTTACCTTTGGTGTTTGGCTGAGCGCAGCGCACTTCGCACATTGAGCCATCGGCCCCTCCCTCGCACGTTATTCCAAGACCGCAGAGTGATCGTAAGCGTTTCGTTTTGTTCAATCTGTCGCAACTTTGCACTACGACATTAGACCTAACCCAGCTGGGGGTAACGTGACCTAGTGAGCAGCCCACGAGATCGACGTCGGCGTCTCGAGCACACAAGACAGTCAAATCGACATCCGGGGCTGCATCACCTCTTTATGTCCCCCCAACCCCACCAACCGCCTCGACAACCACATTTTACGGAGAGGGCCCCTCACGGTGGAAAGGCTCAGCCCCCCTTCTGTCCCGAAACGGGGTTCCACGCCCCTTGATCGTCCGAAATGACCGGTACGTGACGCAACCGATCCAGAAAGGTCGACCGTCGCGAGACAAGTTCGATTTCTCGTTTGAGGATCGAATCCCACATCGGTTCTTTCGAGGAGTGTACCCAGCCAAGCTCTGCTTTGGCCTTCTCCGCAGAGTGGTTCCGGCGCGCTTTGCAGGTCCATGACGTCCCGCGACAGGAAGACCGGCAGACGCAAGCCCCCCCGCGACAATGTCTCCATAGGGACCAATTGGGGTCGCGTAATCTAAGCGGGAAGCCAGATTTGCCACTTCGAGCCGCCCGACTATGCGGACCATATGAGAAGCGTTTCGCGAACGGTTGTCGGTTGCCCGCAAAACAAACGGTTTTCGCCGCTTGCACGCGCTCCGCAGCGAGACAGATTCCTCTCGCAAGCGCGCCGATTTCAACGAACGTGAGCGCGCTGCTGGGGTGCCATGCCAATCGCGGAAGCAAGTAAAGCAGACACCGTCGAAGGTAATACCCGAAGCAAGAATGGTCATTCGCACCAACGACACCGTTGGGCGGCGTGATTGTGATCGGCAGCCCTGTATCGCGCCAGCGGCGCGCCGCCTCGCGCGCTTTTCCCTTGCTCCTCTCGTAGGCACTGAGGTAGTCCCCGAGGTGCCGGTGACTCTCATCGGCCGGTTCCTCGCTCGCCGAGCGGAGCAGGCTTGCGAATCGCTGGGCGCCGCAGCAGGCGACTGAGTGGTTTTGCTCGCGAACCCGCCTCGCGCTTTGGTACCACCTTGCAGTGGTAAGGAAATGGGATGCGAAGTTAATGGCGGAGCGTGTCGCGCAATCGCTATGGAACGATCTCGTATCGCAGGCTGCGGTCTCGGGCACGATGCCCGCCGCCTGCTTCCCACAAGCTTCAGGCTCTCAGATCACAACTTTTGTGCAGATCGAAGCGGACCGCAGTACGTCGCATGCGGGCCGCGGCGAGCCAAGCGCCTTCCGAGAAGTGGGCAGCGCGGTCGCCCGAGAGTGAACGCCGTGCCCCTTCTTAGGCATCGTTCGGCGGCGGAAGGGCCCCAATTTCAAGGGTCCGGTGCTGCTGAGTGGACTCGAACCACCGACCTACTGATTACGAATCAGTTGCTCTACCAACTGAGCTACAGCAGCGACGGCGCGCATTATAAACGGCGCATCGGCGTCAGATTTTGCGGCGCGAATCTTCCCGGTTCCGCACGAGGCCGCGCGCAGATATTAGGGCGTAGTACGTCGCGCCAGGTGCCTTACAAAGCCCGGTGCCGCCGCAGCGCCCAAATGACGTGCTCGCGCACGATTGCGGAGGGATATTCCAGACGGTTTCGTAACGCGGCAAGAACTGCGGGCGTCGTTTTGGCGTTGCCCAAGGCGACCGCGAGATTGCGGAGCCAATGCTCGAACCCGAGTCGCAGTATTGCGCTTCCCGCATGTCGCACCAGGAAGTCATTTTCGTTCCACGAAAACAGCTCCACCAAGCCCGCACTGTCCAGCCCATTGCGCACATCGAAGTCGGGCAAGCTGGCGCGACGCGCAAACCGGTTCCAGGGACAAACGAGCTGGCAGTCATCGCATCCGTAGACGCGGTTTCCCAGAAGCGGACGCAGTTCTTCCGGAATCGAACCCCGGTGCTCGATTGTCAGGTACGAGATGCAGCGCCGGGCGTCCAATTGGTACGGCGCCGTGATCGCCCGCGTCGGGCACACGTCGATGCAGCTCGTGCAGCGTCCGCAGTGCTCCCCGACGGGCGCGTCGACCGGCAACGGAAGGTCGGTGAGGATTTCTCCTAGAAAAAACATCGAGCCAGCTTCGCGAGTAAGCAAAAGCGTGTGCTTGCCTCGCCAGCCCAAGCCGGCCTTACGGGCGAATTCGACTTCGAGCACGGGCGCACTGTCGCAAAAGGGACGGTAGGGCGGGCGCCGTACCTCCCGCGCAATGCGTTGACCGAGCTCCCGAAGCCTCGCCCGAAGTACCTTGTGGTAATCGCGGCCCCGCGCGTAAATCGACACGACCGCGGCTGCATCCTGGGCGAGACGCTGCCGCTCGTGCTCCACCCACTGATTCGTGTCGTTGCGGGGCCGATAATCGAGCCGCGCGCTAATCACCCGAATCGCGCCGGGCACCAGCCGGTCCGGTGCCGCACGCACGGCCGCGTGGCGCTCCAAGTAGTGCATTTGGCCATGGCAGCCTTCCTCGAGCCAGCGCCGCAGCCGGTCGGCCGCCTCCCGGACATCCAGATCCGTGATCCCGACAGCCCCAAAACCGAGCTCTGCGCCCCAGCGCTTAATCCGATCGGATAGTTCAGACCAGATTGCCGCCGCACGAGGGTCGAATCGATCGACGGTCGAATCGCTATGCTTGCGCTGTACTTGCCCGCTCAAGCGCACTCCTTGATCGTCCTGGGACATTTTCCTTCGTTGCGCGTTGCGATTCATCGCATTTTAGTTAGCCCGCCTGATGAACGAATCCACGATTGCTTTGCATCTGACAGACGAAGCGGCCACCTCGACGCTAGGGGCTGCGCTAGCCGAAGCAATCCGCGCCATTTCGCAAGACATCGAGGCGTCAGGCCTGCATGTTGCAGTAGCCGGCGAACTGGGCTCCGGCAAGACCACCCTCGTGCGCGCGACCCTGCGCCGCCTCGGCGTCTCTGGCGCGGTCAAGAGTCCCTCCTTCGCGCTGCTTGAACCTTATGAGGTTTCGAGATTACACTTGTATCACTTTGATTTTTATAGATTCAAAATACCACGGGAATTTGCGGAAAGCGGCTTTTTGGAGTTTTTCGAACCGGGGAATGTCTGCATAGTGGAGTGGCCGGAGCGCGCCGGAGACTATCTGCCGACAGCCGACCTAAGTATCCGCTTATCCGTGCTTGAGTTAGGACGAAGTGCGCAAATCGGCGCCAACACACGAATCGGTGAACAATGCCTTTGCCAACTGAGAAACTGCCTGGAACCGGAGCGCGCCGACGACTGATTCAAGGGGCGGCGGGCACCTTGGCGCTAGCCATGGCGCCCGGTTTGGCGCGCGGCGCATCCCTGCTTGCCTTGCGAGTCTGGCCCGCACCCGAGTACACGCGGGTGACGATCGAACATGACGCCCCGCTTGCCTTTCATCATTTCTTGCTGCGCGATACCAACCCCGTGCGAATGGTGGTCGATCTGGAAGGCATCGAACTTACACCGCAGTTTGCCGAACAGATAAGGAAAGTCGACGCAGCCGATCCGTTTATTGCGCGCATGCGCGTAGGACAGTTCCGTCCCCAGGTCGTGCGCTTGGTCATCGAGCTAAAGACGCCAGTCGATCCCCAAGTATTCGCGCTCGATCCCGTCGGCCCTTATCGCAATCGGCTGGTGCTCGACCTCTACCCCGAGGGCGCCAACGATTCGCTAATGGCGTTGCTGCGCTCACCGCCGGACGCCGGCTCGGAGTCCGGAGCAAATCAGCTTCCCACCACCGATGCAGCGCCTCCGAGCGCTGCGACCGGCTCCGGAGAATCGGCCCGCGGCGCACCGGAGTCGGCCACGACCGACAAATCACCTGCGCCCTCCGGCGAACCTTCCGCCGCGCAGCCAGACGCCGCGAGTGGGTCGCCTGGCAGCTCCGCGGGACGAAAATCGGCGCGCTCGATGCGCCGGCTCATTACGGTGGCGGTCGACCCCGGGCATGGAGGCGAAGATCCGGGTGCGGTCGGCAAACGGGGCACCTACGAGAAGGTGGTGACGCTTTCTATCGGACGGCAACTCGCGGCCCTGATTGAGCAACAGTCCGACTACCGCGTCTTGATGACCCGCGAGGCCGACTATTTCGTTCCGCTCGGTGTGCGAGTGGAGAAGGCGCGCCGCGTGCAAGCCGATTTATTCGTTTCGATCCACGCCGACGCATGGGTGCGCTCCGATGCGCGTGGCTCCTCCGTGTTTGCACTTTCGGAGCGAGGCGCAAGCAGCAGCGCGGCCGCCGAGCTTGCGCGCCGGCAAAACGAAGCGGACCGCATCGGCGGAATCAACGTCGCTGCCCGCAACCCGCTTGTTTCGCGCGTGCTCCTGGATTTGTCGACCTCGGCGCAGATCAGTGACAGCCTGCGCTTTGGTGACGCGGTCTTGCGCGAACTCGAGCGCGTCAACCGTCTCCACCGCGGACATGTTGAGCAGGCCGGCTTCGCCGTACTCAAGGCCCCTGACATTCCATCGATTCTGGTCGAGACCGCCTTCATCAGCAATCCCGACGAAGAGGCGCGGCTGCGCGATCAAAACTACCAGCGCCAGATGGCGGCGGCCGTCTTTAATGGAATTCGCGGTTACTTCGCCAAGAATCCGCCCGTGGTCCGCAACCCCGTCGGCTGATCCGAGGGCAAACGGTGCGGCGCGCCGCTCGCAACCTCCTAGGAATGCACGCGGCCCCGCAGGACCCGCGCAAGGCCCATAAGCAGCAAAGGCCCGAAGGCGCCCGCCAGACCCGCCAACAGCACCAGTCCCAGATGGTCACGGATTAGAGCAACGTTGCCAAAACGATAGCCGCCGCCGACAAGCAAAACACTCCAGAGTGTGGCCCCGATCACGCTATAGGTGTGAAAGCGCTGCGCCGACATGCCCGAGGCTCCCGCTACGAGTGGCGCGAACGAACGCACGACCGGCACAAAACGCGCCGCGACGACCGTTTTGCCGCCATGCCGCTCAAAAAAGCTGTGTGTGTAATCGAGCGAACGGCGATTGATCCAGCGTATCGAGCCATCGTAGACCTTGTGGCCCAACCACCATCCGATGGCGAAGTTCAGGGCGTTGCCCACGACGGCTGCGACCGCGATGCTCAAAGCCAGCGGAACCGCCTGCAGCGCACCCCCCGCCGATATTGCGCCCGCGACAAAGAGCAGCGAGTCTCCTGGCAAAAACGCCATGAACACGAGGCCCGTTTCCGCAAAAACGATAAGAAACAGCAGGCCATAGGCGAGCGCACCGTGCTCGTGCGCCACCGCAAGCAAGAAACGGTCGATCGAACCGAACAGGTCGAGCCAGTGGATGGAGTCCACAACGGGTGCAAGGCGAAGGGTGGGAACGCGATGTTACTCGAGGCGCTCCTTATAATGGGGTGCATGTCCGTTTTTGTGTCCCTCGCCCCGGCGAGCCCCTCGCTTAGGAAGCGTTCATGTCGCCCGTGGTCGGCGCTGTGACAGCTTCTGCCCGTCCGGAGCCACCGGATGCGCCATGGGCCTCCCCGGACAAACCTTCGGTCAGCGCTGCGACGCGCCCGGCCGAGATCCGCGTCCTGCCCGATGCGCTGGTGAGTCAGATTGCCGCCGGCGAGGTCGTGGAGCGACCCGCTTCGGTCGTCAAGGAACTCGTCGAAAACGCCCTGGATGCGGGAGCACGGCGCATTGAGGTGCGTTTGCAAGGCGGCGGGGTGCGCCGCATTGTGGTCGCCGACGACGGCGGCGGTATTCGACGCGAAGAGTTGGCGCTGGCGCTGCAGCGCCACGCAACGAGCAAGATTGCGAATCTCGAGGATCTCGAGACCGTGGCCACGTTGGGCTTTCGCGGAGAAGCGCTGGCGGCCGTTGCCTCGGTGGCGGCCGTCTCCATCGTCTCGCGCACGCCGCAGGCGGAGCACGCGTGGCGCATTGACGCGACGAGCGGCCGGATCGAGCCGTCGCCTGGGAACTTCGGCACTCGGGTTGAAGTCGCCGAATTGTTCTACAACACGCCGGCGCGCAGAAAATTCCTGCGCACCGAGGCCACCGAGCTAGGCCACTGCCTCGCCGTAGTCGAACGCGTTGCCGCGGCGCACCCGCAGATCGCTTTTCATGTCTGGCACGAAGCGCGCTGCGTCCTGGATGCGCCGCCGGCAACGTTGAGCGAGCGTACCGCCAAACTGATGCCCGAAGACTTTGCCCAGGTCTCGCGAACGGTCGAGGCGCAGGCCGACTCGATCTGCCTGGAGGGATGGGTGGCAGTGCCCACGGCCGCACGCGCTCGTGCCGATGCACAATATTTTTATGTCAACGGCCGGTTCGTCCGCGACAAGCTTCTGTCGCATGCGGTCCGCGCCGCGTACGCGGACGTACTGCATGGCTCCTCGCAACCGATGTATTGCCTGTTCTTGCGTATCGACCCCGAGGCCGTCGACGTCAACGTGCATCCAAGCAAAAGCGAAGTGCGCTTTCGCAACGCCTCGGCGGTGCATCAGTTTGTTCATCGTGGCGTGGAGCGCGCGCTTGCACCCTCCGCAGCGGGCGGTTCGACGACACCTGCGGTCGATGGGCGTGGCATGGCAACACCCGCGCAGCGAAGCTGGCGGCCATCGCACCACGGCGCAAGCGGCGCGACCGGTGGATTTTCCCTGTCTCTTCCCACTGCGGAACAAACCTTGCAGGCGCTGGCGCTGCAGGCCAGGCCTGCGACACCGGATCGCAGCGAGGACATGGGCGCAATGCCGGCGCTGGGTTTTGCCATCGCACAGTTGGGCGGAATCTATGTGCTAGCGCGCAACGCTCACGGTCTCGTGATCGTGGACATGCACGCGGCCCACGAACGCGTCGTCTACGAGGGTCTCAAAGACGCGCTGGAGACGGGCCAACTCGGACAGCAGCAACTGCTGGTCCCGCATGTTTTTGCCGCAAGCGCGTTGGACGTTGCGACGGTCGAGGAGCATGCTGCCGCGCTCGAGCAACTTGGGTTGGATTTGCGGCCAGCCGGTCCGCAACATCTGACGCTGCGTGCGCTGCCAGCGCTGCTGCTTCAGGCCGATGCGCCGGCCCTCGTGCGCGAGATCCTTGGGGATTTGCGCCAGTTCGGCGCTGAGCGCGTACTTACCGAACAGCGCGATCGGCTGCTTGCGACGATGGCTTGCCACGGTGCCGTGCGCGCCAACCGTCATCTGACACTCGATGAAATGAATGCACTGCTGCGGCAGATGGAGCGCACGGAACGCGCGGATCAATGTAACCACGGCCGGCCCACCTGGATACAGCTCGGATTGGCGGATCTTGATCGGTTGTTTCTGCGCGGCCGATGAACGAGGCGGCACTTGCAACGCAAACTGGGGCAAGCCAGCGCGAGCCGCAGCTCGACACGTCAGGCGCCGGGTACGAAGCGGCGCTTCTTCTCGGGCCCACCGCTAGCGGCAAAAGCGCCCTGGCGCTAGCGCTGGCGCGACACCTGCCGCTGGAGATCGTCTCAATCGACTCAACGCAGGTCTATCGCGGGCTTGACATTGGCTCGGCCAAACCCAGTGTGTCCGATCGGGAGCGTGTGTCGCACCATCTATTGGACCTGCGCGACCCCACGCAACCGTACTCGGCCGCGCACTTCTTGCACGATGCGACGCTGGTCATTCAAGACATCCGCAGCCGCGGCAAGCTCCCGTTGGTGGTGGGCGGCACCATGATGTACGCACGCGCGCTGCGCGAAGGTCTGTCACAGTTGCCCAGCGCGGATGCGGCAGTTCGCGCGCGCATCGAAACCGAAGCCGCTGAGCGAGGTTGGCCAGAGCTGCATGCGCGCCTGCGGGCGATCGACCCCGAGACCGCCCAACGGCTGGCCCCGACGGACCGACAGCGAATCGGACGCGCCCTGGAGCTGTTCGAATTGAGCGGACAGCGGCCTTCCGAACTGTTACGCGCGCCGACGCGGGCCCTTTTTCGCCTGCGCACGATCGCGCTGATGCCTGCTGACCGCGCGCACTTGCACCGACGCATCGAACAGCGCTTCGATGCCATGCTGGAGCGCGGATTTATCGCGGAAGTGCGCGCGCTACGGGCGCGCGCCGAATTGCATGCACGATTGCCCAGTGTGCGCAGCGTAGGCTACCGCCAGGCTTGGGAGCATCTGGAACGCGGCACAAGTCTGGAGCAGTTTCGTAGCGCAGCGATTGCGGCGACGCGACAGCTGGCCAAGCGCCAACTCACCTGGCTGCGTTCGATGGCAGACGCGACCCGCATCGATCCGTTTGCCGCCGATGCGCTCGAGCACATCCGCGCGGCCTTGGAGCCGGTGCGCTAGCAACCGGCAGTCACAGCGCGCAAGTTAACCAACCACGCGGCAGCCGGGGGTGCCCGCGCTGCGCGGCTCGATTGCGCCAATGAGCCGGCACTGCTCCCCCTGGAGCGCAAATTCCGCGATAGTGCGCTGCGCATCGGCGCTCGCCACGATCACGACCATTCCGATGCCGCAGTTGAAAACGCGGTGCATTTCGCCATCGGCGATGTCTCCGGCACGCTGGAGCCAGTCGAAGATCGCGGGACGCGGCCATGCGTCGCGCTGGATGACCGCACAGACAGCCTCCGGCAAAACGCGCGGGACGTTCTCCAGCAACCCTCCGCCCGTGATATGCGCCATTCCCTTGATCCGTACCTGTTGGGCAACCGCCAGGACGGCCTTGCAGTAAATCCGCGTAGGCTCGAGCAGTGTCTGCGCTAAGGTGCGACCGTCAAAATCGCCGCGGTAGTCCGCTCCCGCCCGAGAGACGATACGGCGCACCAGCGAGTAGCCGTTGGAATGCGGACCGCTTGAGGCGAGACCGAGAACGACATCGCCCGAGGCGATGTTGCGGCCATCGATGATCCCGTCCTTCTCCACTACCCCTAGCGCAAAGCCGGCCAAATCGTATTCGCCTTCCGGATACATGCCGGGCATCTCGGCGGTCTCGCCACCGATGAGTGCGCAACCCGCAAGTTCGCAGCCCCGCGCGATGCCACCCACCACTCGCTCGGCAACATCAACATCGAGCTTGCCGCAAGCAAAATAGTCCAGGAAAAATAGCGGCCGGGCCCCTTGCACCAGGATGTCATTGACGTTCATCGCGACCAGATCCTGGCCTACGGTGTCGTGCCCATTGAGGGCAAACGCAAGCTTGAGCTTGGTGCCCACTCCGTCGGTGCCGCTTACCAGCACCGGTTCGCGCAGGCCTTTGGGCATCTCAAAAAGCGCGCCAAAACCGCCGATGCCGCCCAGCACCCCCGGTATGAAAGTGCGCCGCGCCAGAGGTCGGATGCGCCGCACGAGTTCGTCGCCGGCATCGATCGATACGCCGGCAGCAGCGTAGGTAAGCGGAGAGTTCATACGTTGGAGCGTCCGGATGCGGGTGGAGGCACACTGGGCCGATGGCCGCGGCGAGGCGACCGCCTTACACTTGCGATCTGCTCAAGTTGCAAATTGTACTGGGAGTGCCCTGTTGATTGATTTTGCCGTTGCCGGCCAACGCTCGAGCCAATGTCCACCGCCGGGCATGCCCGCAGGCGCACGCGCCTCCGGGCCCCATGTCGAGGTGTGTCCGACCCGGGACGCGCGTGCACAGCGCTCGGGGCGGTTTCCGCGGTTCTCGTGTGTCGCCAACGGGTCGCGCGGCGCATCTTCAGGACGTGGATCACGGGTGGTCCTCATAGACCCGACCGCTCCCAAGGACTGCGTTCCGGCGGTCTCGCGGGGGGCCGTCCTCACCTGGCGGACACTGAAGCGGCAAAAACTCTCGGCGCCGGCTTTCGCTGGCACCTTTGACCGCTCTGCGTGATGCCCCAACAGTTCACCCTCGATTTGCTGCACACGCCGGCGCCGAGTCTGGAGAACTTTGTGCCCGGTGCAAACGCTGCGGTCATCGCCGCGCTGCGCGACGTGCTCTCTGGCCGCGGACCGCAGTTTCTCCACATCTGGGGTCCGTCGGGCAGCGGACGCAGCCACCTGCTGACGGCGCTAGTCGGCGCGGCCGCGCAGCCAGAGGTGACGGCCGCGGTCCGGGGTGTACCGCTCTATACAAGAGCGCGGTCCGTATACGCCGTCGACGACGTGCACGGCCTGGACGCCGCGGCTCAGGCCGCACTGTTCGCTTTGCAAAACGAAATTCGCCAGCACGCGGGGACGTTTCTCGTTACGGCGGCCGATTTGCCGCCGGCGCAGCTACGCTTGCGCGATGATGTTCGTACGCGTCTTGGCTGGGGTCTCGTTTTTGCGTTGCGTCCCATTGCGGAACCGGAGCAGGCCGCTGCCTTGCTGGCCTACGCCCGCGCGCGCGGCGCACGCGTCGACGATGAACTCGTGCCCTATATGCTGGCCCGACTGCCCCGGGACATGCGCACGCTCGTATCGATCCTCGATGCGCTTGATGCCTTCGCGCTGGTACGCCAGCGCGCCCTGACGGTGCCGCTGTTACGCGAGTGGTTACAGAAGGATCCTCTCGCGTTGCGCGAAGGCCACGACGGGGGCCATTCGTGAACGGCCTCCGGTCGAGGATCGAACCGCGGGCAACGCGCTGCCCGTAAAAACGTAAAATGCCTTCCATGTCAGCGCGTGCGCCATGATCCGACGGCTTGTTCAACGGGTGCAGGACCGGGTTCAGACGCTGCTCGCGGGCAAGCCGCGTACCCGTCGCGCTCCCAAGCGCATCCCGGTTTCCGAGCATGCGATCGATCGGAGCCTAGTCTCGCGCGCGGCGCTACGGACGTGCGAAACGCTGCAGGCCGCCGGGTTTCGGGCTTACATCGTTGGCGGCGCCGTGCGCGACCTTCTATTGGGAATCGCACCGAAGGATTTCGACGTGGCCACGGATGCAACGCCCGAACAGATCAAATCGCACTTTCGCCGGGCCATAATCATCGGTCGCCGGTTTCGGCTCGTGCATGTCATGTTCGGCAGCGAGACGATCGAAACCTCGACCTTTCGCGCGTTGGGCGCCGGCGACCGTGATACCGATGAGCACGGCCGCGTCCTAGCAGACAACGTCTTTGGTGAACAGCACGAGGATGCCGCCCGCCGGGATTTTACGGTCAATGCGCTCTACTACGATCCCACGCGCCAGGAGGTCCTGGACTACCACGACGGCGTGCGCGATGTGCGCAGGCGGCGTTTGCGCATCATCGGCGATCCGGAGGCGCGCTATCGGGAAGATCCGGTTCGGATGTTGCGCGCGGTGCGCTTTGCCGCGAAGCTGGGTTTTGAGATTGATCCGGCCACACGCGAACCGATCGGCCGGCTGGCTACTCTCATTGAGAATGTACCGGCTGCCCGGTTGTTCGACGAGATGCTCAAGCTGCTCACGAGCGGGCATGCGGTCGGCTGCATCGAGCGGCTTCGCGCCGAAGGGCTGCACCACGGTCTGTTGCCCCTGCTCGACGTGATCCTTGACCAGCCGCAAGGCGAGCGCTTTATCATGCTGGCCTTGTCGCGCACTGACGAGCGCGTGCGCGCCGGCAAGCACATCGCACCCGGATTTTTGTTCGCAACCCTGCTCTGGAACGAAGTGCTGACGCAATGGAGCGCTCGTGTTGCCGCCGGTGAGCATCGGCTGCCCGCGCTCGAGCGGGCGATCGACCGGGTGCTGGAAGCGCAAACAGAAAAACTTGCAATCCAGCGGCGCTACACCGCCGACATGCGCGAGATTTGGATGATGCAGCCGCGCTTCGAGAGGCGCCACGGGCAGGCTCCGATACGGCTCTTGGAGCACTTGCGCCTGCGCGCAGGCTACGATTTCTTGCAGTTGCGCTGCGACTGCGGCGAGGCGCCGGCCGAACTGGGTCACTGGTGGTCGCAGTTCCTGCACGCCGACGCGGAGGCCCGCGCGCAGATGATCGCGCAGCGGCCGGCATCCACGCCGCGGCCGCGCAGACGCCGTCGTGGCGGTCGGCGCCAGACGGCCTCGGGCACGCAACCGGCGGCTCTGGCCGCCCAAGGAGAAGGCGATCACGAACCCTGATTCTTCCGCGCCGGTGATGCGACGGGCCTTCATTGGGTTGGGTGCAAACCAGGGTGATGTGCTCGCCGGCCTGAGCGCCGCGGTCCTCGCCCTGCGGTCGATCGAGCGCTCGGCTTTCGTGGCCGTCTCGCCTTTTTACCGCAGCGTCCCCGTGAACGCGAGCGGGCCCGATTTTGTCAATGCGGTAGCATCGCTCGACACCTCGCTCGAGCCCTACAGCCTGCTGTTGCATCTGACGGACATCGAGCTGATGCTCGGACGCAAACGGCGGGCGGGTGACGCCGGGCACAGTGCGCCGCGCAGCATCGATCTGGACCTGCTGTTGGTCGGCAATCTGATTGTGCGCTCGACGCCCCTTGTCCTGCCCCATCCGCGCATGCATCAGCGCGCCTTCGTGCTTCGTCCGCTGCTGGACCTGGCTCCCGACCTGCAGATACCGGGCTATGGTCCCGCAGCAACTTTGCTCGCACAACTCACCGACCAGGTGATCGAGCCCCTGGAATGAAAGTCGTAACCACGGTGCGGGAGTTGCGCGATCAGCTCCACGGCCAAAATCGAATTGCTTTCGTGCCAACCATGGGCAACCTGCATGCGGCCCATCTGTCGCTCATGAGCATGGCGCGGCGCCATGGCGATCCGGTGGTCGCATCGATTTTCGTCAATCGATTGCAGTTCGGTCCTTCGGAGGACTTCGATCGCTACCCCCGGACGCTGCGGGAAGACATCGAGAAGCTGCAGCAGCACAACCAGGTGTACGTGCTGTTTGCCCCCACGGAGTCCGAGATGTATCCGGAGCCGCAGGAGTATCGGGTGCGTCCGCCGGCCGATCTGGGCGACATCCTCGAAGGGGAATTCCGACCCGGCTTTTTTGTCGGCGTAACAACCGTCGTTCTGAAACTCTTTGCGTGCGTGCAGCCGCGCGTGGCCGTATTTGGAAAGAAGGACTATCAGCAGCTCATGATCGTGCGCAACATGTGCCGCCAGTTCTGCTTGCCTACGGAGATTCTTGCGCATGAAACGGTCCGCGAGAACGATGGCTTGGCGCTTTCCTCACGCAACCGCTATCTCAGTGACGCGGAACGGCGCCTCGCTCCGCAACTGTACCGAGAGCTCTCGACGCTGCGCGAGCGGATCCGAGGAGGCGAGCGCAACTTCCCCGCGCTCGAGGTCCAGGCAATGCGAACCCTCCAGAGCGCAGGCTGGCAGCCGGACTACATCTCGGTGCGCCGACAAGCCGATCTGAACATGCCGACCGAGGGGCAGATCGATTCCGCAGAGCCGCTGGTAGTACTGGCCGCGGCGCGTCTGGGAACCACGCGGCTCATCGACAATCTGGAGATCTGAGGACGGATCCCCCGCTGCGCCTCGCTGCACGAAAAGCCGGAGGGCGGCTCGCGTTCCCGGTCCCGGAGGACAGAGCATTTGGGATCCGTGGTCCGGCATGGGCCCGATCCCCTTCGCAAGCGCGTGCCGACCTTGGGAGACGGGTCAAAGCTCGCGGGCGGACACGATTGTCCCATCGAAGCGCCGCTCGCTTGAAGCTTTCGGAAAAAGTTCGGACCCCGCGCCGCCCTTATCGCGAAATCGCAGACCGATACAACGGCAAATTCGTTCTCCACGCCATCCGCGCCACCGATAATCGGGAAAAGCGCGGGCCCTGGGCCCGTCCAATCATGAATTTTCAGCAACTGCGTACCGTCTGTGAAACCGCGCGGCGTGGCTTTAGCCTGACGAAGGTCGCTGCGGCACTGCACACGAGCCAACCAGGCGTTAGCCGGCAGATTCGCGAACTCGAGGAGGAGCTCGATATCGAGATCTTCGAGCGAGCCGGCAAGCGCTTGACCGGCTTGACTGCGCCCGGGGGGGCCATTTTGCCGATCATCGAGCGCATTTTGCTCGATGCGCAAAATCTGCGCCGCGCGGCGCAGGACTTCGCCGGTCGCAGTGTGGGACACCTGACCATCGCCGCGACCCACGCGCAGGCGCGTTACGCGCTGCCGGCGGCGGTCCTCGATTTTCGGACCTTATATCCCCAAGTGACACTGAACCTGCACCAGGGATCCCCGCGCCAGGTTGCGCAAATGTTGATCGACGGGGAGGCGGAAATCGGCATTGCGACCGAAGCGCTCGCGCAGTACAACCAGCTCATTGCCCTTCCGTGCTACCGCTGGACGCACTGCGCGATCGCGCCCGTGGGACACGAACTTTTAGACGGCGCACCGCTGGATCTCGCGCGATTGGCACGCTACCCGATAGTCACCTACGACACCGGCTATACCGGGCGCGCGCGTATTGATGAAGCCTTCGCGCGTGAGGGGCTGAAACCACAAATTGTCATTAGCGCAATGGATGCAGACGTCATCAAGACCTATGTCGAACTCGGTCTGGGCATCGGCATCGTCTCCACGCTTGCCTATGACGAAATTCGCGACCGCGGCCTGCGGGCGCTCGACGCTGGCCACCTCTTTGAGGTCAATCTGACACGGCTTGCAGTTCGTCGCGGCGCGCTGCTGCGCACCTATGTTCTTTCTTTCATCGAAATCTTCGCACCTTCGCTGACACCCGGTGTGGTCCGGCAAGCGCTGGCCAGCGAAGCGGAGGTCCGAGTCGAAGTCTGAGTTCGCTGGGCTGGCGGCCCTCGTGGCAGCTGCGCGCAAGCGGCCGATTGCGGAGTTCCCGGGTTTGCAAACCGCACTGCCTGTTTGCGGGCATAGATCGGCCCGTGTCGAGATGCAGCCCCAACCCGCCTCCGCCTAATCGGACCCGCAGGCAAGAATTGCGCGCGCCAATCAATCAGTCCGTAATCGGGCAGTTCGCGCCAGCTTCTCGTGTTTGCGCACGCGGTCTGCGCTTTGCGTTCGCATTCCTAGCCAAGCGGCCTGCGTGCGCAGTTGACGACAAGGCCTTGCGCCGCCCCGTGCGGTGGTGTCTCGCTCTCGCAACAGATTCGCGAATTGATTCCTTCCACTTGCCACCGACCCGCACGGCAACACAGCGCTGGGGCCCAAAAGAGCACATGCGCAAAGCGCGAAATCCGCAAAACCTAATGCAAATCGCTTCCTTGGACGCACGTGCGTCGCTATCGAAAATCGCTGCCTCTGTCACATTCGTGACCAGCGGAGCGCACTGTGGGATTTTTCGTTGTGAACCGCCGCGCCGGCGGTCTAGTGTTCCCCTCGTGGTTTTTCGCGGCGTTGTGCGGCGTTGCGCCGCCTTGCACGGCGCAGTCTGCTGACTCCTATTCGGCCGCCGAATCCGGCACTTCCTCCTCCGCGACCCTGCAGCCCTACGGCATCTTCGACGCCGGGGTGCGGCACGTCGATAAGGTGTCGCCCGCCGGAGCGGTCACGCAATTTGCAGCGGGCTTAAATACGAGTCGCATCGGTTTGCGCGGCTTCGATGGGATCACGCCCGATCTGCAAGGGATTTTTCGACTCGAATCGGGGTTTAACTCGGGAACTGGAGCCGCCGCAAATTCGAGCGCGCTCTTTGACCGAACGGCGGACGTCGGATTGCGGGGAAGGACTTTCGAGTTTTTGGCCGGACGCATGGAAGGCTTCGGCTATGAGTTGGCCGCGTCGGGCATCACCGATCCTTTGTCGATGGCGCTGAACTTGCCAAACTACTCCTCACCAGCGGCGGCCGGCTCCAAAGCGCCGGTGCTGGGCGCCAATCCCCTGCAGGCCGTCTACTCCTATACCTACGGTCAGTTGCGGTTTAACAACGCGCTGCGATTTTCGGGCGAAGGTCAGAACTGGTCGGCCGGTGCGATATATGCCCTGGGCGGCGTAGCCGGCGATTCCACGGCCGACTCGGTGCGTGCCGGCCATCTGGGCGGACACTTCGGTCCGGCACAACTCGATGCGATCGTGCAGCAGTCGCTTGATGCGAACAGCAAGCGCTCGACGCTGTACGTGATCGCGGGCAGCTGGAGTCTGCCAACATGGAAATTGCAAGCCGGATTTCACCAGCTGCGAATCGATGCGGGCTTTGATTCCGCGAGCCTCGGTAACGGCGCATCGAGTTCGGGGATCCTGGGTAACTCGACAATCGTGTCTCCCACACTGGCAAGTCCCTCCGAGAACTTCCGTTTTCAGGTAGCCGATCTGGGAGCGACCTGGACAATAGCGCCGGGTCGCCTTTTGACCTTGGCGGCATACAGGACCGAAACCCAGGGCGCTGGCGACGGAGGCAGTCTGGCTGTTGTGGCCCTTGGCAAATGGTTTCTGAACCCCCGCATCGCCCTCTACGCGGAGGCCGATCACGCCAATTCCAGCGGCCAGCTGGCGGTCAAGCCAGTAAGTGGCAGCCAGATCGCCAACGCGTTCATGACCGGCATCAATCTGCACTTTTGACGAGCAGGGGACGGCCGCAACCCTCCGCGCATCTACGCTGCCCGCAATGGTGCAGCCGTTGCGCGGCGGCGAACCGGGGCGAGGGACGGTCTGGGACGGGCGAGCGCCGCTTCGACCTGCAACTTGGAGATCCGGGCGCAGCTGCGCGATAATCCGCCGCTTCCGCGCCGGGATGGCGGAACTGGTAGACGCGCCGGACTCAAAATCCGGTTCTGGCAACAGAGTGTGGGTTCGATTCCCTCTCCCGGCACCAAACTCGCCCCAGCACGGACTAAATGGCCCTGGCCACGACGAGATGGATCAAGGCGACGCTGGCCGCCCTGATTGCGGCGGCTGGCACGACCGCCGCCTTTGCACAAAGCATCGAGCCGCGCGCCTACTCGAATGCACCGGTGGGCGTGAACTTCGTGATTGCGGGCTACGCTTACACGAACGGTGGCCTATCGTTAGACCCATCGATACCGCTCACCAACCCGCAGCTGCACACGTCGAACGCGGTTCTCGCCTATGCGCGCGCACTCGATCTCTGGGGTCTGTCGGGCAAGTTCGACGTCGTGGCCCCGTACACATGGCTCGCCGGCTCTGCCGTGTATGAAGGCCAAACGCTCACGCGCAGCGTAAACGGCTTCAGTGATCCGTCCTTTCGTCTCTCGGTCAATGTCTACGGGGCTCCGGCGCTCAGCCTCAAGGATTTCGCCAACTACCATCAGGACCTGCTCATCGGTGTGAGCCTGCAAGTAACCGCGCCCTGGGGCCAGTACGACGACACCCGTCTGGTGAACATTGGCACCAATCGCTGGATCTTCAAGCCGGAAGTGGGAGTTTCCCAAGCGCTTGGCCGGTGGACGCTCGAGATGCAGGCGGCCGTAACACTGTATACGGACAACAACGATTTTTATAACGGACATACCAGATCGCAGGATCCGCTGTACTCGCTGCAGGCGCACACGATCTATAACTTTCCGTCCAACATCTGGTGTTCGCTTGACGGGACCTGGTTCGCCGGGGGCCGCTCGACGATCAATGGCGTAGTTAGCAACGACCTGCAACAAAATTGGCGAGCCGGTGCAACGCTTGCACTGCCCATCGACGTTCGCGATTCGATCAAGTTCTTTGCGAGCAAAGGCGTCTCCGCCCGCACCGGTAACAATTACAACCTCCTCGGAGTCGCGTGGCAGTACCGTTTCGGCGGCGGCCTCTGAACCCCCAATTCCCCAGACGCGTTGGGCGCACCACGCCACCTTACGCGCAAAACTCGCGCGGGCATTGTGCGCACCTTATAGTAACAACCTTGATTTCCGTCGGATTGCGACTTCGGTCGCGCGGGCTCGAGGCTATCGAAGGCCACCCCCACGCGACTTGCAAAACTATCAGGGAGCAATGCTGGCAACGCGCAGGGTAAACGGCTCTCTCTGCTGCGGCGAAGCGTCAGAGAGGATACCCGGCGCAAGGCGCGGCAACGGGTTCCTCGTCCCGTTTTCCCAAGCGGATATTCGCAATGCCGCAGGCCTCCGAGAGAGAGTCGACCCGGTTCGCGCACGCACATCGACGAGACGGCAATTCGGGGCCAGGCACCCGGCGCGAGCGCCTTGCTGCGGTGGCTCACCTCGCTGCGCGATTCTGCCCGAGCAACGCACGAATGCTTCCAGCCCCGGACCGCGGATCGGCTGCAAAGCCATATCAAATCCGTCGCGATCGTGCATGGCATCGGGCGGTGCCTCTGCTTGCGAGCTGTGCAGCCGCAGAGCTCGAGCGCGGTCTTGTGGCGCGCGCCGCGCGTATCTATCCGCGGTAGGTGGCCGGATTCTCGAGGTGTGTGTAGGCAACACGGTTGCCCACGAACTGGCTGGCCGTAAC
>Ga0187778_10000341_pt1 | contig 33638 bp, 34 predicted proteins | sample 1015_Q2_SP5_20_M_FD_132418 | JGI IMG/M metagenome (GOLD analysis project Ga0187778, IMG submission 132418) | Tropical peat soil microbial communities from peatlands in Department of Meta, Colombia - 1015_Q2_SP5_20_MG | ecosystem: Environmental > Terrestrial > Soil > Wetlands > Peat | place... | reverse complement strand
TTTTCCGGCCACCAAACAATCGTGTCCAAAATCCGACCTTAGGAGCGGGAAGTCGTAGAGTCACAAGCTCAAGCTGTTTTTGGAGGTTTTCTTTATCCTGTCTGAGCTCTGATGTATGCCCTCGCTCGGTGCGCAACGTGCTCTCAAAGTTTGTTATCTTTTGCCGCAGCAGTTCTATCTCGTGTTGCAAGCCGGTAACGACTGTATTTTTTGAGGCTTCAAACTGCCGCAGTTTTTCCGCAGCAGACGCCTTCAACTCTTCTGACTCCTTCAGCTCGTTGTCCAGCTTCTTTGTGATAGCTTCGAGCTGCTTAAGTTCCTCTTCAAACTGCTGGACGGTGGCCGCATTCTCTGCGTTAATCTGCTGAACTTGCTTTTCACAGTCTGCACGAGTCTGCTGTAGCTCTATCTCATGCTCAGCGATGAGCTTCTGCACCTGTCTTTCGTGTTCGTTACGCTCGCGCTGACTAGCTTGGGCGCTTTTTGCGCGGATTTGTTGTATCTCGGCCTCAAAGTCCTCTTCGGACCTTCCTTTGTAATGCTCTTCAATGTATTGTGCGATAAGTGTAGAACGAGGAGTGCCACGCGTACTCACATCGGTGTCGAGTTTTGTGGCAATAGAATCGGGCAATGTAATGGTGAATTTAGTCATGGTATCACGCTGTATAGTCACTGCATTCACAATCGCGAATATACAGCATTAATAACTAATAATACAGCAGTAATACAGTAGATCAAGAAAGCTTTTTCGAAAAGATTTCTTATGAATTTCACCCGAAATATTGCGCTGTATTGAGACTGTATTATTGGATACATGATACGGTGCTAATCAATAATAATACAATGTCAATACAGCTATCTTTGAGCTTTCAAAATATCCGCAGAGCATCCAGATTGATGCTGCACGTGAATGATTTAGGTATGGCAGTAGAGAGATTCATACAGCATCTATACAGCCTGCAAAATAGCGTGCGTAAGGGGCGCTGCGCGGCAGATCTTGAATACAGCACGATTGCTAGGCGCCACAGCACAGATACATAACCGAAAGTATAATTTTCGGGTTCTCACTCCGCTGATAATATCCTCTCACCCTTCATTTTATGTGGAGATCTACGCAGATCCCAACGGGATTCTGGCTATCAAGCTTCTGGGTTGAAATAAAACATCTTTATAAAAATATCCTGAATAAAAAGATAGATCATTAGATTTAAATAGCTCAGCTCTTGTTCGATCATCGCGAGGCTCGCCTGTTAGCAGGCTGAGGAGATCCGGACGATCGATTTTTGCCGTTTACTTCGCTCACGGTTATCAAGATCTGATAGCGAGCGGCGTAACAAGACCCGCGTCACACCAACCTTTATCACTAATGGGCGTATAGTCACTTGTTTCGAACGATCGAAGAACGAGAGTTCGACCTCTCCGATGCATTTCCAGGTACCGACTTTACGGAGGGTGTAAAACGTGTTAATAGGAGAGACATTATCCGAAGCGGTAGACGAGATAGATTGCTGTCTGCGTGAACATCCGCGCGCATACACCGGCGACATACTAGATAAGATCCTCAAAGTAAGAAACGCTATGGACGAACTTAGGATCGAACTCGAAACCCCATCCGCGTTATAAGACCGAAAGCTACGACGAGACGGCTCGGTCGGTATATCCAGCTAGCGACCGCGCAACCTCCTCACCACGAAAGCGTTTGCTATTTGCGCGCGAAAATTATCTATCTCATACCCTCATCGCCAGATTGCTCTCATAGTCGTTGTAAATGAGTTTTGCTGGCCTAGCACCCTGATTGATTTCGAATATAAGCATGCCGCGGTTCTATCTCAACGATTTGATTTAAGCGAAGAAGAAGGAGAAAGAAAAAGGAGAAAAGAAGGGAGCGCTGAAAACGCTGCTCTTTCGATGTCATGATGAAATAATAGTTATGTCCGCTGTATTGCTCCACGCTCCGGCATACTGATCGTGGGCAACAAACTGCACGAAGAATGAGTGATGCCCAGCAACGCTTGCTGTCCACGAGTAAAGGTGCGAGCCGTCTTCTTGGTCTGACGTCGTATACCTAGCCACCTCCACAGTACTCTCGTAGAGGATGACGTACCCAGACTGACCAGTCAGCGGGGGATCAAGCTTCGCGACGAACGTCACTGTCATGCCTACAGGAGCGCTCATAGGACCTGACGCCATTTGCCGTCAGTGTAACAGCGACCGTCTGCTGCAGCGTAATTTTAACTGTTGCGGTTTTCATAGCGTTTGCGGTTCCGTGCACGTCCCTCGTAGGTGCACGTTCCCACCGGCGTTAGCGACATCGGAGCCGAGCGGCTTCGTGTCTAACGGCGTGTAAAGGTGATACATCGTGCCGGGTGTCAGTCCTTTCCTGTTAAAGACGTCCGTCTGTGTTGACGTATCAACGACGAGCTTGCCAGAGCCGGTCGTGCCGTCTGGGTTTGTGATGGCTACGGTAAACTGATACGTCGGTGAGTTGCCCATCTGTTTTGCTACCGCAGCCGTCGTGCCGACCGTAGCGAGCAACAGCACGCAGAGCACGGCGAAGGTTAGCATTCGCTTCACTCGACATCACCTCATTCCTTGTTCGGTGGCTGACGCGACAACCACCGCTTCAAAAATACCTATATAAAGCCCCCGTTAACGCAGGGGGGCGACGCATAAACCTTACGATTTGAGCGCGCGTTCCAGCACTCAGAAGAAGCCTCTCTCACGCCTCGACAACGCCGTCAGGCGCGTTCCCTTATCCTTGGCCTTCTATGCGAGTACACACCGAACTAAATGGTGACAGAGTTCTGCCAGACAACCTGAAGAAGGTGATTTGCGCACGGCTTCAAAAAAAAGATCGAGTTGAAGATATCGAATCGTTCTACGACCCGCTGCTCGCACATGACCGTGGCATTCAGCGGGTTGTCCGAGTGTTGATCAGAGGTTCCAGATGAAAGGAGAGAATAAATCGCTCGCTTCGCTCCGCTCGGTCGCTGCACTTAAGCCCGTCCCGCCGACCCTCGTTGTCTTAGAGATTAAAAGCGCTCTCGACTTACTCCAGATGTGCCAGCACGGGCCGGAGAGACAGGAATTTTTGAATGAGGCAAGAATCGAATTAACCGTGCTTAGAGCCGTATTTGAGAACCATGTTGACCTTTGGAGCTCTTTTGAGAAGGTGCGAGCAGCGCTCGAAGCGATTTATGACCCAGAACGCACGGCAAATGAGGCGGCGATTAAGCAGCTGTCGGAATCCTAAAGACGCCTGTCGTCGAGCTCGCGAACAGCTTGAAACGAGGTGCCGCTGCCGAGCCTTAGCATCGTAGAGACAAGGGAGATGTAACTCGGCAGCTGTATATGCGAGTACGCGCGCGATGAAGAAGGTTAGGAGAAGAAACCGAGGCAAAATATGGAATTACCGAGATTAAAACGGAAAGCGAGGCTGAGGGCCGAGCGTGGCGCGGGCGAGGTGCACATCGACGGGCATCGGTACGCGCTCAAGGTTCTGTAGTTTTGAAACGCCAGCGTTGTCCCAGAGCATGCGTAGCCACAGCGGGCCGATCTTATCGCCGCGCGGCCAGGGATAGCTGTTAGACCACTGTCCCCTTCGGAGGTGTTTGCTCTCCTTCAACCGTCGTAAAACAACGGCGGCATCCCAGTCATAGACTTGCAAGAAGTTCGATGGATCTCCTTCCTATTTTATGAAACCGTTACCAGGTGGATTACGTGTTCGTGTCGTGTATCAAAGCCTCACGTGTATGACACGCATGCCTTTATGCTCATCAATCGAGCGTATTTTACGTATCGTCTCGTCGCCCCACGCCCGATCATAGGGAATATCTTGGAAAAACGAGAACTCATCAATAATCGAAATGCGGTCATCCCAGCGCGTTAAGTCGTGTGCATCTTCAAGCGCCCACTTCATCATAGCGCTCATCATGCCAACGCGTTGCAGCGATTTGTTAATTAATGACACCCCTAGTGGAGAATAAGCGGTGAAAGCCATCTGTGCTTCTGGAAGCCGATCGGCGAGCATTGAAAAGAACGGTTTTAGTTCTATAGCACTAAAATAGCCGAGCACTGCACCAGCTAGCACAAACACGCCGTCGTCCATATTAATGAGGTCATCGCACCAACTTATATCCAGAAGTGACTTCGCAATGGAGTGGACTCTCTCTGTTTCAGCAAGCAGCTGTTTTCGTAGGGCTATAACGTTAGGAAGGTCAAGGTCATACCACTCAATGAGCCCGTTATCAACACGATAGAAGCCCGTGTCAAGTCCTACTCCTAGATCGACTACTGAAGCGCTCGGATGCTCGGCGATATAGGCCTTAAGTATACTGTCACATAATCTCGCACGAGCGACGCTTGCTAATCGGATTATCGGACCGAGCCGCGCATCGATTAGTGAGAAGTCGTAGTCGATAGTGTGAACAAGCTCCACCGCTTTTGGATCGCAAAACAACGACGACTTCGTGCTTGCCAGCGCTCGGCACCATAGCGGGATAAATAGCGTCTCTTCTGACGGACTGAGCATAATTGACATGGTGCTAGAGCGATGTGTGGCCGTACCGTATAAACCTGCTGGGCAGCAAAGATAGCGTGCAGTTTGATATTAACGGACGACGCGAACTGTGGTATTTACGGGAGTGAAGCGGGAGCGTTTTCGTCGCCTCAACAATACAGTCCATTCAGATCGCTCCTGTGCTTCGCGTGCATCCTTTTCAGTGACATGACGGAAAGTGATGAGATACAGAGGAGAAAGGATGCGTCAAATCACAAGGATTATGGAGACACAAGCCGTTTGGCGCTTGCACACCTTTCAAGATTACGGGAGGAAGTATCCGGAAGCGTAATGTTATACGGATAATGCCAAAAGGAAAAAAGAGGATAGCTTTTGGGTTTGTTAGTGTCGCGATGTCTTGCTCACGTGCTCTTTATCGGGATGGTTAAATACCGGTTTCAGCTTCTTGATCCGCGATATCAAGCATCGAACGCAACGAAAATAGGAACAACAGACATAGCAACAGCACTACGAGCAGGATACGATTTCTGCAGCTCGCAATCTATACGATTTGTCGTTCCTTCGCGGTCACAAGTTAGACAGCATCGGTATATCGCCTGTGCGCTCATAGACTGCTCCCGTCGCTGGGCGGAGCGCTTTAATATCACGCAACATCCGCCTTTTCTCGCTTAATGACTAGAATCCCGTTCTGCAGTTTGAGTATACCCTCTCTAAAACACAGAAATCTCCTTGTTTCTGCGTGTTTAATGGAGCTTATAACAGAATCACAACTGTTAAGCACACCTGCTGGCGTTCTCCGATTCATACAACCGATCTGCACTCACACCATCAGCATTCAAAACTCACCACCTTCGCATGCTTACCTCATCGTTTGGCTACCTCGCGAATTTCGAGAGCTTGCGGGTTCAAAAGCAGGTATCTATCAGACAGCACACGATGAGAAGTTAGCTTTTCTCATAACAGTAGACAAACAGTAGACACTTTCTGCAAATGAGGGGCGAAGTCAGGTGGAATATCGCATCACTAAGCTTTAAACAGAGATCAGCACCCTGAAATCATTGCTTCTTTTAAACGCAAGCTTCAGTCAGCCTAAAATGGAAAACAAATGGGCTCGGAGAGATTCGGACTCTCGACCTCCGCCATGTCAAGGCGAGTGATTTAGCGCGTATTTCGAAATTTTCAGATTGTTCAGTGCTGTTTTTTGGATCTGCGCCCTTTGAGATAACAACCAAAAAAGCTAGCGCCCCGTCGTAAACTGTCTGATAGATACGCGTTGACAACCAAGCAGGCAGTGAGAACGTGTGCGGCAAGCGAATCGTCGGATAGCTATAACCTGCTTTTGCACGATGGAGCGAGATTTTGCTCTGGTGGATCTCCAGTAACTCGTGTGTTGGCGATGCAGCGGCAGCAAAAGGGTTAGGGCAAAGTTCAGCAGCTAGCATAATACTTGCACGGTGGGACGCTGAGCACTTAATCGTTCTGATTGACCTAGCAACCGCACGAATCAAAAGATGGAAAGCGCTGTTTTGCCTCGTAAGGCATTTTTCTGCCAACTTATCGATAGGATTGCGGTCGACTCTTATGAAAGGTATAAATCGAAGCGGCGTGTATAATTGAAGTACGCTCTATAGGATGTGTGGGGCAAAAGGTAGCTGCCAATGGCTTTTGGAGTAGGGCTTTCGGAGTAGTAACAAACCTCTGCTCTGAAGCATCGGGCGAATTCGCCTTGGCTCTCAAACACAACATTGGTAGGGATCACTTTTAGGATCCACATATTCTATACAGTTCCACCTCACTTTTTTGTGATGATTCGCTTAATTGTGCTTTTTGTTTCGTTTTGAGCCTCACGCTCGTAGCTCATCTCATCATGTGTTCGATTCGCTACTTTCAGGTGAAGCAAACGTGCAATTCGAACACGGTTAACAGAAGCGCCTTCTTGTTACTCCACACTCATAAAAGCTCCGCAACTACACGCTAAGAAACAAGTTGAAACGCGTACAAACCATTTACAGTCCTGGTCAAAAAATATGGGCAGCACGACGAATTACTATTTGGCAATTATGTTTGCAGCGGCGGCAGTACTTGTCGTCGTGAATGTGCTATTCGTTATTAGAAGGCCGAAACCAAAAGGGAAAAACCGCTACACTACTTTAGGCCTTTTACTTGGTCTTGTGTGGGGCTTTCTCTTCGGTTCGCTTTTTGAAGAGTTTTTTGCCTTTGGAGCAGATATTGTGTTTTTACTACGTATGGCAATTGGCGGAATTTCGGCATACTCGCAGACAGATGGACCAATCCTAACTTTTGTCAAATTTTGTTAAATAGTTACCACTTCTTAAATGCGAAGATATGTACTGCAAATTATCGCAAACCAGCGCTGTCGCGTTCCATTTGGTGAAAAAGAGTTTTTACCTCGTCTTTTACGCCTTCGAGATGATGCTCCAGCTTCGCTACACGCTCCTTTAAGTCATTTATTTCGCTTCCGTAGTCCATTTTTAACCCCCCTCGCTTCTCACCTTTCGTTTTGCGTTTACACAGTCACATGGCTACTTTTACGAACGTTCCTACGCCCGTCATATTCGCGGCACTGAGTAAAGCACCAGCACCTTTTGACGATCCCTCCCGTTGTCGCCGTGCGCTGTCTTGAATCCACGCACCGCGCTCTTAATGCCCTCAGCGCGCGCCAGCCCACCCGGCCTAACACAGGGACGCCGACATCGGGTACCAACAGCGCTTTAACGAATAGGGTGGTCTATTTTATTGGTACCTTAACGCTTGCAACTCGCTCTGCCAGCGGTATGATAGCCTTTAAAAGTCCATTCGAGAACGTTGCCGTTGCTTTGTTTCTGTCGGTCTTAAGCCTGAGTGCCCAGCAGCCCTATACTCTAGCCACATTAAAGCGCAAAACCAGCTTCCTCTAGCGTACGCTGACTTCATCAAGCAAAAAAGCGCTAAGACCCTCATTAGTGACCATTATATAGCTTTAGCCACGCCGTTAGTGCACCTTAGAACCGTACTAGCAGCGCTTAACGTCATGCGCGCCCGTAAGGTGTTTCGATGCGAGGGCCGAGCCAAATTCGTAGGTAATGATTCTTTCCTGGCCCGAACTTGAAGAATTCCTTTTTTTGACAGCTGCACCTCGAGCATCTACGCCGCTACCGCGCCGGTGAGCATTTCCTTGAACTCCTGCTTGATTGTGAGGCGTTGCTTGGCGACGAAATAGTCATTGAGTTTGTAGATTAGCTCCTTGTTTCGTTGACAGTCGAAGCTAATTGCCCCGTGGACGTCTTCTAATCCGGAAACCCTCGCCCTTGGTTCATCAAAGTTTGACGCCGAGAGTTCATCTGCCTGATCGTGAAATTTACCGTACCGCGACCGGCGTGAGAAACCTCGTTAAGGCAAAAGGTAACATCGCCGACACTTTCAAAAACACGTTCTTGCATTTCAATCACCAGAACAAAATGCGTCGAATTGCTTAACGTTATCGTAGTCCCATACAAGGACTGGGTTTTTGCAACACGCGATCGGGTCATCTAGTCGAATATAGTGAAGCTCCGAAACGGAAGCGCTTATAAGCGCGAGGCACTCCTGCGGTTTGCGTGGGATCAATTCTGCAACTTGGGCCACAAGAAGGAACGGGCTGCGCCGTTCAGTTCCGCACTCTTGGTCATCAGCCACCTGTAGCATGATAAACACGCGCGGTCCTGCGAACTAGGTAAGCTATTTTATGGGTACCTTGACGCCCTCAAGCCGTTCAGCGAGCGGTATGGTCAGTTTAAGAAGGCCATTTTTGAACGTGGCCGTCGCCCCCTCCGGATTGATGGTGTGGGAGAGTGCCCAGCATCCGGCATATTCGACATCGCCTCGGGGTGCCGTGAGACAAAACCCGTTCTCCCCCGCTTCAACTTTGATGTCCTTCTTATCTACGCCGGAAAGTTCCACACTAATGGTGTAGTTTTCTGCATCGTGATAAAAAAATGTATTCGGTGCGACAAAGATGCGTTCTTTTTCAGCCAATGGTATCACCGCCTAGAATTCTTTTTGAATGATTAAGTAGCTTTGCCGGGCTAACCACCATAGATCTCATTTTGCAGTTGCTGAACTGTTCAGATCTACAACGGGAGCAGTGACTCCGTGAAAAGGGCGAAATATATATTTAGCTCAGCGCCTTTTCGTTCTTCGCTGTGAACAAGACCAAAGAACACCATAAAGAGGAGGCGCTGACCTTGTCTGTTGAGCACGCTGCACGCCTTATCGGCGTGAGCCGAACGACCGCTTCCGGATGGTGCGGGACGGCGAACTGCGGGCCACAAGAGTTGGAAGGCGGGTGCTCGTCCTAAAGAAGCCCGTGATGGAAAAGCTCGAGGCTGAAGAGGATACGAGCCGCTTGTGAAAACTTAGTGGTGAGCCACGCGCGGCTAGTTCTCAATCGCCTAATCGCCCTGAACGCAAACTCGGCAATCACGACTCCCATCATGGTCCACTCGCCAAGGATGACCAGCCAAACCTTGAGGGCATGAGAGGCGCAATGGTGGGAGCGCTTGGCATCTCTGATCTAGCAATCGTGCTGCTAGTCAACGGAACAGAAAGACTTTTCATGACGTCCCGCCTAACATCCGCTCGGCGTGACCCTGTTAGAAGGAACAACAGCAGGCTTTTAATCGTCGTGATTGGCCGCACGCGACTCAGCCCAGCTCATATGCAAATTTGGGAGGCGTTTATCTTCTAAAAAAAATAACTCTGTTGTGGACTGTAATCTGAAGTCGAAGAGTCAAATATTTTTATGTAGAAGAAAAGCTAAGTAATTCGATTCGCGCCTTAGAGTCACATCGCGAGATTAATCCGAAATGCGAACGTTTCAACCCAAAATGGTGGTACCCTTCAAGCCCAGCAATTCCAACGCGCACAAGATAGCTCGTACCAAAGTGAATGTATGCTATTTGTGCTATGGTTTGAGTGGGAGCCAGAGAAAACGGAAGAGGTAAACAGACTTTAAGAGAGAATTCAAGTTCCCCAAAGAAGTGAAAGTAGTAGGTAGATATCTACTGATTGGCAGGTATATCTCTGTGGCAATAAGCGATCTTGAAGATGACCTATCCATCTAGAAATTTGGGAATTGCTCATGTAAATATGCGAATAATTCAACAATATAAAAAGGAGGGTCTTTTATGCTAGAAACGAATCAATCTTTTAAGGGTGAAAAGGGCTTGGAATTAACCAATGTAGAATGGCTTCTCGACCATCATAAAACAAAATTGCAGGAACGGCGTGAAACGGTTGATGGTTTAAATCTTAAACCAGGAGATGTAGTACTTGACTTAGGATGTGGACCGGGTTTATGGACACATCTACTGGCAGAGAGAGTGAAGCCCAATGGGCGAGTTGTTGGGCTTGATTTCACACCAGATTTAATAAATTATGCTGTGGAAAATCTGAAAAAGGATCCTCTTAGTGACATCATTGAGTTTCGAAAAGATGATTTCTACGATGCCTCCTTCGACAATGATACCTTTGATTTGGTTTTTTTCAGCAACTGTTTTGCTTATGTTAAAGACTATTTTAAGATTATCGAAGAGATGAAAAGAGTGACTAAGAAAGGTGGGAGAATTGCCGCTAAAGATTTTGATGGTGGCCTTTTTATTGCTCATCCCATCGAGCCTCAGTTGTCCTTAAAAATCTTAGCAGCAGCGGCCCAGGCTCTTAAAGAAAATCCCCTAGAACCTCCATTTGATAACTTTACCGGGCGAAAATTGCATGGGCTTTTTTTACAGGCAGGCCTAAGAGATATATCTACTAAAAGCTATGCCATACAAAAACTCTCACCACTCATTCCAGAAGCAAAGCGCTATATTGCAGGTAATGCAGAATGGCACGCTAAAATAGGAACTCCATATTTATCAGGAGAAGATCTTAAGCAGTGGCGAACACATTTTGATCCCAACTCCGACAATTATATCCTTGATTTGGAAGAGTTCTATTTCTGTATGCTGGAAGTGCTAACGATAGGTACGGTGTAAAAGATTACCCCAAGGCAAGATCAGAGTATCTGGGGAGACGGGGTCACGCTTGTCGCAATCATTTCACATCTTGTTTCAAGACCGGTGAAAGGAGTTGGAATAATCTCTCCTGCTCTGTTATTGAGTTGGAGAAATTGCATAGCCTCCGTCTGATGTAAGAGAAGGACCGGCAATCTTAAGCTAGAGTTGTGCAAACTCTCCTCAGAGTTGTGCAACTTTTTATCCTTGTTGTGCCTGTTCTTGGACATATTTGGCGTTACCGACAAACTATCAGCCAACGGCTTGAGACCGTTCGATGGTAAAAAGAACGATGGGCTCGGAGAGATTCGGACTCTCGACCTCCGCCATGTCAAGGCGACGTCATAACCAGCTAGACCACGAGCCCCGCAACGAAGCTATCTGATTTATCTCTAATAAACCTGTTGATGCTCTCTAGCCCTGCCAATCCCCGTTCTTATGCCCGATGAGCAAGCCGTTTGCAAAATCGGCTGATTTGTGCGAACGACAACCTTGGAGCCCAATGTAAATCTGGTGAAGGCGGGAACTCGATATCGCTGAATGCACGAGTCGACGTGGCCAGATGCGGACTGTTTATGGCAGCGGACGTCATAAACCAAAACCTATAAAGCGAGCTGTATGCTATACACAAGCGTTGCTAGGACTGCGCCGAATGCACAAACCGCGGATTGAAATTGATTAAATGACTGAACCTATTGTAATTGAGCATCTTTCGAAGAGATACGGCCACGATGTTGCACTACGCGACTTGACTCTTACGGTCGAAAGAGGTGCGTGTGTGGGTTATCTCGGTCCTAATGGAGCGGGCAAAACAACCACGATCAAGATTCTGACAAGCCTTCTGAGAGCGACGAGTGGCAGAGCCTATCTAAACGGCAACGATGTTATTCATCATCCAAAGGCGGCGCTCGACGGCGTCGGAGCGGTAGTAGAGATTCCAGAGTTCTACCCACAACTGACGCCACGAGAATGTCTCGCGTACATTGGAGCGATCCGCGGAATGAAGACAAACGCGATCGCGGAACGTTCACAAGCCGTCTTAGTACAGGTGAAGCTCCTCGAAGTGATGAACAGTCGCATCGGAACGTTCTCGAAGGGAATGAAGCAACGACTCGCGGTCGCTCAAGCACTCCTCCACGACCCCTCTATTCTGATTCTTGACGAACCGACGTCAGGCCTCGATCCGCGGGGTATGGTCGAAGTCCGGCAGATCATAACAGAGCTCAAACGAACCGATATCACGATTTTGATGAGTTCGCACCTGTTGAACGAGGTACAGGAGGTATGCGACAAAGTAGCGATAATCGATCGGGGCGTTCTCTTGACGTACGATTCGGTTCAAAACCTTTCGAAGACTGGAGAGACAGCCGTTGTCATTACCGCCCTAGAACAGGTTTCGCCAGCGGAGTTTAACTCGATTAAAGCGCTCAGAAACGTCCAGTCTCTGGAACGTACAGAACCTCGCACACTGGTCGTACACGTTAAGGGGGGGCCGCAGGAGCGGTTCAGAGTGCTGCGGGGGGTTCTCAGCACCGGCGTCAAAGTCGTTTCGTTCACACCTCAGCACGCCGCGATTGAGGACGTATATTTGTCTCTCGTTCCCGAGGGGGATGCGTAGCGTGGCACCAAACAGTCTGCGTCAGATCAGCACGGTTGCCAAATATGAGCTCCTACGGCACGTCCGAAGCAAGCGGCTACTCGCGATTATTCTTTTGACTATTATCATCAGTGCGATCTTTCTAGTCGTCCCGCCGGCAATCGGCTCGTCGTACCCTAAGGACCCGAAACAGTTCGTTCTCAACATGCTTTCATTTCTTGGCATCTTGTCAATTCTGAGCGCAACGTTTTTTGGTGCTGATGCCATCGTATCAGAGTTTGAATCAAAAACCGGGTATTTTCTCTTTCCAAATCCCATTCGGAAGACGACGATATTCCTCGGAAAGTTCATCGCAAGCGCGCTCGTTTCGGCGGGTACCATTTTCCTCTACTACTACATAGCCGAGATTTCTGTGCGAGTGATCGACGGGAACGTTCCCACCAATATTGTCCTGTCGTTCGTGTACGCACTCGTCTACCTATTCGCCATCCTCGCGATTGCCTATCTGTTCAGCGCCATAATGCGCTCTTCAGTATACTCCCTTATTCTCACGTTCTTCAGTCTCTTCCTCATATTGCCCATCATCGACGCCGTCGGCTCAATCGCCAAATTCAAGCCGTGGTTCTCTATCACCTTTGCAAGCGGTATTGCGACACATATATTGGACGTTCCATATCCGACCGATAAAGTGTTCACAACGATGACGGCTCCTCGCGCAGCGAGCGCCGGTCAGACGCTCACGCTCGCGCAGTACTATCCCGACGTACGATTGAGTCTGTACGTCATGGGAGCGTACTTCATCGTCGCATTTGTCATTGCCCTCATACTAACTCAACGAAGAGAGATGTAAACGAACACAAGGAGCGAAGAAAATGCCGAAAAAATTCTTGGTCAATCTCAAGAAGAAAGGTATCGAGGTACGCGAATATCGGTGCAAACCGAGAAACGCTATCGCAGCTATCACGACCGAAACCGATCTTGCAGACGGCGCAGTCTTTAGAACGGATGATGGCAGATTTGTAGTCGTTTCGAGAAACGAAGCTGCGATCTACGATACGTACGAAGACCTGCCGACAGAAGTAAAGGAGCAAAAAACAGAGTCAGAGCTGTAGCGCAAGACGCGCGTCACTATGAACGAGATGCCCAGTCCCCCAAAGTGGTGGGAGAGGTACTCTGCGATGTATCTTCAGCGTTTTCCGGCTTGGTAATTTCGAGTAACTTCATCAACATCAACGCATTGCGCGGGGCATTGCCGCGCGGGTGATTATTAAAGTAGATCCAAATGCGTCTCTTACCACCCAGTTCGGCTTCGAGCCTCGTTATTCGATCTTTCCACGGGATGAGTTCTTCTTCCGTGTAGACGTAATCGTACCTTTTTGACAAGGAAGCGTTACTCCGGTGTCTTTTAAACCACTCTTCTACGTTCCTTCCGTGTAATCGGACATAGGCATTGTTCGTTTTTCGAGTGGCTTCGGATAGCACTGTCGGAAACGAAGGTCCGTCGATGATGCAGAGACCGACGTTATGCTGCGCGAGTGTGTCCCTCGTTCCAGGTTCGAGATCCTGACGCGTGCTATCCAGCCACGAAACGTGTCGAAACTCGACGAAATAGGTATAATCGTCCGTGTTAAGCTTATTGAGAAACGCGTCAAGCTTCTCCAAGTTGCCTGTCCGGTAGCCGTGCTCGATACGCTTGACGTAAGGTGTCAGTTGGATGAGTATGGCGCCTAGCAGATTGTTTTGATGCAGCGGGAAGACGACCGTGTTTTCGAATTCCGTCACGAGAGTACCAAGATCATCAAGTTCGTAAAACCGAGGAAACTTGAGCGAGTACTCGAACCCCTCGTGTTTGAGCGCCTTTTGTATCCATATGTCAACGAGTTTTTGGCCGGATACGCGGTAGTATGTGCTATTTATCTCAACGGTTTTGAAGAAATTGGCGTAAAAATCAAGCCATTTCTGTCTCTCAGTGGTCTGGTAGAAGGATCCCACCCAGTCCTCATAGCTCCAGCCGCTCGTGCCGACTCGTATAGGGCTGCGTAACTCGTAGGCCTGCGTGAACTCATGCATCTTTGTTTCCTAGTCACCGTAGCCTCGATGTGCGAGGCTGCCGCAACGACCTTCAAATCATGTGAAAGGCGCCTTCAGCTATTTGACGTTTGCTAACTAATCCCTGTCGTCCTGCCGTCGTTCAAATGGCAGGTGGTGCCCTTTTGAACGCTTTAGCTCTCGCCTATTGTTGCGTGTGTCTATCGGTGAAACGAGGCGAGCTATGAGGCAGGTTGCATTGTTCACAACTCTTAAATACAGCCAAATTAAACGAGTGCTTGTGAAGGTGAGAGCATACACTTTAAGCACCTGTCCACACTGCAGCATGACGAAAGAATTCCTCGCTGCACACAAGGTGGATTTTGAGTATGTCGACGTCGATTTGTTAGATGGAGCAGAGCGAACCAAAGTTTTGCGCGAAGTTTATCAGCTCACCCAGGGATATTCATTTCCTGTGATCGTGATAGGCGATACAGTCATCGTTGGATTCAATAAAGAGCGGCTAAAACAGGAGTTAAATCTCACTTAGAAGCTGCTAAATGCAATTTCTGTGATTTGGCACCGGTAAAAAGGATGTTACCCTAGACGAGCGCAAAGACAGTTTCGATCAAGTCGCGTTGCTTGGATAGGGCCAATATGACAAACTCGAGGTATCTGTCGATCGAGTCTGTCGGCGAAGAATTGCGTTTGGGCGGCAATAGGAAGTGAATAGGTGGCTGGCTGTATCGAACGAATGAATTATGAGATCTTACTGAAGAATGCCACTTTCAAAGAGTCGTTACGCTACATCACCGAACACGCCGCTGAGGTCTATCATGTCGGGCCCGGCTTCAAGGTCTTTGACCGACGCTTGATAGGCATCCCGCCTGTTCCGGTGGGGGTAGGCACTACTTACATCATGCTTACGTACGTAAAGCCGTGCCACGGGTCCTTTGTCTTAAAACTCCCTCGAGATGAGACAGAAGTCGAACGGATTGTTGCCGAAGATGCGCAGTACAAGCGCAAACGCCCGCACAAACGTTAGACACGGGAGGCACACTTCGCCCAACTGCAACCCTGATTTTCTTCGTATCCGTCTCCACTACGCATTCTGACGACAAGGCCAAATCGTGCGGCCTCTTCTTTTTTGCGATCGTGAACGTATCGCAGCGGAGGCTGGTCAACTGAAACCCTTTACCACGCACCCGTGGTGCTTAGCACATTCATACACGCCTGGACAACCTCCAAAGGTCTCCACCCAAGAAACATTGGGTTGGCCTTGCTCCTTGATCATTTTCGCGCGCCTCTCCAGTTTTTGTGCGGAGTTCGTTGCTGCGAAGAGCGCTTCTTCTTGACTCCAAAGCTTGTTCCGGCCTTCAGCTGTGTCGTGCCGTCCGACGGTTAGTCGGCAAGTATCGGTGATCCTATGGCTATCAGGTCGCACTTGACACTTGCTGCCCAACGCGTTTTTGTAAGACAGTCACACGCGTGTCCTCATGACCCGTGCGGTCGTGGCCGATGCTGCTCGCCGAGTACGACAAGCGATGAGTAGCGTGGATACCGCTTCCTAATGCAACCTCCCAACACAAAGTAACGCCGCGTACGAGCCCTGCGCGAGTGTGAGAGATAATCGTCTGACGGGATGATCTAAGGTCATCTTCGCGCGTTTTTATGCCCTATACGTTCTACGTAGTCCTTGAGGCCACTTAGTAACAATGATATGAGTTTCTGTGTCGTGGCGCTTACTACCGCATTTCGAGATTCAGATTCGGTTTCAGCAAAAACTTCGGTAACAGAAACGATGGTCTTAGGACCAAGTTGACTGAAATCATATCTTGTAGTTCCCCTTGACCCGAGTACTTCACCGCTCAAGACGATCCGCCTTCCTGGCAATACCTCCTGAACAAAAGATCTGGTTGTAGCCTGTATCGGAGTGAAGTCAGTCTTGTACTTTATGACGAATGCTCCGCCAGGGGCCCATATAGCTCCTCCCGCGATGCTTGTTACCTGAATAACGAGGGGATTCCACTCGCGCCAGCGATGTATATCCGTGAAGACTTCCCAGACGAGTTGCGACGTGGCGCTTATGCTTATGGAAGAAGAGACACTGATCGGCACACTCGCTCGTGTACGGTCAAACCACTTAAAATTTCTCAATGGAGCCCCGACGCGTCAAGCGGCACACTACGTAGCTCACACCACAGATAGGAGTAATGATGCAACCCAAGTCAGAGAATGGTCATTCTGCAATAGGCACGCGGAGTTAATCAGCGCAGATTAGGGCGGCTACAGAAATTATATACGTCCACACGGACACTGTGAACTCAAGGTGATATTAATTGGCAAAATGGATGTGTAGGATCTGCGAGTGGGTCTACGATGAGGAGGTTGAGGGAGTTCCTTTTAGCGAGCTTCCCGACGACTGGACGTGCCCTGCGTGTGGCGTCGACAAATCATTTTTTGAAGAGCAAACCGGCTAAGCCCTGTCCGGTTCAGCAAGCGTCGCTACGTTTCTTGGACGGACCTTTTTCCGCCACATGCTCAACCGGATGTGGCGTATGTTTTTCTTCGTTTTCTGACTAATAGCCGTGACTCGGGCCACGAAACTGCGAATATTTGTGAGACACATTTATTAACCCCTGTATCCGCATTGGTGGATGATGAAAGGTCTCATGATCGCAGGAACTCAAAGCGGTATTGGAAAGACCACCGTCACACTCGCGATCCTCAAAGCGCTCAAAGATTTGGGGTACAAAGTTCAGTCCTGCAAAGTAGGCCCTGATTTCATTGATCCGAGCCATCTTGAAAGGGTGACCGAGGCGCCTTGCTACAACCTCGATACGTTCATGATGGGCGAAACAGGCGTGAAAAGGGAGCTTGCAAAATGTAACGCCGATTACGTGATTATAGAAGGAGCAATGGGCCTATACGATGGAGTGTCAAGCTGCGCTCAGATCGCCGGTATCTTGAAGGTGCCCATTCTGCTCGTGATAGATGCAAGTGCGTCATCCGAAAGCGTCGCGGCGACCGCGCTGGGGTTCATCAAATACCAAGCGTTCACCCCCTTTGCGATGACAATTGCGGGGGTCATAGTGAACAACGTGGGCAGCGAAAGGCACGCACAAAGCATCAGACGGTCGCTAAAAGCCATAAACGTGCCGGTGATAGGAATGATCCAAAAAAATGCTCGCGGGATTCCCTCGCGCCATCTAGGACTGTATATGGGAGCCGAGACGTCGTTAACCTCTGAGACTTTGAAATCAATTCGCGATTCACTTGATGTCAGCACCATCCGGACGCTTGCCGGCGAGATCGCGGTACGAGCACCTCCGAAGCCAAGTGTGAGCTGTAAGATAGACGTAGGGATCGCATACGACGCCGCATTTTGCTTCTACTACCGCTCGAATATAGAGGCAATTGAAAAACGTTCGAATGTGACCTTTTTTTCTCCGGTCCGCGATCCGCTGCCTGAAGTGGACGCGTTGTATTTTGGCGGAGGCTACCCGGAGCTCTACGCGACCGGGCTCAGCACAAATCGAAGCCTTCTAAGCGACGTTAAGACAAAGGCTCTCGACGGAATGCCGATGTACGGTGAATGCGGTGGGCTGATGTATCTATCGCGGTCGCTGACCACGGTGGATGGACGAAGGAACGCTCTTGCAGATATACTGCCTGCCGACATACAGATGATGGCGCGCAGGCAGGCACTCGGACACGCGGCGGCGGAGGCTATACGAGAGTGCGCGATCGCACATCAAGGCGACGCACTTCGCGGCCACGAGTACCATTATTCAACCGCGTCGGCGGACGCCGACGCCCGGTTTGCTTATAGGATGACGAAAGGTAAGGGGATTGACGGGTACGATGGTATAACGGAGAAAAACGTAGTGGCATCGTATCTCCATACCCACGTGTATTCGATGCCACGGGAGTTCGATCTGTTCATCGAACGAGCAGCCGCTTACTCGCGGTCATAGCACCGGTCTTCTCGAGCACTTCACGCGCGATGCCAGAACAACGGCTGCCCGACAGCGATCGTGTTTGCTACACGTATCTGCGTTTGTTGAGAAGACTACCAACAAACGAGAGTCCCTAGGCATCGCCGACGCGTTGTTCAAAGGCGTAGTTGTTGCACTAGGCGATGACTCAGCAGACCCTGCTAAGCTATTTTTTGCGACGGTGTTGGGCGCGATCGGCCGGCATACTTAGTGCTACTAGGACGCGAACACGGCAGATGCAGCAGACAAACCCCGAAGTGCAGACAGTTGCTACAGGCAGCACGTCGTTGCTTGACTCTGCGCGATATTACGTCCGCACGAGTGGCTTCAGCAGCGAAAGCTTAATAGAGGTTTTCGGCTCAAGTGTCACTATACTCTGTTATCGAGCTGCGGCTAGCAATGCGATGGTACTGAAACGTCTTTGCAGCAATTGGTGATGAAGATGGAGATTCAAAAAATTCCCCACATGGAAAAAGAGGAGTACGATAAGCTGATCGCTGAAAACCACATAAGCCGGATTGCGTTTATGGGCAACGACTACCCCTATGTGGCACCGTTCCTATACGTTTTTGATGGACACAATCTCTATTTCCTTTCCACGAAGTATGGAAAAAAGATTCAGTACGCGAAGCGAAATCCAAACGTTGCCGTCGAGATAGAGAGATTTACTCCCGATATGTCCTCTTATACTTTTGTTACTTTGCTAGGACGTCTTGCCGAAGTCAGCAACGATTCCGAGGGCATGCGTATTCGTAAGGAATTCGTGGACTTGATCAAGACAAGAAATCTTTCAAGCAACATCATTGCTGCCCTGGGTCATTCTCCCGGTGAGCCTCTCGAATCCGTAGTGAACGAAAGCCGAAGCTTAATATGGAAACTTGAAGCGGTCAAAGACATAGTCGCCCTCAAAAATGCGTAGGGCGGAGAGTCATCTTTTTCGAAAGAAGGAGAAACGGTCACAGAACGGGCTCTTCGGTCAGCGCCGATACGCACGATCAGTGAGTCAATCGTGCCTTAGCGTGCTGGCGACGCAAAGCGCGCCTACTCATATTCCCGTGCATAGGTCCTAGGATGGATATCCTCTCGCGCACGGCCCCGATGAACCGATGGTACCCGTCGGCATTACTATCCTCGTATCTGGCAAAAAAACTACGCGGTTTGCAGGCCGTATCGAATTGTACCGGAGGCGGCATCGATTAGGGGGGCATGATTAATAACAGTACGGCTTCAGTAAGTAATAGTAGTGGAAACACGAGAGGACCATCAATGAACTACGTCCCAGATACGAGCGTGCTAATTGACAGGAGGATTACCAAACTCATCGAAGCCGGTGAACTCAAGGGAGGAACGATAATAGTGCCAGAGGCAGTGGTCTCCGAACTTGAAGCGCAGGCTAATCAGGGTCGCGAGATCGGGTTTGAAGGATTGGATGAGCTCAAAGCGCTCGCAGAAAAAAAGCGATCAGACGAAATTGAGCTTATCTATGCCGGAAGGAGGCCGACGTCTGACGAAATCAAGCTTGCTTCCGTCGGGGAGATCGACGCAATGATCCGAAAAGTGGCAGTAGAAAACGACGCGACCTTCATTACAAGCGATATTGTGCAAAGCGAAGTGGCACGGGCAAAAGGACTCGATGTTATGTATCTCCACCCAGAAAGGGAGGCGGAGCGACCCTCACTGCTCGAGCGATTCTTCACGCGCGACACGATGTTTGTGTTCCTGAAGGAGAACGTGCCTCCACGAGCGAAACGCGGTTCGATCACAGACCTTCGCTTGGTCACGATCAGAAAGACGCCGATGACTGAAAAGGAGATGCGCAATATCACCACTGACATAATTAACCGAGCGAAAACGCACGCCAATGCGTTCATTGAGTTAGAGAGGCGCGGTGCTACAGTTGTACAGCTCGGCTCTACGCGCGTAGCAATTGCTCGCCCTCCTTTTTCTGATGGGATTGAGTTAACCGCCGTACGCCCCATAGCGACCGTCAAACTAGAAGATTACAAGTTCGCCGACGAGCTGAAGGGCCGACTTAGTGAAGCGACAAGGGGTATTATGATAGCAGGACCTCCGGGATCAGGTAAATCCACCTTGGCACAGAGTATTGCGGAGTTTCTCGCCTCTCAGGGATTTATCGTAAAAACCATGGAAAGCCCTCGTGATTTACAGGTTCCCGACGACATTACGCAGTACACGGCTCTCGAAGGCGATATGGCAAAAACGGCCGATATCCTGCTGCTCGTTAGACCTGACTATACGATCTATGATGAGGTGCGAAAGACAGCTGACTTCAAGACGTTTGCGGACATGCGCCTTGCAGGAGTGGGAATGGTAGGCGTCGTGCACACCACACGCGGCATCGATGCTCTCCAGCGCTTGATAGGTAGGATCGAATTTGGCATTATTCCTCAAGTCGTGGACACCGTCATTTATCTCCAGAAAGGTGAGATACAGACCGTATATGACGTTCATTTTGCTGTCAAGGTGCCCTCCGGAATGACAGAAGCGGACCTTGCCCGGCCGGTTATAGAGGTTAGAAACTTCGAGACGAAGAAAGCAGAATATGAAATCTACCTGTTTAGCAGGCAAATCGTCGTCATGGAAGTTGGCGCGACGAAGAAGCGAGTGGTAAAACCGACTTGGAAATTTGCCGCTCGAGAGATCGAAAAGGAGATCGGAAAATACGCGAAGGAGCAAGTGGTGGTTGAGGTGCTCTCAGACACGCGCGCCAACGTGTACGTGAGCGATAGGGACATCTCTCACGTTATCGGCAAAGGCGGCAAGAATATCGACAAGATTGAGGACGCACTTGGTATCGACATTGATGTCCTCGAGATGCCGGAGGAGCCGCTTGAGACTGCGAAAACGCGGCAAAAAGAGCGACCGTCGAAGCTCATTGCTAAGGTCGAAATTGAGCTTACCGACAAGCACGTTATTATAATGTCAGACGCGCAGGCCGGGGAAATCGTCGACGTGCTATTAGATGATACCTACCTCTTTACAGCGACCATCGGCCGGGGAGGAGAGATAAAGGTGACGAAGGGTACCAATATCGCAAACCGCATACTCGACGCGCTGGATCGTGGCCAGCAGATTATGATACGCAGCGCATAAACGGAGTGCTGCGTCTATGCGACCGGACGAGAAGCATCTATCGCGTCATGTTGTGCATTTTCATCGTTGAAAGTTCCGACTCTTTGAAGCAAAAAACATTAGTACACCTAGCCTCACAGCTAGTACGGGCGCTGTCTTTGATACCGAGCACCACGTAGAGAGCGCTTACAGGGGCGACCTATAGATGGGACGCGTGAAAGTAGCATCGCTGTATATCGGAATTTTTGCTGGGATCCCTCTAGCAGCTATCATCGTCTTGTCCTTTCTCCCTGCGTTAAGTAGTATAGACCCAGCGGCGATAGCCATCCTTATTGTTTTTACCATTATTATAGTGGCGCTCTGGATTTTCGTGCCGTATGTTACGGCGATACCGCGAAAACGTAGTACTCGAACAAGAAAAAGAACGATTAAGCGAGGCGTCTCGCCGACAGTCGAAGCGATCGAAGAGTTGGGAGGTGAGGCCACCAAGCCAAAATCACGGAAAGCCCGATCACAACTACCGCTTTTTGAAGAAAGTGAAAAGCGTGAGCCATTCGTCGATGTGGTCGAAAAATCAACCCAGCATCCGGCAGCGCAACCGCAAGTGCGAAGAAAGGCTCAAAATAAGGCGCGTAAGAAGAGCACCAAAAAGAAAACTCGCTAGTTCGTGAGCGGTCCCCCGATACGCACTATCACCGTCCGCAAGAGTGCCTGCATACGCTCTTTACAGCACAACGGCTTTCGCAGTTGAAATGCCGTCAATCTCACGGATGCGTACTAACACGTCGTCGCCGACGCGGTCGTCGAGCGCGAGCACCATAACCGCGCCTCCCCTGACCCTGTCTCGGCCAACATTCATCCCTGCGATGTTGATATTATCGTTACCAAGCAACGTGCCCACTTTGCCAATGACGCCAGGCTTGTCGATATGCGACGTGATCAGCATGCACCCTTGCGTCTCCGCGTCCACGTGGTAGTTGCCTATCTTAACGATCCGCGGCTGATCACCGAGGAAAAGCGTTCCTGAGACCGACCAGTCACCCTTGTCGCTTTTTATCCGCACGGTTATCAGATTCTGAAAGTCCTCTTGGCTTTCCGTCTTCGTTTCAGTGATCCGGATGCCGCGTTTCTTCGCATTCATCTCAGCGTTGACGAAATTGACCGGCGATTGAAGCACGCGATCGAGAACGCCTTTGAGCACGGCGATCGTTAGTGGGTGGACATCACATTGCCCGACCTCGCCTACGTAGATCACTTCGATGCCCTGAATCTGCCCCTCCACCAGCTGTATACAAAACTTGCCAAGTTGCTCGGAGAGTGGCATGTAGCTCTTCACCGCGCCGAACGCTTCGGCGCGTATGGGGACGTTCACCGCGTTTCTCACCGGCTCACCTTTGAGAGCAGTGAGCGTCTGCTCTGCAATGGAGACAGCGACATTGATCTGCGCTTCAATGGTCGACGCGCCAAGATGTGGCGTCACAATACAGTTATCAAGCGTCAAGAGCTTGCTTTCAATAGGAGGTTCTTGTTCAAACACGTCAAGCGCGGCTCCAGCGATTTTCCCACTCTTAAGGCCCTCATATAGCGCGTTTTCGTCTATGATCCCACCTCGCGCCACGTTGAGGATGCGCACGCCGTCCCGCATTTTGGCGATCTCCTCTGCACCTATGAGATGATGCGTATCCTTCGTGAGAGGCGTATGCACGGTGATAAAATCGGCATTCCTGAGCACGTCCTCAAGCGATGACAGTTCCACACGAAGCTCCTTTGCTCGTTCCACGGTGATGAATGGGTCGAATGCTATGACTGTCATGCCTAACGCGCGCATCCGCTTCGCGACTTCCGCCCCTATTCGGCCTAATCCCAGAACGCCGAGGGTCTTTCCGAATACTTCCACCCCCAGGAACCGCGAGCGCATCCATTCGCCCCGCTTCACGGACAGGTTCGCCTGCGGTATGTTGCGCGAGAGCGCCATCATCATGCTAATCGTGTGTTCTGCGGCCGAAATCATGTTACCCTCGGGCGCGTTGATCACGACAATGCCCTTCGAGGTCGCTGCGTCCACGTCAATGTTGTCGACGCCAACGCCAGCCCGTCCTATCACTTTAAGGTTGGACGCCTCTATCAGCGCTTTGGTGACCTTCGTGCCGCTCCTCACAATCAGCGCGTCGTAGTCTTTAATGATGTGGATTAACTGCTCGGGCATCAGATCCGTTGACACGTCGACCTGGTGCTCTCTATTCAGCAGTTCGACCCCTGCTTCGGAGAGTGGCTCACTGACAAGTATGCGCATAACGAGTGATTCCTCAGCAACCTCGGCAAATACGCCGAGCTTCAGTGTATATTCGCTTAGGAGTATACCTGAAGCGTATTTCTACTTTGTGTTGCGGAAAGGCTTATGTAAGTACCGACGCAAATAGCAGTCAAAAAATAGCAAAGGATGCCGAGTATGAACGATAAACCAACCATTTTGTGGCTTGAAGACGTCCGTATTGAAGACGTTCCTTCCGTAGGTGGCAAAGGTGCAAGCCTGGGCGAGATGATAAACGCAGAGATTCCCGTACCGCGAGGATTCTGTGTCACTGCGCAAGCATTTCGACGCTTCTTAAACGAAACTGGGATTGCAAGTGAGCTATTTGCCACGTTACGCGTAAACGTCGATGACACAAAGGCGTTAGACGCGGCTGCACAAAAGGCGAAGGAGCTCGTGCTTGCCACGAAGATGCCGGAGCAAATGCGCGACGATATAGTCGCCGCGTATGCAGAGCTTACGAGGAGAGAGGGCGAAGAACCTCTTGTCGCCGTCAGATCAAGCGCTACGGCCGAAGATATCCCAGAGGCAAGCTTTGCAGGACAACAGGAGACATTTCTCAACGTAAAAGGGGCCGATGACGTAGTAGACGCGGTCCAAAAGTGCTGGGCATCCCTATACGGTGCTCGAGCTATCTTCTACAGGGTCAAACAGGGTTTTACGCACGAGTCTGTGAATATCTCTGCGGTCGTCCAAAAGATGGTAAACTCTGATAAATCTGGCGTCATGTTCACCTCTAATCCGACGACTGGTGCACCTGAAGCGATAATAGAGGGCTCCTGGGGCCTTGGTGAGGCCATTGTATCAGGCTCCGTGTCGCCCGATACCTACAGGATCGACCGGAAAACGCGTGAGATACAGGCGCTAATCGCGACAAAAACGGTAATGGTCGTGAAGGACCCCAAAACGGGGGAAACGCTTAAGAAAGAAGTGCCGCCGGACATGCAAGATAAGAGAGTCCTCAGCGACACCGAGCTTTACAGGCTTCTCGATCTCGGAGAGCTCATCGAAGAACACTACGAAAGCCCTCAGGATGTCGAATGGGCTATCGAAAAAGACAAGGTGCACATCGTTCAGTCGCGACCTGTTACGACAATTAAGAGAGGAGCTGAGGAGAGCACAACGGTGAGCACAGGAGAGGAGAAGAAGCTTCTCGAAGGTCTAGGTGCTTCGCCAGGGCAGGCGTCTGGTCAGGTGAAGATCGTTCGGACGCTGGATGAACTTGACAGGGTTCTCTCGGGGGACATTCTGGTCGCCCAGATGACCTCTCCCGACATGGTTCCCGCGATGAAGCGGGCAGCAGCGATCGTTACCGATGAGGGGGGACTGACCAGTCATGCCGCTATTGTGTCGCGAGAGCTCGGAGTTCCTGCCGTGGTGGGAACCAAGGAAGCGACCAAAACGCTTACCGATGGCATGGTGGTGACGGTTGACGGCGAAAAAGGCATTGTCTACTCGGGAAAAATTAAGCAGGTCGAGACAGCACCGCCCCCAGCGGCAAGCGCTGCGGTCAGTTCCAAGCCGGTAACCGCCACTGAGGTCAAGGTGAACGTCTCGATAGCCGAAGCGACGGAACGAGCGGCTGCGACCGGAGCTGATGGAGTGGGACTCCTACGCGTCGAGCACATGATCATCGGCTTAGGTAAGCATCCGCACTGGTATATCGAGCACAATGAGCACGACACCTTCATACGCGAGCTCGAGAGAGGGATTCGAACTGTAGTTGACGCGTTCTTCCCGCGTCCCGTATGGGTGCGCACCCTCGACGCTCCCACCGATGAATTTCGAGAGATGGAAGGAGGCGAAGACGAGCCTCACGAACCGAATCCTATGCTTGGTTGGCGCGGCATAAGGCGCGATTTGCAGGACGTCGAGGTATTCAAAATGCAGCTTCAGACGTTCAAGAATCTCATTGATGACGGGTACACAAACATCGGCATTATGTTGCCACTCGTTCAAGCTCCTGATGAAGTGCGCCGAGCGAAAGAGATAATCGCATCAGTCGGCATTGATTTTAAGACGGTCGATATAGGTATCATGGTTGAGATTCCTGCGTCAGCCTTGATCATAGAAGACCTTATAGGAGAAGGGATTGACTTCGTATCGTTTGGAACAAACGATCTCACTCAGTACACCTTGGCAGTCGACAGGAACAACGAAAACGTCGCGTCCTTATATAGCGAGGAGCATCCCGCGGTGCTAAAACTCATCGACTACGTTATCCAATGCTGCAATAAGGCAGGTGTGGCCAGCTCAATATGCGGCCAAGCGGGCTCAAATCCGGACATGGCTAAGAAGTTGGTTCGGATGGGTATAACGAGCATTTCGGCAAACATCGATGCGGTCGAACGCGTGAGAGAAGCTGTGGCGCGAACAGAGACGCAGATCATTCTGGAAGCTGCACGTGGTTTGACGAGCGAAGAGTAACCGGACAACAGAGATATCGCGTGATAGAGTAGGACAAAGAAACGATGCGCGTCAACAGAGGGTATGAGCGAGTTCTCAGCTCGATGTGCACGTATCCGCATCCGGTAGCCGTGCGGGCGCACATGAAGTACATTCACGCCAACTTGGGGGATCCCAATCTTTTCCCCGAGGTTGCGGCGTTCGAGCGGAAGGCAATCACAATCCTTGATTCCTTCCTTGGCTCGGTAGGTGCGGCGGGATACATAACTTCAGGTGGGACAGAATCAAATATTCAAGCCGTGCGCGCGGGCAAGTTGGGCAGCGACACGAGCAGCCCAAACGTAATCGTACCCGAATCCGCTCACCAATCCTTCGAAAAAGCGCGAGACTTTACTGGCGTGGAGATCCGTAAAGCAAGGTTAGATGAGCGATATGCCGTTGACGTTAGCGCTGTGGAAGACCTCGTCGACGAAAATACCGTATGCATCGTCGGGATTGCCGGGACAACGTCTCTCGGCGTCATCGATCCGATTCCGGCCCTTGCGCAAGTCGCTCGCGAAAATGACATTTTTTTGCACGTGGATGCAGCCTTTGGAGGGCTTGTTATTCCCTTCCTCGAGAAGAGGTATCGCTTCGACTTTCGTGTTGACGGCGTGCGCTCAATAGGCGTTGACCCTCACAAGATGGGAATGAGTACCATACCCTCAGGAGGCCTCCTTTTCAAGCGAATTCCTGATTTTGATACTTTGAGCGCAAACACGTTCTATTCTGTTGAGCGCTCCATAACTGGAACGCGTAGTGGCGCTGCGGTTGCTGCAACTCTTGCCGTGCTCCAGCATCTTGGGTTCAAGGGCTATCGCGATATCGTACGTGAGTGCATGCGAGTCACGCGGCTTTGCGTCGACAGAGCGGCCGAGCTAGGGCTCTACCCAGTGGTCGATCCAGTTATGAATATAGTCGCATTCAAATTGCCAAACCTCCCGAAAGTGGCGCTAAGGCTTACCGCTCGCGGCTGGCGTATCTCTGTTATGGCGGGTGCGTTACGATTAGTCATCATGCCGCATGTCGATGAAGTAACTATGCTGACGTTCACGGATGATTTGGCAGAGGCTATGAAGGATCTCTCTTAAGTAAAGAGGAGACGCTTTGTTGTAAGACGCACCAGTGGCAGAAGGTTGTTATGGACTTTGAGACAAAGAGAATCGCTCAATTAGTGCGAGAGAATAACGCAAATATCATCGCTCTTCAGTTTCCCGAGGGATTGAAACGCTACGGTCCGTCACTGGCTATGCAGATTGAGCAAGAGCTAGGCATCCGGGTTATACTCTCGGGAGATCCGTGTTACGGAGCATGCGATCTTGATTTAGAGAGCGATGCGGATCTGGTCTTTCATTTTGGCCACGCAGAAATTCCTCAGCTTGATGTAGAGAGAGTTCACTTTATTGAGGTCAGAAGCGATATCGACGTTGCTCCTGTTGTGCGTGACGCGCTCAAAGTGATTGACAGCCAGCGAATCGGCGTTGTGACGACCGTCCAACATATCCACCAGTTGCGAGATATCAGGAGCCAAATTGAATCTCAAGGACGTGAGTGCCGGATCGGTCAAGGCGATAACAGAATCAAGTATCCCGGCCAGGTGTTGGGCTGTAACTTCTCATCCGCACGGGCGATAGACGTCGACGAGTACTTGTACATTGGCAGCGGACTGTTTCACGCGCTTGGTGTATCACTTGCAACGGGCAAACGAGTTGTCGCCGCTGATCCATTTCTACACAGGATATCCGTCCCTGATGCCCGTGCGATTGTAAGGCAACGGTATGCTGTCATCGCGAGGGCGCTTGATGCAGGCACATTCTGCGTGCTTATCGGCACGAAAATCGGACAGAGGAGGAGTTACCTCGCGCAGGAACTAGTGCAAGAGGCAAGAGAGCGTCGCCACAGGGCCTACGCGGTTTCGGTAAACGAGGTGAGCCCCTGGCTGCTCTACCAATTTCCAGCGGACGCATACGTGAACACGGCGTGTCCCCGAATAGGAATTGATGAGGTGAGCCGCTTCAAGGCGCCACTGCTGTCACCAATCGAATTTGAGATAGTCATCAGAAAACGTGATCTCAGCGATTACACATTTGATGAGTTATAAGAGATCGCTGCAAATTTGAACGGAAATTACGAGTGGTTCATCGACGCGTAATCGTGGTCACTCGTTTACCAATCGTACGTCACTGCTTAAGGCGATGACGCGAGAGATGCAGGCGCGTGTCCGTCTTTTTTCTTAGCCTCACGAGCAAACGCATCAAGTTTCAACTGGAAGGCTCTTTCAGCCGGCTTTTCAATCGGATACATGCCGGTAAGACAGCCAAGGCAAAGACGTTCACGCGGAAGGCCGATCGAGTCGATCAAACCGGCGAGTTTTATATACTTGAGCGAGTCGACGCCGATCATGAGTTTAACGCCATCAACGCTCTTGCGTGCGGCAATCAGTTCGCCGTACGTCGGCATATCGATACCTAAATAGCACGGAGAGACAATCGGTGGTGTACCTATGCGCATGTGCACCTCCTCTGCCCCCGCTCCCCGTATCATGTCTACGATCTTACGCGATGTCGTGCCTCGTACAATCGAGTCATCGATCATAATAACCCGCTTTCCAGCAACGTGTTTTTTGATAACGTTGAGTTTCAAGCGCACCGCTGTTTCGCGTAGATCCTGCCCGGGCATGATGAAAGTCCTCCCAACGTAGCGATTTTTGATCAGCCCTTCGGTGTAGGGAAGTCCAGACCTTTGCGCATAGCCGATTGCAAAAGCGATTCCTGAATCGGGAACCGGAATAACGATGTCCGCTTCTACATCTCCTTCTGCTAATGTTTGGCCGATCTTGCGCCTGACCTCATATATCAAGGCGCCATCCATTATTGAGTCAGGGCGTGCAAAGTAGACGTACTCGAACATGCAGTGTGCTGTTATCGACTTCTTTGTAGTCCTCTGGCTTGTAAATCCGTCTGGCTTAATCACAACGATCTCGCCAGGTAGGACATCTCTTACGAGCTCTCCTCCGAGCGTATCAATAGCAGCGCTCTCACTCGACAGGATATGCCCGTTATCAAACTTGCCAATACAAAGTGGTTTGATGCCAAACGGATCGCGAACGCCAACGACGGAATCATTAACGAGCAGCGTGAGTGAATACGATCCGCGCAGCTTGTTCATAAGCTCCTGGATCGCTGTGATGGTATCATAGCGCATTAACTCCTTCACGAGAAGGTGCGCGATTACCTCAGTGTCTGAATCAGAAACGAAAATGCGACCTTCCGCCTCGAGGGCCTTGCGTATATCGGTCGAGTTGACAATATCGCCGTTATGGGCAATTGCAATAGTGCCTCCACGGTAGTTCACGAGGGCAGGTTGACAGTTCTCCATCCTGCTGAGTCCTGTGGTAGAATACCTAACGTGGCCTATGCCCTGCGATCCCTTTAGGTGTCCTAAGCGATGTTCATCGAACACCTCGTGAACGAAGCCCATGCCACGTTCAGCGTGAATTGAAGAGTCATACGTAGCGATGCCAGCAGATTCTTGGCCCCGGTGCTGCAACGCGTACAGTCCGTAATAAATAGGTAACGCGGCATCTCTGGAATCCAGCGCGACTCCGAATACGCCACACGCTTCTTTCATGGACTGTCGTCCTTTTCGAAAATGGACCTAGTACTTGGTAAGGAAGCTATACTTCCTAAGCCTCCTAGAGCGACCAAAGCCGCAGTGTACGCACGTTCTTTTACGATAGTTATACGAAGTGGAGCCACAGCGGCGGCATGTAACGTGCGACCTTTTTTGCCGCTTCCCCATCGATGGTGTTCCCTTCGTCATTCGGTTACCTCGTCGGGCTTCTCTTGTCTAAGGGGAGATGTATACAACGTTATCACCGCGGACCACGATCGTTCCAAATTTCCTTACGATCTCCCCATCTTTTAGCTCTTCAGCCTTATCAAGTACGAGATTGAGGTGAACGTCGTATCCCTGAAGCTCTCCCCTAAAGTCTCTTCCTCCCTTAAGTCGCACAATAACTGGCGTTTCCAAGGATTCATTTAAGATATCAAGCGGCCTCTGGCTCATTGTGCACCTCGTGTAAGTAGTTCTTCCATTATAAGATACTTAAATTTATCTTTAGTACGGAGTGACGTATTCACGCATGACGGTTAAACGGCATTTCCTGAAGGCAGATGTAGCGAGGAAGATACGAGTTCTACTAAACTCCTACGACATTGAGCACACACTGGACGGCAAAATCGAAGTGTTCGAAACAACGGAGTTCTCGCTCATTCTTCTAGACGGCACGCCTGTCGCTCTGTGTATCAACGAGACGCCTTTTTTTACGGTGCGCGGAGCGATGGAGCTCAAACCACGGAAACACATTGTCACCGTTGATATGGGTGCCGTCAAATTCATAAGGAACGGAGCAGACGTGATGAGTCCAGGTGTAGTCGGAGCAGATAAGAGCATAAGACCTGGTGACCTTGTTGTCGTCATCGAGGAACGGTACAAAAAGCCGCTCGGCGTAGGAACGGCACTCATGAGCGGAACTGAAATGGTCCAAAGTACCAAAGGAAAAGCCGTAAAGATTGCACATCACGTCGGTGATGCTATCTGGAATCTATCACCTTAGTCTCGAGTATGTTAGGGAAATACAGCACGCTGTCGCTGTGCAACAGAAGCTATAACTATATTAATGGTAGCGCTTTCATATAGTTTTAGTACAAAAGAATGACGACGACAAAACGCAAGAAATATAACATGCTGATCTCGTAATAGGATAAAGAGTCGATTGTAGGTGAAAGTTCCAAATGGCGCAAAAAAGTCTAATTGATCGAATTTTTGGAAGCCGCCCTCACGCAGAACCGGACGAATATCTTGAGCTGGACCTTGGACAGTACGAAGAGGTGTTTGAGGAGGAGCCTGCAGGCACGTACGTTAAAGTTGCTGAGTTGATCAACGTCGGCAATCTAACGCAGCTGAAGGACGAGGTGTATAAAGGCAACATCATTATCATTGATATATCCCACATCAAACAGGACCGCGTCACCCTCGACAGAATTATAAAAGACTTGAGGCAGGTGGCAACAGATATTCACGGCGATATCGCAGGACTTGGAGACGATCAAATTATCGTGACTCCGATGTCAATAAAGATAGATCGCAGGAAGCTCGGAGCAGCCTCCTACTAGTGCCGCAAAACTGCACAGCAAAACTCGAGGAGATTTCAGTTATGCCGGGAGAAGCAGCCATAGAGAGTCCGTGTCCTATCTGCACACAGGCCCTTGCATTCAGGTTCGACACAAAGGAAATCCCTTTTTTCGGTGACATAATGCTCGTCAGTGCGAACTGCTCGTGTGGTTTTCGGTACGCTGACACGATTACGCTCAATGAGCGCGACCCAGCGCGATATGAAATGAGTTTCGGGAGCGAGGACTTTACAACGCGTGTGATTCGATCTACTTCCGGTACCGTGCAAATTCCAGAACTCGGCGTCATCGTCGAACCTGGTTCAGGTTCAGAAGCGTTTATCTCCAACGTCGAAGGCGTCTTATGCAGAGTCGAAGAGGTCATCCAAATGGCGACAAAGTGGTCCTGTAATGACCAGGAGAAGTTTGAGCGCGGAAACAGATTACTCGAGTTGATTGACGCAGTAAGAAGGGGCGAACAGAAGATGACGCTCATTATCGATGATCCTTTTGGCAACAGTGTGATAGTGTCACCACAAGCCCGACGACGAGCTCTTTCAACTAGCGAAGCAGACGGCCTGAAAACAGGAATGGTAACCGTTAACGTTTCAAAGTAGCTCGGCCGCAAATCCCGTCCGCTCTTGTCCTATTCTTGTTTCTATTGCTTCGTGCAAAGCTGATGAAGCGATAATCGAAAGGGAGAGACAGGGGCTCTCTTCCCAGCCTTTAATATAGTTCCACATCAGGAGAACGCGGGCGTCACCTCGGCGCGGCAACAAATCACATATGGATTGATCGAAGAGCAACGGAGGTCTACCTATGAGAGAGACGTTAGAGAATCTTGCAAGAGCCTTCATAGGCGAAAGCATGGCTCGAAATCGCTACCAGTTCTTTGCGAAGGTAGCAAAAAAAGAAGGGTACGAACAGCTCGCGGAGGCTTTGCTTCTTACTGCGGATAACGAGCGAGAGCACGCAAGCTGGACCTTCAAATTGATCAACGCACTCAAATCCACAACGGAAGCGCTGAGCGAAGAGCGCGTCGATACGGCTGTTCCATCAGCGTTCGGCGACACAGCCACAAACTTGAGGGCTGCCATCGAGGACGAGCATTATGAACAAACGACGATGTACCCTGGATTTGCGGACGTCGCTGATCGTGAAGGACTGCCAGAGGTCGCAAAGAGGTTTCGAGCGATCGCTCGGGCTGAGGCTCATCACGAAGAGCAGAATAGAAAAATACTCGCTCAAGTGGAGGCAGGCACCTTCTTCAAGAAGGAAAGGCCAGTCGAATGGGTATGCCGAGAGTGCGGGTATGTGCACACGGGTGAAGAGCCGCCAGAGAAGTGCCCCGCCTGTGATCACGATCGAGCCTATTACCAGCTATTACACGAAGAGTACTGAACAGCGCTTTTTCGCGGAGTTCAACGAGGGATCGAGGGGCGACCCGCAATAGTCAGCTATTACGCTTCTTGAAGCCTGAAGCGCAATAGCGCAGCGATTCCGCCTAACTTCTGTAATCGCTTCCCCGGCTCGAACTCTGTGCTGAAGACGACGACGTGGCCCTGTGCATTACTCACCCTTGTAAGGATTGCATCGATGGCCGTCCCTTTCTCTCTTTCCGCTCGCAGCGTTTCATCCGCGATGAGGAGCGTATCGATGGCGCCCCATTCATCGGCTTTTTTGACCTCTTCCATCCCGTAGGCGGCTCTTCCGTCAGCCGCGATTTCTTTTAGAAGCGCCTCTATGAGACGTGCTTCCCTCACGAGATGGGCGTCCTTAATTAATCGATCCACCGCTCCACGCCGTAGCACCTCCTGAAAACCCGAGATGCCGACGGACATTGTGTTTTCGACCACAACGCGCTCGGAAAGTTGCTTGTCCCTCTGGACAACAAACCGAATAAAGTCGTCCTTGATAAATCCTGGGCCGGCAACGATATAATCATCAGCTCCCGTATTCTTCAGCTGTTCATACACTTCGGCGAAGAACTCAGACTGGGAGCTTTCCTCGAGCTTCCCAGCGCCTTGTGTAACGGTCGATATCTGTTCTACACCATATTGCCTAAGCACCCCTATATGCGCTTCACCCGACTCTATCGTGAGGATGCCTATTTCAGGACGGTTTGATTCGTCTATCGCTTTTGTTATGCGGTCGAGTTGGTCAGGCATCCATTGTTTGATGATTGATACGTCACGCATCGGTTCGATGTTCAGAGTGTGGTGGGATCCCACATCCGTGCCAGATTCTATAATCCCGCTTATCCGAAGGCGGTTGGCGAATCGGTGAAACTCCACCTCATCAACCCGAATCCCGAGGCGCATTGGTTTTCGCTCTGTTTTTTCGGGTCTAAGTTTGTCGGTGGCGGCCTCAGCTTTTCTAAAGGTCAGCGCATAAACGAGGTCATTTTTTTCAATGAGATGCTTCAAATGCCACAAATCGTC
>Ga0187778_10000338_pt1 | contig 33742 bp, 20 predicted proteins | sample 1015_Q2_SP5_20_M_FD_132418 | JGI IMG/M metagenome (GOLD analysis project Ga0187778, IMG submission 132418) | Tropical peat soil microbial communities from peatlands in Department of Meta, Colombia - 1015_Q2_SP5_20_MG | ecosystem: Environmental > Terrestrial > Soil > Wetlands > Peat | place... | reverse complement strand
CCCGACTCTGCAGCGGTCGATTGCCGGTGTTGTAAGTTCCTCCGTCAGCAATGCCGGAGAACACAGGAGCTTGAAAGCGTTCATCCTGGCTCAGGGAAAATCGTTGAAACAGCTGAATCTTGGAGGTAATGTTTTCATCGGTCCGTACATCCATCGAGTCGACCTGCTCGGTGCCCGGGGCATTCACCGTGTAGTTATTGGCGAACGCTCCCGCAATATTGGGCAAGGGATAAAGAGCGGCGTAGTTCAAGCCCACCTTATTCAGGCCTTGGGTAATGATGTTTGCCTTCCCGGGTATGGGGAGTCCGGTGACGGGATCAAAGCCGAAGCCGTCTCGCACCAAGACCGGAGTGCCAGCCACCGTAACGTAACGCGTGGTGGCTGGATTGTAGATCTCGTTTACGTAGATGGGCCGGCCTAGTATATCCACACAAGCTGAAGTCCCGTTGGCACCGCAGCTCGTGGATTGCGGACCGAGAATATCGCTAAAATTCCCAATGTGCTCGGCCGCAGTCGGGACGGTGACGATGTCAGTCTGCGCCTGGTGGATCCGGTTGCCCTCGTAGTCGACAAAAAAGAACGCTTTATCCTTGAAGATAGGTCCGCCAAACGTTCCTCCGAACATGTTCTGCTTGTAAGGCGCTTTGGGCGAGCCTGGCGATTCAAAAAATCCGCGCGCATCCACGGCATCGTTGCGCAGGTACTCCCAGGCGCTTCCGTGGTATGCGTTCGTCCCCGACTTGGTGGTGGCGTTGATTACGGCGCCCCCGCTTCGCCCAAATTCGGCCGAGTAGTTCGACGTTTGAATCTTGAATTCAGCGAGCGCGTCTACGCTGCTCAAGATGGCCACGTCAGCATTGTCGTTGGAATTGTTGTCGACGCCGTCCAGAATGAAGTTGTTTTGGTCCCCGCGGGTTCCATTGACGGCGAAATTTCCCCCGGCATTGCCGTTGGTCGGTGTGCTGCCGCCGTTGACCGGCCCCTCGGTAATCTTGGCGACCCCCGAGGTGAGCGTTGCCAGGTCCGTGTAGCGGCGCCCGTTCAAGGGCAACTGCTCCACGGTTGAGCTGGTCACAACGTCGCCCAAGGACGCGTTTTCTGTCTCCAGCAGCGGAGCGGCTCCGCTGACTTCGGTAGTTTGCGTAACCGAGCCGACCTGAAGCGTGAAATCGAGCCGAATGGTCTGCTGCACATCGAGCACGATGTCCTGGCGTACTTCCTTGCGGAACCCGGGGGCTTCGACGGAAACAGAGTACCGGCCGATCTTAAGCGGAGTAATCACAAAATTGCCGGTGGGTTCGCTCTTTACGACAGTACTAGCGCCAGTGCCCACGTTGGTTGCGGTCACGGTGACGCCGGAAAGAACTGCGCCGCTCGGATCCCTGACGGTTCCAACCAGGTTGCCGGTGTCGACTTGCGCTAACCCACTCACTGCCGCGCTGACAAAAAAGACGACGACTAGGATGGTCTTCCTCATGGGTGATTCTCCTTCGTCGGAACAGAGCTGTTTGTTGGTGGAAGTCGCGGAGGCAACTCTACTGCATCCGGTCGTAAGGCTGGTCGTTGGCTCAGACATCTCTCGATGCGAAACCGATTCGCCCCGCTCGGCGCTTGAGCGGCTAGCATCCTGGTGGTTCTGGGCCCCCCGGAGCGCCAGGCTTGCGAACCGGGTCCGGACGCTTGCGATAGATTACCTTTTATATCGTTTTGTTTTGTTTGTCCAGCAAGATTTCGCCGAGATTACAAGGCTCGCCCCGTGGGCCGCGGTTACCGGCCGACAGGGAGATCGAAGAGGCTGCGAACCTCGCCTCCACCTGGGAACCTGAATTTTTTCCCGTGTACGGGCTATTTGGCAGTGGTCTCGATCAACCGGAGCAGGCCAAATTTCTCCGGAACGTGAAACGTCTCGCTCATGGTGGGTTGCCAAACCACGGCAATCCGATTCGGGGGCGGGCCTTGGCTGCGAAACAGGTTGATTCGAAACCCTTGGCCAACAGCCGGCGGGTGGCTTTCGAGGGCGGAGAAGGGCACGCGCATGGCTCCATACCAAATCTTTGCCGCCGGATCGATACGAGCGGCCACCACAAAACCGGAGTTCCAGGTCCAGCCCTCTTCGTGATGCGGCTTCGACAAGTCAATATCGAGATCGATCCATTCTCCTTGGGGAGAGATTTCGAACTCCCGGTATCTCTGGATATTGCGGAAATCGGAGCCAATGAACACCTCGGCGACGTCCCACTCCCAGAGGTGGTTTGTTTCTGTGGAAGTAGTGGGCGAGGGCTTGAGATTCAGCTTTTCGTAAGGACAAATAAACAAAAAGTACAGATTCTTTTCTGTCCAGCGAGAGCGGATCTCGGTGCGATAGCGAGGCAGGGTTTGGCCGTACGGACTCTTGTCCGCGTAGACAGGGGGAGTAACCTGCCAAAATGAGACGGTCGGATCCGTGCTTGGCGCCATGTCCTCTAGAGCTTTTCGGCTTTCGAACACACCCTCATCGGCAGCCAGCAGCAGCCGGGCTGCTAGCAAGATCAGCACGCCAATCATTGCGCAACGCCGCATTGGAGTTCTTGCTAAGTCGTTCATGATACGGTCAGTCTCAGTTGACGAGCCGCATTCTCGAAATAGACTTTGCGGAGAATCGGTTCAGGCAGATTGACCCCATAAATACGCCAGCGCCCCTGGGGAGGGATTTTCGCCGGAGCGTAGTCAAAGTACTCGTCGTCAGTCTCTAGGAATCGATAATAAATCTCATACAACTGGTCGTTGAACACTTGTTGGGGGAACGCGTCACCGTGCGGAGTGGCATCGGTGCCAAACAAGATGCGATCCTGGTATTTCTCAAAAAACCTTCGAGCGGTGCGTGGCTGCCGTCCCAGTTCTCCGATGCGTGCGGCGATGTCCACCGACATGTTGGGAAATCGATCTAGGTTCTCCCCTACGTTGGCCAGGTTTTCGGCGAAGTTCCCCACGTGCAACACCACAAATTGAGTTTTGGGGTGTCGGGCAAAAACCCGGTTGCGAGCCTCAAGCAGGGCTGCATTGCTGGGGAAGTCGCGCCCGTAGAAAGACCAATCGGGATGGTTGTTTAGCTCCTCGTAGCGCTCGTTGAAGCGATCGGTCGGCGTGAAAAACGCCAACGGATCGGACACATGAATTGCAACCGGTATGTTGAGTTGCCCGCAAGTGTCCCACATGGGGTCAAACCTCGGATCGTCCACCGTCACCAGTTCGCCCGAGGTGATATTCTCGCGAAGGTAGAGTCCCAGAGTCTTGAGAATCTTCAGGCCCCGCGCACCCTGCCGGTAGGCCTGCTCGACGGCCTGCGCTTGAACCTGAGGATAGTTAGGCTCCTTCCAGCGTTCATAGCAAGGCTCGGTAAATGTGTAAAAACGCCCGACAAAAGCGCGATCGTATTTGGCGATTGTTTCGCCCAGACCCTGATCGTAACCTCCGGTGAGGTTCACCATGGCCCGGATGTTCTTGCGATCCATGACGGTCAGAAGTTCTTGTGTGGTACCCAGGAACTTGCGGTCCGATGCCAGTGCCACGCCGCCTTCGGACTTCCGAGATGTCGTTATGTGGGTGTGAAAATCAATGACGGGAAACTTAGCGCGCTCGACACGCGACTCGTGTACTTCGAGCATGCTGGTCGGCACAAACTCCGAGAGGTCCAAAGGACGAGGGTGTGTTTCTGGCGGGTCCCCTGCGCCCGGGGGCAGGACACTGCCCGACCGTACCGCTGCTCCCGCTAGGATTCCCATTCCGTACAGCCACTGTCGCCGATTGATCATGTCTGCTCCTGCCTCTGCCGCGGGTGCTCGATGCAACGGTAGCATGAAGCCACAAAATCGGGGAGTGGGTAGCGATCAACGCTCGATCGCGAGTATCGGGCAATGGCGGATAACTCTCCCCGTCTTCGAGTTCACTGAGAACATCAGCCGAATGACCAGATTGCCGATCGATCTACGCACTTCAACACGGACTGACCCAAGCGGTGCTCTTCCACGCGCCGAAGCGGACTTCGCGTGCGCAGCTTGACCTCTCGTACACCACGAAGGCTCTCTGTCGCCGGAATCAACCGCAAGACGAAATCGGGTCCGCCGAGAGTGATATCCCCACCCTGTTCCCGTTCGATGGAGTAACCTGTCTGACGGCAGAACTGGATTAGACCTTCGGTAGCTGGCGCCTGGGCCGCTACGGTCAAGCCGATCACGTCTTCCAGGCGTGGTTCCTCCGCCGGTTCAAGGACTTCGGCATAGCGCTTGAGTATGTCTCTGCGCGAGGTGCCCTGGTTCGTTTCTTTCGGTCGCGGGTTCCAGATGGCCAAGAACTCAGGGTGGTATTCCATCACCCAGGAACTCATTTCACTTTCATAGGGAAGGCTTCGTAGCGTCGCCATGTAAAACCAGGGAATCTGCTTGCCCTGGTGGAGTCGCGTGACTGGCGAAACGCTTGCTTCGAGGCTCGGGCCGAGCTTTTGCTGCAAGACTCGGATGGCTCCGGGTTGATCCACTCCAAACGCAATCCCACAATCTGCGACGCGGTGCTGGGGAGAATCGGCGATGTCAAAGAATTCAAAATAGGTATGAACCCCGTAGAAGTAGAGGCCGGTGTAGGTCATGTCCGCGTTTGTGGTGGTTCGCTTTTCATTAGCAGCGAAATGCTTCCGTAGAAATGGATCCTCTTCGACTGCCTTACAGGTAGGGGAATCCAAGACCATATAGAAATGATTCAGGAAAACTGCGGGCGACGAATCTGGTGATGGGTGGCGAGAGGGTCTCCGGTTCACGGCTGACCTCCGCATCGCAACTTTGGAACTGAAAGTATCCAAGGCATGAGTCACTCCGGATGGCTGAGTTCTGGCACCACCAGGTGCGTGAGGTTGTTGCGGCGAAGCCATAGCGCTCCGAACAAAGCGATGGCGGCAACCCCGCAGATGACGCCATAGCCAGCCGTATAGTGGCCGGTCTTGTCGACCGTGAGTCCTACAAGGGGCTGGACGACAAATCCAAGGCCGTAGAGGAACGAGCACAGCCCGTACACGGAACCGGACGCCTCATTCCCGAACATAAGCGGTGGCAAGGCATAAAAGGCGGGCATCCCGATCGCCATGGAAACGCCAAACAAGCTTGCAGAGACTACAGGCCGGACCATGGGAGCGAGCAACAATAGAACGCTGAGCATGAAAATCAGGGAAGCCACAACCAGGTAACTCGCGGCATTATTCTTCCGTAGAAAAGAGGAAAGGAATGGTTTCAAGCTGAGGGCGACCCAGGCGTAAACTCCGACGATGGCGGATGCTGCCGCGAGAGCATAACCGCGCTGCACCAGATAATCAGGCGTAAATGTCAGATAAGCCTCGGTAGCGATGTTGTAGCCAGCAAAGACGACCGCCAATATCCAGGCAGCCATTCCGGGGCTAGGTGGCAGAACCGCGGCCACCGCGCTTGTCTTGTTCGAAGTCGGGGGCTCAGAGGGTACCAACAGCATCATCCCAAGGCCGATGGTCGCGAGCCCTATCAGCAGGAACATTGCCGGTCGCCAGCCGGAACGTTCCCCGATTCTGCCCAACACAAACAGGCTGGCATACACTCCTGCGCTCATGCTCATGCTGAGAAGGCCCATGATCAGGCCAAACTCTCGGCGACCCTCAAACCATGCCGCGAGTAATTTCGGTGCGGCCACTAGGTGACCCGTCATTCCGGCTGAAAATAAGACCCGTCCCAGGCAGAGCATCCAAAAGTCCGGCGCCTTGGCCATCAAAGCCGTGCCTGTCAGAATCAGTGTCCAGAGTAAAACGAATAGGCCGCGCAGACGGATCCGGTCAGCCAACCATCCGGCTGGCAGGGATACACAGACCGAGAGCAAATACCAGAGCCCCGTCAAGGCGCCTGCCTGTGTTCGCGAAATACCGAGGTCTTTTACCCAAAGATTCAAAAGGGAGAAGGGGGCGGCAAAGATCATGATCCCGCCTGCCGTTGTGAACAGGACTAGGCCTAGCACGAACCAGCGGTAATTCTCTTTGGGTGGGGGCAAATGCGGTCCTTAGCGCTTGATCCAATCATTGGTTGGTTCCGGCGTCATAGTCCCTTTCTATGTCCCAAGTCTACTGCGCAGGCGAGGCGTAAACGCCGCGACCGACGGCAACCACTTGACCCTGCTCATCTCTGACTTCCACGTCTGCGACGCCAACCCTGCGGCCAACTTTCACGATTCGTCCAATGGCACTGAGGCGGCCGCGTTTTGCCGGCCGCAGATAGTCAACCCGAAGATCCACCGTTGGCACGTCACCCGCGGTTCGCGAGTAGATGGCATAATCCCCGGCAATATCGATCAGGGAGGCGATAATCCCCCCGTGCAACCAATCCGAGCCATCTTCGCGCAGAAACTCTTCGCGAAAGGGCATAACTATCTCGACCAGACCGTCTTCGTAGCGCATCAGTTGCAGGCCAAGAAAACGTTGGTAGGGCGATTCCGAGAGATCAGGCTGGTTCATGCTGAACTTTCTCCTCGAATTCCACCGCGAGCTTTGCCAGCTGAGCGCGGTCCACCTTTCCCGTCCCGGCTAGCGGCATTGCTTCGAGGAAGTAGATGCGGCGCGGGTAGGCATACGGTGCGCCATATTTGAGGAAGAACTGCTTGATTTCCTCCGCGGAGGTTCCTCCCGATTTCGAGGGCACGATGAATGCGACGGGAATGGCCCCCTTGACCGGGTGCGGTACGGGTACAACATAGGCGTCCCGGACATTCGGATGTCGCAGAAGAATATCGACGATCTCTTTCGGATAAACATTTTCCCCGGATACATTGATCATGTCATCTTTGCGTCCGACGAAATAGAAGAACCCATCCTCGTCACGACGCATCAGATCGCCGGTATAGAGCCACCCTTCGCGGAATTTCTTCTGCGTGACCTCGGGAAGTTTCCAGTAACCCTTGGCCAGTCCTGGATTGCGGGTAATGAATTCGCCTACCTGGTTGGGACCTAGCTCCGTCGCGCCATCCTCGCCGACAATTTTGACCTCGGAACCCGGAATCTGTCGCCCGCAGCTTCCGCGTTTGATGAGTCCATAGCGGCAATTGCCGATCGGGTCAGGCCCGCCTTCCGTCAAGCCATAGGATTCCGCAATGATCGCCTCAGGGAACACTCTTTGGAATTCAGCCACCAGTTCTTCGGAAACCTCCGCCGAACCACAGACGGCGTAGCGCAGCGATCTCACGTCGTTTTGTCGGAGCTCTTCCTTCTGCGAGAGAATCATGGAAAACATCGCCGGCACTCCCGTCATGTAGGTCACCCGGTAACGGGCGATCGACCGTATGACCTCGACCGGATCAAAGCCCGGCAAAATGACCAGCGAACCTCCACAGAGCAACATGGGCTTGACCGCGCCCACCATCGCATTCTTGTGATAGAGCGGGACTGCCACCAACGCTCGCTCGCTGTGATCGAAAGCCTCAAGCTTGCGGAGCAAATCGGTATTCCAGATCTGCCCGCCATGCGTCAGAAGAACGCCCTTGGGTTTGCCCGTCGAACCGGAGGTGTAAGGCTGGAGACAGACCTCGTCGGCGGCTGTCTTCCGGTGCGGAAACGAGGAAGAGGCAGCCTGAAGCAGTTGGTCGTAATTCAGAGCCTTCCCCGTCGCCTCCCCGTCTACGACGAAGTGTCGCACTCCCGGAACCTGCGGGACGAGACACCGCGCCCTCTCGGCCATATCCGAGTTGGCGATAAGGACCACCGCCTCGGAGTCGGCGATGACGTGAAGAATCGCCTCATCTCCCATCCGAATATTCAGAGGTACTGGAACCGCACCCAAGCGCATCGCTCCCAGGAGCGATTCGACGAAGCGATAGTCATTGTTGAACATCAGGGCAACACGGTCGCCCGGTCGCAGACCCAGGCGCACCAGCGCATTGGCCATCCGGTTGCAACGCTCATCCAGATCTCGGAAAGTGAGAACCACGTCGTTCTGCAGGATCGCCGGCGCCAGGGGCTGAAGCTGCAGCGGAACATCAAAGAGATGGCCAAGATTTTCAGGCAGCATTGCGAATGTCCTTAATCTGTCGTCAAAACTGATTTACCGAAGACTTGGCGATCGATCAACTCCTGCAACGCCTGCGGAGTTTCCGAGAGGGGCCTGGTTGAATGGATAACCGGCTTGATTTTCCCTTCGACGACCATGTTCATCAGTGCGGTCTGATCCTCGTAGGTCCAACCGTCGGACCCGATGATTTGCAGCTCGAAACTCCAAATGTAGCGCAGGTCCTCCGCTGGGGCGTAGCCGGCGGTTGCACCACAGACCAGAAGACGTCCCTGATGTCGCAACGCCTTGAGGGAAGGTACCCAAGTGCTTCCGCCTATGTAATTCACGACTACGTCCACGCCGCCAGCTCCCTGATAGCGTGGTTTACCAAACTTCTGCTGCACAACCTTCAACATGTCTTCCTTGGATGTGTCGATGACATGGGTGGCACCGATGTCTTTCAGCCTGCCCAGCTTCCATTCCGCACTCCCGCAGGCGATTACCTCGGCGCCGGCGGCGGCGGCTAATTGTACACAACACGTCCCCACGCCTCCGGTGGCTCCAAGAATCAACACTTTTTCACCCGGTCGGACGGCGCCACGCGTTTCGATCATTCGCAATGCCGTGCCGTAAGCAATGGGGAGCGCGGCCGCATCGACAAAGGAGAGCTTGTCGGGCATTCGCAAAAGGTTCTGTACCGGCATGGTCACCAGTTCTCGGCACGCGCCCGGGAGCGTCTCGCCCATCATTCCGCGTCCATCAATGTAGGGGTAGGGGCAAACTCGATCACCCACCTTCCAGGTACCGCTGTTCACGGAAGATCCCACGGCGACGATCTCTCCCGAGAAATCACCTCCGGGGCTCATCGGAAAGGGCGTCTTTAACGAGGTCGTACCATTCAGGATCATCGGGTCAAAGCCATTCAGCGAGACCGCCCTCACACGAATCAGCACTTCCTCCGGACCAGGAACTGGAGCTGGGATATCTTCGTACTTGAGGTTTTCAACCCCGCCGTGGCTACGAAAGACGATGGCTTTCATTTGATGTCCAAGTCTTCACCTTGAGGAAGCCAGATTCAGCTCCCAGGGCATACGTCGTGAGACGAATCATTGCGAGTACCAGAAGGCCTTCTGGCGTCAATTCTCCCCCAACATTCTATCTCCGGACCATGAGGACCCACCCGCCGTTCTTGGCGTATGCTTACGTCGTAGTCGGCCATCATCGAGAACATGGAATATGGCGGAGCAGATTTCGGCGCCTGCGGACGCCGAATCGTACGGCTCAGTCGGCGATGTCGTCGAGGACGTTTTCTATGAGAAGAAGGCTAACGCTGTTGCTTTTTCTTTCTCCCCTGTTGGGCGCGGTGAATCAACCAACCCTGACCGCGAGACCGAAGTCCTTGGTTCTGACTCACGTCACGGTGATCGACGCGACCGGCGCCGGCGCCAGGCCGGACATGACGGTCGTGATCAAGGGCGATCGCATCCTCGAAATGGGCAAGAGTGGGGAAATTCGCCTGCCGGAGGGTGCGCAGACCCTGAATGCGACGGGCAAGTTTCTGATTCCAGGGCTTTGGGACATGCATGTCCACTGGTACGAAAAAGATTACTTGCCACTCTTCATCGCCAATGGGGTAACTGGCGTTCGGATGATGTGGGGCGTGCCCGCCCACCATCAGTGGCGAAAGGCAATCGAGGCGGGACAGCTGGTGGGTCCGCGTATGCTGATTGCCAGCCCGATCGTGGATGGGCCGAAGCCCGTTTGGCAGGGTTCGATCCCCGTGGCCGATGCGTACGAGGCCCGCCAAGTCGTGATTCAAGTCAAACGCGACGGCGCGGACTTCGTGAAGGTTTACGCCCTGCTTTCTCGGGATTCCTACTTTGCCATAGCGGAGGAATCGAAAAAGCTAGGCATACCTTTCGCTGGACATGTCCCGGATGCGGTTTCTCTCGAGGAGGCGTCGAAGGCCGGGCAAATGAGCAATGAGCACCTTACAGGCGTGCTTATTGCCTGTTCAACTCGGGAAGGGGAGTTGCTTAAGCGATCGCAAGATACCTTAGCGGCGATCCTGGCAGGGCAGCAGCCGTCCAGTGCTCGTTTCCAGGGGCCCGAGCATCGCGAGCGGCTGGAGTTGGCCCTCGACACCTATAGTCCACAGAAAGCGGAAGCTGTCTTCGAGGAATTGAGAGAGAACCACACCTGGCAATGTCCTACGCTCACGGTTTTGCGCAGCACGGCGTTTGCCGACACTGCTTCCTTCTCGAGCGATCCGCGGCTGAAATACATACCGCGCGATATCGTGTCCAGTTGGGATCCCAAGGCCGATCCCTTCCTCAAGAACCGGACCGCCGAGGATTGGGCGCTGAGTAAGAAGGTTTTCAGCAAGGAAATCTCGGTCGTCGGCGCTATGCAGAGCGCAGGCGTGGGGATCTTAGCCGGCACGGATACACTCAATCCTTATTGCCTTCCCGGCTTCAGCCTACATGATGAATTGGGTTTGCTGGTTCAGGGCGGGCTTACGCCCATGCAGGCCTTGCAGGCAGCCACACTCAACCCAGCGCGCTTTCTCGGCCGGGAGAAAGACTTGGGCACGGTTGCCACCGGCAAAATCGCCGATCTCGTGCTGCTTGATGCCAATCCTCTCGATGATATCGGGAACACAAGAAAAATCTCGGCCGTCGTGTTTGGCGGCCAATTGTTTTCCCGGGCTACGCTGGATGAAATGTTGGCCAAAATCGGAATGCTCGCCAGCCGGCCATCGGTCGCCGAGGTCCTGTTGAAAACCATCGAACAACAAAACGTAGACGCCGCAATCAAGCAATATTACGACCTGAGGAAGACTCAACCTAGGGCTTACGATTTCGGCGAGAGCGCCCTGGACGACCTGGGCGACAGCTTGACAGAAATGAAGAAATTCAAGGAAGCGATTCGCATCCGGCAATTAAACGTCGAAGCGAACCCCTCCTCTTTCACCTACGACAGCTTAGGCGCGGCTTGCCTGGCCTCCGGCGACAAGGACTGCGCCCTCAAGAGCTTCCGGAGGTCTTTAGAACTGAGCCCGGACGATACGAGCGCCACCGAGACGCTAAAGAAATTAACTGAGCCATCGCGCTAGGCAGGATATCTTTGCTAGAGTCTCATCCCCATGGATGGACTCCTGGTGGGGAAAGATACCGGGCACCGGCGGGATGCTGTTTCCGAGCCAGCTCGGTATGCTCGGTGCTGCCTCCATCTGTTTGAACGCCGCTTCCGCAGCAGGCAGCGACTCGAAACGGCATTGCCACACGAGGGTGTTCACCGCTTCCCGGCCGGAAATCGGGGCTAGGCGTTCTCCTCGTCGCAGAACACCGGGGTACTCCAATTCGACAAATTGTTTCTCGAGCCCATGGAACTCCTGCTTGTGGGAAGGGTGGTATTGCTGGACAAGACGCATGAGGACGGCCACGATCTTCTCCTTAGATAGCAGATATCTAACTCCTCCTGCGGAGTGGTATGGCTGGGGCTCGCAAGCTAATCCACCACGGCTGCTGTGTGGTTCCCTTCATCCGGGATGTCGAATGACACCAATTCTCCCTTAAAACCGCGTGTCCTGAGCGCGCCGTACCCGATGCCAAGAGCCATCCAGATAACGCCAGCAATCTTGGCCGGTCGGCTGAGGTTGAGCCACAGCAGCAGGCAAACCAAAAAGCCGAGCACCGGGACAAGAAAGTTGCCGAGCTTTTTCGGGGATTCGCGCAGAAAATATCGTGTGAACGACGCAGAATTTACCCCCATGAATGCCAGCAGCGCACCGAAATTCAGCAGCTCGGCAGCGCGTTCAAAGGTCAGAAACATGGTTCCGACCAAGGCAAACATGCCCACAAAGAGAACATTGTTGCGGGGGATGTGCCGTCGTGGTTCGATGGCGCCAAAAAACGACTTGGGAATGGCATTGCCTCGACCCATACCGTAGAGCAGTCGGGCCGCACCCAACTGCGACCCCATTCCGGAGCCGATCGTCGCCACCAGCAGGGTGATATTGATCAGGCCAAACAGCCACGGACCACCGGCCCGCCCCGCCACCGAGACGTAAGCCGTATCGACATCGGGAAAAGGCTGCGTCCCAGGCCAGACCAATTGGGCGGCATAAACTTCGACCGATGCCAGAACGCCGGTGATGAAGCAAACAAGAACCGTCGCCAGTAGGATATTGCGCTTGGGGTTCTCCGCTTCTTCCGAGAGCGTGGAGATACCGTCGAATCCAATGTAGGTCAGAACCGCTAAGGATGTTCCACCCAACACAGCAGGCACGGAAAATGTTTGCGGATCGTAGAAGGGGCGTGTGAAGAAAGCCAATCCGTCGTGCGGAGTTTTAAGCACGTAGCGAGCTGCGGCCCCAAGAAAGATGAGGATGACCACTCCCATGCCTGCCGCAAGTGTGTCATTGATGCGCGCCGACGTGCGAATGCCAAAAAGGTTCATTCCGGTGAATAGCGCGAGGAAGAACAGCACAAAAATTGCGTAGGGAATCTCGGGAAAGAAGTTGAGTGCAAACTTGCTGCATAAAATGGTACAAACGATGGGGTTGAGCATGTAATCCATCGCCATGCTCCATCCGGTGACATACCCGAGCGCCGGATGGATTTCGCAGCCCACATAAGTAAACGCCGAACCGGCGCTAGGATAGGCGCGAGCCATGCGTCCATAGCTGACCGCGGTAAACAGCATGGCTACCATCGCGATCAGGACTGTGGTTACGGCATGGCCATGGGCGCGCTGGCTCATAACCCCGTAGACGGGCATGGGTGCCGTAGGTTGAATCACGATCATGCCATAGAGGATCAGGTCCCACAGACCCAGCACTCGCCGCAGTCTTGGAGCGTCCGCAGGGTTGGTGGGTGTGGTGGCCATCGAGCTGTAGTCGCAGACAAGACAGGGGCGGATGCATTCCGCCCCGAGAAGGCACCTTCGTCAGAACAAGAATTTCAACGCAAACTGGATCTGTCGCGGATCACGCGCCGCCTGTGGAAACCCCATCTGGGCTGTGCCCAGTTCGACGGCTACCGGCTCAAATTGGCCATCCGCGCCGGTTGGCCCAGTCAGGAAATTCGTGTGGTTCCACATGTTAAAGATGTCGGTGCGGAACTCGAAGCGCATCTGTTCGCGAACCGGAAAACTCTTCAGGATGGACAGATCCCATTCCTGATAGCCCGGTCCGAGGACAATGTTTCTGCCCGCATCTCCGAACGTCCCCTGCACCAAGTCGCTGGTGAACGCGCAAGTATTGTAGAACGTTCCCGCCATGCAGGGTTTACCGTTGGGTTTGCCGATTACATTGGGACGCGCGCAGTTGAAGGCCACGGTTCCGCCGCAGTCCGTATTCGAGCTGTTCACCAGCGGATCGCTAACCGTAAACCAGTTGCCGGTGGAAGCCGAAACGATGCCTGAAACCTGCCAGCCACCAATGAGTTGATTCAGCCATCCGGACGCGTTTCCCGCAAAGGCTTGCCCGCTGCCGAACGGCAACTGGTATGCGTAGGCGATCACGGCGTGCTGCCGCACATCAACATCAGAATTGCCGTATTCCCACCCGGGATATCGCTGGTCGCGGAAATCTCCGTTGTTCAGCGAACCCAGGCTTGCGCTGGATGCGTCATCTAACGCATGGCTATAGGTGTAGGAGGCCTCGAACTGCAGTCCGTGCGAGAAGCGCTTCTCCACATGAACCTGGAGAGCGTCGTAGTTAGAGATTGTGTTGGAGCGGAAAGTGTCGATCGTTCCGTCCACCGCGGGGAACGGACGACGGGGCGCCAGAGGAGCGTTAGGGTTGGGACTGGGTAGCGCCTGGTTGCCATTGTAGAAGCCAAAGAGCCGCAGTCCATGCGAGCCGGCATAAGAAATTTGCAGTACGGTTTCACTGGGGAGCTGATATTGGAAGCCAAGGTGCCACTGCTGCATCATGGGCGTCTTAATGTCAGGATCGATCGAATAGAGCAATGGGTTGTTAGGATCGCTCAGCGAATTTGCCGGGTAACCTTGCGTCCAAAAATTGTTGATCATCAAGCTGTTCGGGGGAGGGGGGCCGGGCGCCTTCAGTCCGATGGCGCAGTTATTCACATCCTGGGGGTTGGCGTTCGGCAGGGTAGGAGTGCCGCAGGGTGAGTTGAAGGCCTGCTGGTTGAAAAAGGGAGGATTGAATCCCGGGCTAGGGAACGAGAACGGACCGCTTTCCTGTCCGCCGTAGAAAATTCCATATCCGCCACGCAAGACCAGCTTGGGGGTAAGCTGATACGCAAATCCTATGCGTGGAGCAAGATCAAGATAATCGGGGCTCACCAACCCGGGCGAGCCATTCCGCTGGATGGGCAGGAACGAAGCGATGGTCGGAGTAAGCGGCATGTTCTGCCCTTTAGGAACGATGAGGCTGTCCGAGCGGAAATCAAACGTAGCCTCTTGATTCTTTGCTTCCGTGACCGGCATGAAAATCTCATAGCGCAGCCCAAGATTCAGCGTGAGCTTCGGGTTAACTCGAATGTCGTCTTCCGCGAAGAAGGCGAAGATCCTGCGGTGGTAGTCCACGTTTTGCAAGCTGGCGAGATCGGCGTAATCGGGAACGCCTAGAAGAAACGAGGCAAAATCGTTACCTCCGGCGGTCGAGCCGTCAGCGTTGAGGGGGAATTGTGGATTATCGGTGAAATCGGGTCCATAGCCCATATCGCCACGCGGCGCGGAGATCTGGAATATCGTGAACTGCTCTTTGCGGATTTCCGTACCGAACTTCATGGAATGACGCCCGCGAATCCAGGTGACATCTTCATTGAAAACGTAGCTGTTCTGCTTTTCGATGGAAGGCAGGAAATCGGAACTCCCGACACAGGCGTAATTGACGAAACAGATATTGGGAAGCCCGCCAAAATCAGGGTAGAAGGGCACTCCCAGCAAGCCCAGCTGAGCGGAAACGTTGGTGTCAGAATAAGGTTGGAGGCGGTGAGAGTTAATCCGGTTATAACCGAAGCGGAATTCGTTGATCAAATTCGGGGAAAATGTGTGGTCCTCGCTCAGAGCAAGGCTGCGATAGCTGTTGTCTTGGTAGCCGGCCGCAAAGCCTCCGCCATCCAGGAAATTGGAAAACGGTCCGGGCGTGAAGATGGGCTGATCTTCGTAGCTGAAGCGGGCGAAGAAAGTGTCCCGGTGCGTGATTATCTGGTCGACACGGATATCAAAATTGTTTTGGTCGAAGCTTTTCTTGGGATCCACTAAGTAATTGTTGCCGTTAAGATTCACGTTGGGCGCGGGATACAGCGCGGCTAGGTTGGCCGCTGCCGGACTGATCGCGCTCTTGGGGAAGATATTGGTGGGAACGCCGGCGGCGTTGACGGCGATGGGCACACCGCAGAAGCCGTTCGCAGTGGTTCGGGTTTGCCGGGTGTCGAAAATCTCGCCCTGATAGGTGGGGCGGCCGCTACAATCAAGAACCGGCGCGCCGTTATTCACAATCGGGGAGCTCAAATCCAGCTGACTGGAAAAATCTCCCGCCCGCATTGCCGGCGTCGGAATCAGAAGAAGCTGCGGCAATGCCTGTCGAATGCGCAATCCCTCGTAGTCCCCGAAGAAAAAGGTACGATCTTTAATAATCGGACCTCCCAGCGTAGCTCCGAACTGATTCTGCTGGTATTGCTGCCTTCCAAAAAAATCAAAAGCGTTGCGTCCATCGAGGTGGTCGTTGCGGAAAAATTCGTAGGCATCGCCGTGAAAACCATTGGTTCCGGACTTGATCACCGCATTCATAATCGCGCCGTTCCCCCGGCCAAATTCGGCGCTGTAGGAATTGGTCTCCACCTTGAATTCCCCGATAGCATCCACCGAGGGCTGGATGACGTAAGAACTGCCGTTCAAAACGTCTCCCAGATTGGCATTGTTATCGATGCCGTCGAGTAGAAAGTTATTCTGCAGGGAGCGCGCACCATTGGAACTGAAGCCGTACGAGGTTTCCACCCGCGACCCTGGTTCGCTGGGGGCCACTCCCATGGAGAGCTGGGCAAGTTGGGCAAAATTACGACCGTTCAGGGGAAGGGTGGTCGCGGTGCGACTGTCCACGACTTGACCCAATTCGGAGGTTTCGGTTTCGAGCTGTGGGTTTTGCGAGGTGACGACCACGGTTTCTGCCACTTGGCCGACTTGGAGGGTTACAACGACGGAGGGTCGCGCTTGCACATCGACCACGATGGGACCCACTAGGGCCTTCTTGAAGCCCGGCTTCTCGACCGTGATGTTGTAGCGGCCGACGCGCAGCGGAGTGGCGACGTAGGCGCCGAAAGCATCGGTAGAGGTTACAAAGGACGTGCCCCGATCGGCGTCGGTGACGGTCACCTTGGCACCGGTTATGACCGCGCCCGAGGAATCTTTGACGCTGCCGACAATGCTGCCCGTGTCCTTCTGTCCCCAGCACAGGGGAACGAACCCTAACAGGAGAGCCGATGCGAACCATATGCGAACGTTTTTTAGGGGACGGGGCATGAGGTACCTCCTGAGTTGACCTGCGCTAGAACGGCACGTTTCCGGAATAGGCACAAGACCAGGAAATCCGTGTAGTTTAACGTTTTACTGGACGAATCTGTATAAATCTGCGGCGAGAGCCTTGTCAAGAAAAATGCTCCCCCCGCTTCCACAACTGTCCAGCAGCTTGCCGCAAATCTCAGTAATCGATATCACAGCGAAGAGTGACGTCCAGCAACTAAACCATTGGTTCTCGAGCAGGGTTTTGGCTGAAGTGCAGCTCTAAAGCTGGCGCGAAGTGCAGGTCCCGAGTGCGCGCAAAATCGATTAGCGTCCGAAGGCACGCGTCGGGGTGAATGGTGTGGGGGGACTGGCACTTGTAGCTAGCCAGCAAAACTCCCAAATCGAGCGCCGTCTCGAGCTCAGAGACCGGCAAGGGGTCAGGTCGTGACTTAAGCAAGGGTACTCCTGCGGCGATTGCGGCGATGATTCCTCCCAGCAACGCGTCCCCCGCCCCCGCCGTGGATACGGCTTGCACTTTCGGTGCGGGACAGTAGTTCCACATTTCCCGCGTTACTGCGTAGGCCCCCCCTACACCTACGCTGACTACCATTCGCAGATTCGGGCAGGAGCTGCGAAGAAACTGCTGGCATTTCTGAAGAAAGCATTCCGCTTTTTCGGGTGAGAAGGTCTCCCCAACCAGTTCGGCAGCCTCGCTTTCGTTTAGGGACACAAGATCCAGAAGCCCGAACATTCCGCACCGTTCGGCGTCGGCAATCTCGGCTGAGACGAAGGAAGCCAAGCGAAAAGCGCCTGCCCGGGTGGCAAGCTCCAGGAAGTATCGCCGCACCCCCAGGGGCACCTCGGGAGCTGCCAAAGCCATGACCTGCCTCCCTCCGGAACCGAGAAGTGTGGCAGCCGCGTCCACGTGGGCCTCGCGTAGCAAGGCCGCCGCCGAGTTGCTCGTGGTGATGTTGCCGCCTGAGCCGTCAGGATACTGAAAGCAGACGCTGAACAGAGTGGGCTTGTCCGCAAGGGCACGAACCTGGCTGGTATCGATCCCGGCTGCCGCCATTTCTTCCACCACTTGACGCCCCGCCGCATCATCGCCGACCAAGCCGATGGGCAAAACGCGAAAATCGTGCTCGCCGCAGCCGGCGCCCAACAACTTGGCTACATAATGAATGATGATGTGAAGCTTGCAGTAGTCCCGGACATTGAGTGACTGCCCTGGCCTGCTCTCGTTCCGCCCCAAGGTGTGATTGCCCTCGAGGGCGAAGAAGCATCCGCTCCCGATTCCACCGACTCCGACCAAGGCCCGATACGGGGAACGAGAATCAATGCGGAGAATGCGCATCTCGGTCTCTCAGATAAGCTCCCATTCCGGATTTTCGCTGATGGGGTGAGTGGCGGTGTCCAGAGTTGCGGTGATTACTGCATCCGGGTGGCTCTGCAGCAGCGTCATGGGATATTCGACAGTCGGATCAGCGAACAGGGCAACCCGTAAAGCCGTTTGCTTCCATGCTCCGGTATCACTGTAGACCCGCACTTTTTTCGCCGACAGACACTCCTTGACTCCCAGGGTGATCGACATGGGGGGGACAAACTGATACGCGCCGCCGAACGTGCGCTGCGCCAAAGCCAGGATGGTATCGAGATTATTTTCTTGAATGCGAATGCTGGAGTTCGCCAGCTCGTCGAGAGTGATGGAACTGTAAGGATGGCGCCGCGCCTGATTGTAGGCGATGTGCCCGTCTTGGCCCCACCCGCCGATCGTGATGTCGACCGGGCTGGCGTTGATGGCGCCGCGCACCGCCTCGGCCGTGGAAGGAAGAAGCCAGAGCCGCTGTGCCTCCGGCACCGCCAGGCCTGGCTTAATGCCGCCATAGAAGTACTTCTCCATGAAGGTGCGAAAGTTGTAGGGGTGATTCTTGGATAGCGATCGGCATTGCCAGTCCAGACACTCGTCCATGTGAAAGACAAACAGCGTGCGCAAGGACACGTTTCGCGAGTTGACCAACTCAGTAAATGGCTCGTACCAGCATTTCGGGCCGCAAGGAATGATAGCCCTCGTCGGAGCACCGCGAGCGTTGTTCTCTTCAATGACATCCACCAGGTCGTGGGCCATCAAGCGGCCCATCTCTGCGGAGTCCTCTACCATTCGGAAGCGCACCTTCAAGTCCGGATGGTCTAGCAGTTCCTGGGCCGGAACCTTGCACCAGCGACAAAGATCGGTCTTTAAGATCTGACTCACGCTGTCTTTCGTCCTTTCCCTGCCCTCGAAGATCCTGGGCCCGCCCCGGCGCTAGACACGCGGCGCGGGAGAGGTTGACTCCCGCACGATCAACCGGGGAGCCACCCTCCGATGCCGGGGCGGCGTAGTGCGCTTTTCCGCGGAAGCTCGGATTAACTCCTCAACGATCTCGGCTCCCAGCGAACCTTGCATTTCCAGCTGCTGATGGACCGTCGTCAGCGGAGGGTTGTAGAACGCCGAGTTGGGAATATCATCGAAACCCACCACCGAGCAATCCCTGGGCACCACGCGACCCGACTTGGTTAAGGCGCGAATGGCCGCGCAGGCAGTCAGATCATCAAAGGCGACCAGCGCAGTGAACTCAGAGTTGCGCGCGAGGAGTGCCTCCACCAGCTGATAGCCCTCCGTGTACGTCGAATTCCGGCCTTTGATCTCGGCCACGAGACGGGGGTTGATTGCCAGTCCGACCTCATGCGCAAAACTCTCTAACCCACGCCAGCGTTGCGCGCTATCGACCAGCGTTCGCGGACCTTTGATGAAGGCGATTTTGCTGTGTCCAAGTTCATAAAGATGTTGCAGGGCTTGCCTGGTCCCCGCTTCGTTATCCACGACTACCGAACTGATGGAGTTGCCGGTGAGCTCTCGGCCAATGATCACGGCCGGAATATACCTCGATGAAATCTCCACCAACAGCCTCGCCTCCAGATATGTCCAATTGGCGATGGCAATAATTCCTTCCACTCGCCTCTCGAGCAGAATATTCAGGCAGCGTTGGAACTGTGCGGGATCGTTCTGCAGATCCGCCAAGACCGAAAAATATCCGGAAGTCTGCAAATGAGTTTCGATGGCGCGCAGAATTTGGGCGCAATAGGGATCGGTAATATCGAAGACCATCACACCCAGACTACGGCTGCGATTGCTGCGCAGAGACCGGGCAAAGACGTTGGGGCGGTACCCCAGCTTGTTGGCCACTTTCCAAATGCGCTTTCGCGTTGGCTCGGAGATTCGCCGGGCCGATGGTCCGTTGTTCAGCACCATCGAAACCGTGGTTACGGAAACACCACATTCTCCGGCGACTTCTCTAATGGTTACCATGATTCGGCCTTGGCAAGCAGGCTGCGGAGCAGCTGGCGCTCTCGTGACCCAGTGCCGCTGATCGGAACTGAGCCGCGGTTCCTTCTTCGGAACGCAGCAACAACTCAAGAGCTTCGTGGTCAGGCACGATCCAGTCCGCCTGCTTCAAGTCCTCCGCAGCCAAGGTGGTACAAATCGCGATCACTGGGCATTCGGCTCCGTGGGCAGCCTCGATGCCAAAGGGAGCGTTCTCCACGACCAGACACTCGCTCGGCGCCAGACCCGACATCTCCACAGCCAGGCGGAACGGCTCGGGGTTGGGTTTCGGCTGTCGGACGTCATCGGCGGTAATGACCACATCCAAAACTCTTTCCAGCTCTTTCGTGAGTACCAGTTCGACGGATTTGCGCGAGGCGCCGGTGACCAAAGCGAGCTTGTAGCCGGCGGCTCGCAGCTCGGAAAGCAATCTTCCGATGCCGGGGAAGAATTCGCAACCAATAGCGGATTGGTATTGGCGACGGCGGTCCACCATCGCTTGGATCCGGGGCTCGCTTACGGGAATGCGCCTTGCGGCGAACAGGTGCGCCAGCAGCTGCCCAGTCGGTTGCCCCTCGCGTAGATAGATCTCCCGTTGCGTGGTGGCGATTCCCGCCTCCTCAAGCACCCGTTCATAGCCCAAGTAGTAGGCGCGTCCCGAGTCGAGCACGACACCATCCCAGTCGAAGATCAGGGCACGAAAGCCGTTGGCTTCGCAAAAGGCAAAGCCGCGCGATTGAGTGCTCGTGTTCATCGCCTGGGCGGTCGTCGCCGGGCCCTCTTCTCCTTGGGTTGTTGGCCATAACTGGAGTGATATCGCACATACCATTTTTGTACTTCCTCGGGCGGCAGGGCCGAGGGTTTTCCTACGAGGGAGGCCAGATGACAGGTCCGTGCCACGTCCTCCACCATCACCGCCGTTTTGAAAGCAGCCCTGGGGTTGGGCCCAAAGGCAAATACACCATGATGCCCGAGCAACACCGCCGGTGCCTGCGTGCGATGTTTCAATATGATTTCTCCGATATGATTGCCGACGTTATCCACATAGGGGGCGCATGGAATCTCTCCTCCGAATTCGTCCGCCACAGCGGTCAAACAGGGACCGATCGGCCGCTCCAGCAGGGCGAAGCTGGTGGCATAGTTCGAGTGCGTGTGGACGATTCCGCCAATCTCGGTGCAATGGGCATACAGATAAAGGTGATGAGGGAGATCCACACTGGGATTGAGATCATCCCCCGGACTCCCGGTCTGGAGCCGCTGGCCATTCAGGTCCGTGACCACAAGCAGCGAAGGCGACAATTTATCGTAATCCATCCCGCTCGGCTTGATCACGACGCATCCTCTCTGACGGTCTATGCCACTGGCATTTCCGCTGTGCATCGTGACCAGTCCAGCCCGGTAAATGCCTAGATTGGCCTCGAAAACCTCTTCCCGCAGTCGCCGTAAGCCCTTCACCATCGCTGCCTCGCCCGAGATTGTATCGTTTTACTTCTCAAAAATCGATGATGTCTCCTGTGGTGGCCGCCGGGGATCGCTCCCAGACGGCGAGCATGAGGCCTTGCTATCCTCCTTCGACCGGGGCAATATTTTTCTTCTTGACCGATGGTAATAAACGGCGTATTAGCTTCAGCTTGTAAATCGTTTCACCATAGCCGGAGAGATCACAGAGCCGATCCAACCAACCAAAGGAATCCGCAGATGATGGCAAAACGATGCCACGAACTCATGTTCGGCCTTGCTTGGGCCTACCTTTTCCTGTCGGTGGCCGCCAGCTGCCAGGTTACCTCACTGACCAACCCTTGGCTGACCGTCTCCGTGCGTGCCTCGGACGGTTCCTTTGAACTGCGAGCGGAAGGGCTTCCCGAGCCGGTCCTGACCGCCCGGGTAGGCGCTGAAGTCAATCATCAATGGATTTCGTCGAGCGATTATCCCAAACGTCAGGTGGCGGAATCGGATTTCCATGATGCTCTCGGCCAGGGTCGTCAACTCGAAGTTTCCTTTAGTGGGGCAGCAGGCCAACCCAACTTGAGATATGTGCTGCAGTTGTACCACGAACGGCCATACGCAGATCTTCAGGTCCAAGTCGAACACGCTGGGGGCGAGCCGGTCAACCTGCAAAGCATTCGCATGGTGGATACAATCGGTGACCCAGCCGTCAACCTAGGAGGATCTGAGAGTGCCGACCGCGTACTCTCCGACAGTTACAGTGAGGACCGTCCGCCGCTGCACATTTTCGATCTCGGCAAAGCGCCAGTTTATTTAGGGGAGGATGAGTACGGAAAAGATCCGAGTAACTTGCACCTGGCCGTCGGCAGTCAGCTGATTTATAACCGCCAAAGTAAATTCAGCCTGCTGCTTGCGGCGCTGACGTCGGATCGTTGGTTGACGATCATGCACTTGCGCACGGCCAGCCCGGGAACTGCGCGAATTTCCTCCTATACTGTCGATTCAGCCGGCACGACCGAGATCATGAAGAAAGAATCCATACGCGAGGATGCCGCTTCCGATCAGATCGAGCTGAGTGTTCCGCTGGCGCCGGGAACGACGGTCGCTTCCGAGAAACTGGCATTTTCGGTCAGCAACCAGTATCACGCTCAGCTTGAAACCTATGGCGAAGCCATCCGTGTGCTGCACAACGCACGCATTCCCGCTGCTGCACCGTGGGGCTGGTGGAGCTGGACGGCCTATTATTTCGGGCTTTCGCAAGGGACCGCTGTCTCCAATGCGCGATGGCTGGCCGAACACTTGCGAGATCTGGGATTCGATTATTTTCACATTGATGAAGGCTGGGCCTATGACGACGGCGAGTTCATGACCCCGAATGCCACTCGTTGGCCAGAGGGATTGCAAGCGTTTGGTCATCGTGTCTGCCGCTTGGGATTGAACTTTGGCATGTGGGTGGCGCCCTTCCGTGTCGGCCAAAAGGCCTGGGTCTACGAGAACCATAAAGACTGGTTGGTCCACAACTCCGACGGCAAACCTATCCAGATCGGATTCATTGAATCCAGCCGCGATCCCATCTATGTGCTGGACGCAACCCATCCTGAGGCACAGGAATATCTTCGCCGCACCTTTCGAACTCTGAGCCGCGACTGGGGAGCCCGTTACTTCAAGCTCGATTTCATGGACGACACGGCGATCGAGGGCTATCGATATCGGACTAACGTAACTGCCCTCGAGGCGGAACGGATCGGTCTCCAGATCATTCGCGACGCGGTGGGCGACGCGGTGCTTCTCGATAAAGATGGGAGTCCAATGCTGAATAGCGTGGGTTTGACGGAATTAGGTAGAACTTCCACCGATACCGGTCACTCCTTTGCGGGCGCGAAGGAAGACGCAACGGGTATTGCGGCGCGCTATTACATGAACAACAATTTCTTTATTGCCGATCCGGACGCCTTCACCGTGGCTCGGCAGCTGATCACCGATCAGACCTGGCATCAGTCGAAGATGCCGCTGACCCTGGATGAAGCCGAAGTGTCGATTACGCTCGCGGCCATAGCGGGAGGTATGTTCGAGCTCGGCGATGATCTGCCAACATTGGGTGCAGATCCCGATCGCGTCAATTTGGTTCGCAACCGCGATTTGCTCGAGATGGTGCGTTTGCGCCACGCGGCCAAGCCACTCGACCTAATGACCTACTCGCCGCAAGACGAGCAGCCGAGTATCTTTCTTCTCGAAGAAGACAGGCGCCAATCGATGCTGGCGGTTTTCAACTGGACGCAGGCTCCGCGCTCCCACCAACTCAGCTTCAGCGACTTAGGGTTGAGAGCAAAGGATTCCTACACGGCGTCCGACGTGTTCCGCCAGGGCAGGTCCGTGATTCTTGCCAACGGTAGGCTGCAGATTGATGATCAGGCGCCCCACTCCGTTCGGCTGATCAAGATCGTCGATAGCTCTTTACGCCCAAGCGGGCCTTCGGTCAAGTTGCAAACTCCGGCTCGGGCTGAACTCGGAAGTCCGGTCGAGGTGTCGGCCGTGGTCGACTCCGACTCGACGCCGGTGCTGGCCTACCATTGGGACTTCGGGGATGGAGTTTCCAGTCAGGGGCCGTCCGCGGAACATGCCTACACACGCAATGGTGTTTACAAGATTAGGTTGAGAGTTGACGGCTTGAACGCTATGTCTCGAACCGAAACTTCCTCCATTACGATCCAAGGAACGATGAAAACGACGTACGATGTCGAGCACACGCGCAGATACAAGGAGCCGTGATTCCTGTGGTTGCGGCGCTTGCAGCCATCTAAGCTCTTCTGCAGCACGGTTGTCGGAGGATAGCGGAAGGGAAAAGCGACTTGATAAGGGAGACTACTAGGGGTCGAGGTCTGCCCGGTGCCAGAAGCGCCTGGTCCCAGAAGAGAACTGCCGGAGGACACGTGTCAGCTTCCCATAGGTTTCTGAGCCAGCGATCAACCACGCGGCTGACGGCGATCGCGTGGCTTCTGCTCTTCTTCGTACCCGCTCCTAGGTGTGGCGCGCAAACCGTAACCATTGACGCTGCGCCCGGTCACGTAGTTAACACTTTCAGCCCGATTTACGCGCTCGGCTCGACCGTGGACCGTGTACCGAGCAACGCCACCGACATGTTCTTCCGGCCCGACCAGATCAAGCAGGTCCTCTCCGCCGGTTGGGGCGTCATCAGCTACCGGCAGAACACCGACCTGTTCGTGCAAGCCTGGCATTGGAATCCGAAAGGCCGGTGGAGCGATCCTTCTGGCCAAGGATACTTCGTGGGCGATTCCACTCCTACCGGCGAGATGATTCGGCACTCCTACGGCTATCAACTGCCTCACCGCGGGTTCACCCGTAACAATGGGACCGAGTTCGATGGTTTCTCTCGCCTCGACGACGGCGACCTCCAAACATACTGGAAAAGCAATCCCTATCTGACCTATGATTTCACGGGTGACGACGACTCCCTGCATCCGCAGTGGGTGGTGATCAGCCTGGAAAAGCAGCAGGAGGTCAACGCGATTCGCATTGCCTGGGCCGAACCTTACGCTCGTGTCTACCAAGTGCAGTACTGGATCGGAGACGCCGACCCTATGGATGACCAAGAGAAGGGAGCGTGGAAAACCTTTGCTTCCGGGAACATCAAAGATGGCCGCGGAGGAACCGTCACGCTCCGCCTTGATCCCTCAACGGTCGCTACCAAAGCCGTGCGCATCCTTATGACTCAATCCTCGCATACGTGTGACACCCATGGCTCGAGCGACCGCCGCAACTGCGTTGGCTACGCCGTTCGCGAACTCTATCTAGGAACGGAAGATGAGCAAGGGCAATTCAAAGACGTGCTTCGTCACTCTCCCGACCAGAGGCAAACCTTGACCTTATGTTCCTCGGTTGATCCCTGGCATCAAAGCTCTGATTTATTTGTCGCGCCCGACCGTATGGAATCCGGCGACCAGCCGGGCTTGGATCTGTTCTTTGCCAGCGGCATAACCCGCGGCCTGCCCGCCATCATCCCCATTGCCATGCTGTACAGCACGCCAGAAGATGCCGCCGCGCAGATGACCTACATCAAGAGGCGAAGTTATCCGGTGTCCTATGTCGAGATGGGCGAGGAACCCGACGGCCAATACATGCTCCCGGAGGACTACGCAGCGCTGTATTTGCAGTTCGCCGACGCGCTCCACCACGTCGACCCGAACCTCAAACTCGGAGGGCCTGTCTTCGAGGGAGTCACCGAAGACATTAAAGTCTGGCCCGACGCACAAGGGCGCACCTCTTGGTTCGGCCGCTTTCTCGACTACTTGAAAGCCAAGGGACGTCTCCGAGACCTGGCCTTTATGTCTTTCGAGCACTACCCCTACGATGGTTGCGAGACACCTTGGAAGAATCTCTATCAGGAACCCGAGCTGATTGAGCACATCATGCAGGTATGGCGGGACGACGGCTTGCCGCCTGGTGTTCCGCTGCTCGACACCGAAACCAACGCCCACGGTGGTGAGGCTGCGGTCGATATCTTCGGCGCGTTATGGCTGGCCGATTCCTTCGGAGGGTTTCTCACGGCCGGAGGCCAATCCACCCATTATTACCACGACCTGCCGTATTCTCCGCCGCATCCGGCCTGTCCCAACAGTTGGGGAACCTACCACATGTTCATGGTCGATGAGAATTACCAGATCCTCGAGCCTACTGCACAGTTCTTCGCCAGCCAACTGATCACGCAAGAGTGGGCTCAACCGATTGATTCCCAGCACCACCTTTATCGCGCTGCGAGCGACGTGAAGGACTCCGAAGGGCACATCCTAGTGACCGCCTACGCTCTGCAGCGGCCAGACGGCCAGTGGTCCCTCATGCTGATCAACAAGGATTACGAGCACGCGCACCTGGTCCGCTTGTCGTTTCACGATGAAGACAGCCACCGGGATCGCTTTCTCTCTGGGCCGGTGACCATGATCACCTTTGGCAAGGCCCAATACCGGTGGCATGCCGACCGAAAGAGGGGCCACGCAGATCCGGACGGGCCACCGATTGCTTCCACTCTCACGGCTGATGAGAACACCCGCTACAACCTGTCGGCCGCCTCTCTCACCGTTGTACGCGGACGGAATTAGCCGCGTGGAGCCACGAAGGCTACCTGTCGAGCTGAAGAAGTGCCGCTTCGAGCGTCACTGACCCAGCATGCAGACAAACGCACGCGAGAGGTGTATCATACGCGGTTTCCCAGACCAACAAAGAAATGCCGATTGAGTATCGTCGCGCAGGAGTAGCCATGACCTATGTTGCGAATGTCGTACGTCTCGGTATCGTATTTTTGCTAGCTGCCGAGCTCTTTGCCCAAACTGGAACCACGTCCGTGCAAGGGGTGGTTCTCGATAAATCCGGTGCCGCCGTGGTCGGGGCCAGAGTTGTGGTCGAGAATGCGGGGCAAGCATTACAGCGCGAGACGCGAACCAATGGCTCAGGGGAATACAAGTTGCTCGCCCTCCCTCCCGGAAAGTACACCCTCACGGTTGAGAAGGAGGGCTTCCGGAAGTTCGAAGTGGCTGACCTTAATCTACCGGTCAACCTCCCGGTCACGGTTCCTGTGACCTTGGTGGTGGGAGCCGTGACCGAGCAGGTGGAGGTTTCCGGGCAGGCGGCGATGGTGAATACTACCGACGCGTCTTTAGGGATTGCCTTCGGGGAAAATCAGGTGAAGCAGCTTCCGCTCGAGAGCCGAAATGTGCCTAGCCTTCTGTCGCTGCAGCCGGGGGTGGTTTACACGGGCAACAACCCCGGCATCAATGACGATATCGATACCCGCAGCGGATCGATCAACGGATCCCACAGCGACCAGAGCAACATCACCCTAGATGGCATTTCCGTCAACGACAAAGGCGGTCACGCGTTTCAATCCGTTCTGCCAGTCACCCTCGATTCGGTACAGGAATTTCGTGTTACCACCGCGAACTATGGTGCGGAGGAAGGAAGTTCCTCGGGAGCACAGGTCGCGCTGATCACGAAGAGCGGGACGAATTCATTCCACGGCTCTGTCTATGAATACAATCGCAACTCCTTTGTCAGCGCCAATGACTATTTCATCAAGCAGTCCCAGTTGTTATCCGGCCAACCTAATCAACCCAACCAACTGAATCGGAACATCTTCGGGGCTTCGTTGGGCGGGCCGATTCTCAAGAATCGCTTTTTCTTTTTCCTGAACTATGAGGGCTATCGCGATGCCGAGGCGCAGAGCTCTCTTCGCACCGTCCCCACCGCATCGCTACGGGACGGGGTCATCCAATATCTCTGCTTAACCAATCCCGATGGCAGCCCCAACACTAGCCTCTGTCCGGGGAATACCGTGCAGGGACTCAGCGGGGCCAAGTACACAGCTCAGGCCGGCTACGAAGCACTGTCCCCCAAGACCATCACGCAGATGGATAGCACCAGCTTGGGCCCGCATGGCCCCGATCCGGTCGTTTTGCAGTACCTGAATTCCACCTATCCCCTACCGAACAATTCGACGACCGGCGACCTGGTAAACACCGCGGGATACCTTTTCCGGGGAAGTACCCACAACGTCAAAGACTGGTATATCGCCAAACTGGATTACAATCTCACCAGCGATGGCAAGCAGCGCCTTTCCCTCAGCGGGGCGCTGGCCAATGAAAGTTCAGCCGGCGCTCCGTTTCTGCCGGGCACTCCGCCAGAACAGACCAACGTCACCTACAACAAAGGGCTGATCGCCGCCTATTCCTGGGTGATTTCTCCCACCTTGCTCAACAATTTCCGCTACGGCTTTATTCGCGAGAGCCAGGGCACACTCGGTAACAGCAACCAGGCTTGGAATCAGCTGCTGGCCATCGATCAAGGCATCTATTATTCGTCGTCCTTCCAGAGGCCCATCAACAATTTCAACGACGATCTCTCTTGGGTGCGAGGCAAGCACAGCTTACAGTTCGGGTTTCAGATCTCAATCCTGCGTGATCCCGAGAGCAATACGGGGAACTCGTTCAGCAACGGCGTCGCCAATCCTGATTGGTTAGTCAATTCCGGTCTCGCCGTGAACGGCACGGCGCCACTGAATCCTTCGAACCACGGGTTCCCAATCGTCGATTCCAGCTTCGTTAGCAATTACGACTATCCGATGACGACCTTGCTAGGCATGATTACGCTGGTGAACGCCAACTACAACTACCAGCGCAACGGCCAGGCCCTGCCCCAAGGAGCGCCCGTGGCCCGGCGCTTCGGCCAGGATTCCTACGAGATGTACGCTCAGGACTCATGGAAACTAAGACCTAATCTGACGGTGACCGCAGGCTTGCGGTACTCCTTATTTTCCCCGCCCTGGGAAACCAACGGCCTGCAAGTCTCGCCCACCATGAGCCTCAACACCTGGTTTCACGACCGGGGAACGGGCATGCTTAGCGGAGTGCCCTCGAGCGCGTGGCCGCTCATCAATTACAACTGGTCCGGCCCGGCGAATCACGGGCCGAATTACTACGGGTGGGACACGAGCAACCTCGCACCCCGTCTGGCTTTTGCTTATTCGCCCGGGTGGAGCGATGGAATCCTCGGAAAACTCGCTGGCGGTCCAGGTAAGAGCAGTATCCGTGCAGGATTCGGGATGCTTTATGACCGCGTCGGCGAAAGCCTCGTGGATACGTTCGACCAGAACGGCTCCTTTGGATTGTTCACGGAATTGGAGAATCCGTCCGACACGCAAACCTCTCTGACGGCTCCCCGCTTAACCAGCATGAACGTCATCCCGCAAACCGATTACACGGGTGCCAGGATCTTTCTCTCGCCACCGCCCGGCACCTTCCCGGTCACCTTTCCCAGCACTCTCAATACCGGGGGCTCGGCCATCACCTGGGGCATCGATGACAAGTTGAGGACGCCGTATTCCTACAACATTGATTTCGCGATCAGCCGCCAACTCGGATCTGGATTCACCGTCGAAGGCGCTTACGTTGGCAGGCTTTCTCGCCGGGGACTGGCCCAGGACGATCTGGCGATGCCGCTCGATATCTATGACAAGAAAGCTGGGATCGACTATTTTGGCGCGGAAGTAGCCCTGGCCAAAGTCTTTCGACCGCAGCTCAATGCCGGCAACAACGCCGCCACCCTGGCGTTCAATCCAAATCAAGTTCCCGCGAACGTGCGCAAATTCTGGACCGACCAGATTCAGCCGCTTGTGCCCGGTGGGGCTTACACCATTAATGGTTGCACGGGGGGCAATACCCTGGGGACGCGGAGCCCGGTCGTGGCCGCCTTCGATGTCTTCTGTGCCCAGCAGTTCAACGATTCGCTCGGATTGTACAACCTTGATACCCAAGGCAGTGGGATTCCGGACCTGAATATCGCGAACAAGTCCTACTATCCGATTACCGGGCCGTACACTTACTACAGTCCGCAATTCAGCTCCCTGTACGCTTGGCGCTCGATGGCCAACGCAAGTTTCAACGCCCTGGAACTGACGCTGCGTCACGGAATGACACACGGCGTACAGTTCGACTTCAACTACACATTTTCGAAGTCGATCGATCTGGCCTCGGACGCCGAGCGGATCGGGCCGGCCAGTTACACCAGCAGTTTGAACAACATCATTATTAACGCGTGGAACCCGGGGCAAGAGCGCGGTGTTTCCTCCTACGATGTTACCCATCAGCTGAATGCGAACTGGATTGCCGAATTGCCGTTTGGACGCGGCCGTTCGATTGCGAGCGACGCTGGTGGCGCGCTTAACGCCCTGATCGGGGGGTGGCAACTCTCTGGGTTATTCCGTTGGACGTCCGGCTTTCCCGTCAACGTCGACAACGGCTACAGCAATTTCCCGACGAACTTTGAGCAGGAAGGCAACGCCAACCTCATCGCGCCCGTGAAGACCGGTGCCTACGTCATTCAGAGCGGCCCAGATGCGGGGAATGTCAATATCTTTGCCAACGGCCCGGCCGCCATAAATTCGTTCGCACCCGCCTATGCCGGTCAGTCTGGTCAACGTAACGTGATTCGTGGTGACGGCTACTTCGGCATCGACCTCGGTCTGGCAAAGCGATGGACGATGCCGTGGAGTGAGAGACAAAGCCTGCAGTTCCGCTGGGAGGTCTTTAACGTCACGAACTCCGTACGCTTTGATGTGCAATCCAGCCTGTTGTCCTCAGCTCTAACATTGGGCAGCGGCGGTAGTTTCGGGAATTATTCGGGTCTGCTGACGAATCCGCGGATCATGCAATTTGCCCTGCGCTACGAGTTCTGAGGAGGAATAGACGAAACCCTGCCGATCCGTTACGCCCAGCGACGAGAGAAGAAATCATGTCTCCCGCAACGATCATGATCATGGTGCTAGCGGTGTTGTTTTCACTTGGTCCCATCCGCGCATATGGGGCAGAGATGGACCCGGAATCCAGGGAAAGCCAACTCGCAGGCATCTTCAAGAACCTGACGGATGGCCAGTCGCCGGGAGTGGCCGTGTTGGTGCGCGAAAATGGGAAAGTCGCTTTTCAGCGGGGATATGGAGTCAGAGATTTACGAACTCGAAGGGCGATTGATTCCCACACGAATTTCCGCTTGGCCTCCTGCACAAAACAATTCACCGCTATGGCCGTCATGCTGCTTGTGCACGACGGAAAAATGCGATACGGCGAACGCCTGACGGATGTCTTTCCGGAGTTTCCGGAGTACGGGAAAGCCATCACCCTTCGCAATCTGCTGAATCATACTTCGGGGCTGCCGGACTACGAAACCCTCATGGATCAAGCTCCGGAAAGGCGTGCCCGGTGGACGGCGAATCGGCAAATCCATGATAGCGAGGTCCTGGCGTTGCTCGAAGGGCAGAAAGGCGGCAAGTTTCGTCCCGGCACACAATGGTCGTACAGCAATTCGGGTTATGTGATTCTGGGCTTGGCAGTCGCAAGAGTTTCGGGGAGGCCGTTCGAGGACTTTCTCGAGGAGCGAATTTTCTCTCCACTGAAGATGAACCATACCTTGGCATACGTGAGAGGGAAGAACGAGGTTCCGGATCGGGCGTATGGTCATTCGAAAGAAGGGGATGCATTGGTAGAGACCGACCAAAGCTCGACCTCGGCAACCCTCGGGGATGGCGGAGTTTACTCCAACCTCGAAGACTTGGCCAAGTGGGATGAGGCTCTCGCCCGTCATACCCTTCTTGCCCCCAGCGAACTGCAGTCGGCGTTAACACCCGTAAAGCTGGCCGATGGGTCGCTGCCAAGGTGGGCTGGCGATCCGGGCGATGCAAACCCACAACCCAGTAAACTCGTTTCTTATGGCTTCGGCTGGTTCCTGGACGACTATCGGGGACATCAGCGGATGTGGCACTACGGAGAGACGATAGGCTTTAAGACCGTAATCGAACGCTTCGCAGACGGCAACTTGACCGTGATTGTTCTGTCCAACAGGTCGGACCTGGATCCGGCGGCGCTGGCCCTGCAAGTGACGAATGTGTACTGGAACACGCCTCAATAGCCGATTGCGCACTCGGCCAGACCGACTCAAAAGGCATATTTCAAAGCGAATTCGATTTGCCGGTTGTCGATCGCGGTGTTGGTGATGGCGGCGCCGCCCGGAACATCAACACTGATTTGTGAACCGCCGCCTGGCAACCCGAAGTTAGGATGATTGAAGAGATTGAACATCTCGGCCCGAAACTCGATCAACTGCCGCTCCGTAATTTTGAAATTTTTTTGCAGCGCAAGATCGAAGGTGACTAAGTCTGGCCCGCGCAAGTTGCCAAGGCGGGAGTCGCCAAACTCATGGGCAGATACCTGACCCGGTGCGAGCGGCGGGGCTACAAACGCAGCCTGGTTGAACCAGCAATCCAGTGTTTGATGGCCTGGGCGGCTGCAGCCAAAGTCGGTCTGTTGCGACGGGATACTGAACGAGAAATCGTACGGATTTGCGATTTGATTGGGGCGGTAGCTGAAACTACTGGTATTGCTCAGGTCACTGGACATGCTCGCCGTCAGCGCTTCTCCGCTCTGTGCGGTGGTTATCCCCGCCAGCTCCCATCCGCCGAGAAAAGCGTCCACTACGGCGCTTGCGTTCGCAAGAAAGTGGCGGTTGCGGCCGAACGGTAACTCATACAAATAGCTGATGGTAAAGCGCTGGCGAAGATCCGGCACCACCGGACCATGCTCGAGATCCGGCCGATAAGCATTCTGGATAAATCCGCCTACATTTCCATCGGCGTTGCCCATGTTGTTGGCATAGGTGTAAGCGGCGAGGAAGTTCAATCCATTTGCGAGACGCTTGTTCAGCGATGCCTGAAACGCGTTGTAGAACATCTGCAATTGCGCATAATCGAGGGGCAGCACGGATGTCATATTCGGCTGCTGACTGAAATATCGGCGACCATAATTTGGGAATGGACAGCCGGTGCTCGTGGCCGGTCCACAAAAGTTAGTATCCAGGATTTGGGTGGCTTGGTTCAGATCGCTGGCCTCGTGGTTCCACAAGTGATACGCGCGCGTGCCGATGTAACCAATCTGAGCCGACCAGTTTTGCGCAAACTGATGTTGCACGGTTAAATTCCACTCCATAATTCGCGGAATGATCCGCTCCGCCCCGGTGGTCTTTACCGTCCCGAGAATGTGTATCGGATCACCGGGTGGAATCGCGGCCGGGAACCCGGTAGAGATGAACTGCGCCGACCGGGGAAGTTGACCGGGGCTGAAATTCTGAGCTATGAATGTCGTCTGGGGAGGGTTCTCCCCAAGGTCATCAAAGATATTGGCCTCCGCCGAATAAAAGATCCCGAATGCACTTCTCACTACCGTATCTTTGCGGACAGACCACGCGAAACCCAGACGCGGCCCCCAGTCGCTCTTATCGAATTGCACTCCAGCGTGCGGAACCGCGCCCGGCCCGAAGGATGTGATCACGATCGCTCGGTTCAAATCGAAATTGCCGACTTGCCCGCCGGCGGGTGACGTCACCTCGTAGCGAAGCCCGGCGTTGATGGTCAGATTCGAACGCAAACGAATGTCGTCCTGCACAAACTCTGCCAAGTCCCAATAGCGGGTCGGGTAAAGACCGACCAGAAAATCCTGTTCCGTGTTCAAGGCGACACCCAGCAACAGGTCCGCCAGTCCGTTACCGCCGGTTGCGGTCGTTAAATCATCGGTATAGTCTCCCGTAAAGTTGAAATAACCTCTGGGTGCGGTCACCTGATAAAAATTCCGCTGCTGGCGGCGGAAATCGCCCCCAAACTTCAGGGAATGCCTGCCGCGAATCCAAGTGACCGTATCTGCGATCTGGTAGATATTCTCGTAAACATGCTCGGGCAGATATTCAGAGTCGCCCAAGGAAGTGAAGCCGGCAACATCGATATTGGTCAGACCCGTCGAATTCGGATCCGTGCTGCGATTGGAATTGGGAATCCCCAGCTCAAGGCCGAGGTTCTTGCCGTAATTGAACGGCAGCGCATTCACCGAAT
>Ga0187778_10000337_pt1 | contig 33765 bp, 25 predicted proteins | sample 1015_Q2_SP5_20_M_FD_132418 | JGI IMG/M metagenome (GOLD analysis project Ga0187778, IMG submission 132418) | Tropical peat soil microbial communities from peatlands in Department of Meta, Colombia - 1015_Q2_SP5_20_MG | ecosystem: Environmental > Terrestrial > Soil > Wetlands > Peat | place... | reverse complement strand
TGGTCAGCGCCGTTTTGATACTTACAGATGCAACTTCGTACCTGTTAACTAAGCTGTGAAGAATTTTTCAAAACAGCGCACCACCGCTTTGGGCGGGGGCGGATGGCGTGGCTTCACCTGACATCGTTGGTCTTCGGCTACGCCCAAGCGGGAAACGACAAAAACCGCGCCGCCATCGTCCCTGCACCTGCAACCCTAATCTGACTAACCACGGATGAATATCGGGAACGTCGCGTATGTGGTCCCGGGAAATCATGCAGATTGAGCCGGTTACATGCGTGCTCTCTGGAGACACGGCTGGTCGGCCAAATGCGATTGAGCGAAAGCCAGAGCCAGGAGTTGTAGGTTGAAAAATACAGTATCCGCCCGATATGCGGCGCCGCCCCGTTCGAGTATCAATAAGACTACCCCAACGCGAAGGAGACGGAAGGCAGGCGTTGGTTACCTCCCCTTTTTCCCCCGACGCCTGCCGCCTCCCTAAGTTTCGATCCTCCAATTTTGCGATTAGGCAAAGCCTCACTCCCCAAACTGTTCTTATCGGATTCTTCCCGGACGAAAGTACAGACGGAAAGCTCGCCACTGGGAGAACTCAACTCGCGGCACAATCACCGAAGATGGAATTGGCGGGAATCAGCCGGGGAAAGCCTTCTTGCCGCGGAAAAACGTACCGCCATTCAGGACCGCATCAACAGCGTCAACCAGATCGCGACCCGCTTCTCCCTTGCTGACCGCCCCGCGGATGGTTGGGCACTTTAACGTATTGATCATGTCGTTTGCCAAGTGCAGTGAAAAGAGGATTATCGGAATTTGGGGGTGCGAAGTGGAAATGCGATTGGCGGCCTCGAGCCCGTTCATGGTAGGCATGGTGATGTCCAGAATCACCACATCCGGGTTGCATTCAGCAGTTTTTTCCACCGCCTCCTTGCCATTGCTGGCTTCGGCGCAGACCTCCCAGTGCGGCTGAGTCTCGAGGAGATTCCTCATTCCCAACCGCATTACTTCGTGATCATCGGCGACCAGGATTCTGACTGTAGAAACTGCGCTTTGAAAGGCAGAATGCTGCGTTTCTGTCGGCGTCATGACAACTTTTCGTCCTGAATTGGAGTTTGCCATATAGTAAACAAGTGCTAATCGCGACCGGTGAGCTCTGACGATTAGTTAGAGGCATTATTACGACGGATTTCGAACGGTTAACAATGGCTCCGGTGTCCTAAGGGGCTGGCACAAACGATGTACGGAGACTCGCAACAAAAAATACATGTGGCTTGCGGGGACTTAGGTAGCGGTGAACGCTTTGGCAGAACAGTTTGTTTGCCCTGAGTTGTGACCTTCAATGGTAATTATTTGTGCACCCAATTGCTCGGCCAGCCTTGCTTGCTTCGTTCCCAGACCGCCGAGGTTGAGCCCGCAGTCCTCGCTCATGGGCAACATCCCGATGCCACGATTGCGTCCTGCCTTTTTTGCTTCGTAAAGGGCAGAATCTGCCAGGCGCAAAATGTCGTCGTACGGAACCGCCTCCGGCTGGCGCGCGAGCCACGGAAATACCGCCCATCCGATCGAGCAAGTACAGTGGATGCTCGCGCCGCGACTCAGCTCGAAGGGTTCATCTCCCATCGCGTTGAGCACGCGCGCCGCTAACGAGACTGAATCGTCACGATTGGTGTAGCGAGAGAGTACAAGGAATTCGTCACCACCCCAGCGGATGAGCACGTCGGAGTATCGGATGGCAGAACTGATGCGCTGCGCCATCTGCACCAGCACCTCATCGCCGGCATCATGGCCGAGGCGGTCGTTTACGTCTTTGAAAGAATCGGCGTCAATCAGGTAGAAGACCAGGTCCTGGTTGCGTTTCGCGTGCGTGGTTCCAGGGGCAGAATAGGCCCGAATGGCTTGCTTCGCATCGCCTTCAATCGTTGTGCTGAAGAATCGGCGGTTTCTCGCTCCTGTCAGCAAATCAGTGAGTGAGTCCTCCCGCAGATCTTTGCAAGCCTGTGCTAGTTGTTTATCCAGACGACGCTGCTTGGCCCAGGTAACTGTTGCCATGGCAATTACGGTAAGCAGCGTCAGGGCGATACGAAATTCCCGCACCGCATGGGGGATTGTCTCGTTGTATAGCGCCCATCCCGCTAGTACGGGTAAGGAGATCGTCGCAAGCACCGCCAGGATCGAAACCCAGCCGGCGGCCGTGTCAGTGCCCTTGCTCGCTTCTGCTTTGGGTTTGATTTTTTCCGCCAGCGCTGCGGCAACCACGAACCAGGCCATGGAGCTGAGGAGGGGAATGTCGTAAATACTGCCCGTGTAGTACTTGTGTAAATCGATGGCGACGCCGGCAACGATGGAAATTCCCGCGTACAACGTGGCAGCGCCGAGCAGGTGGCCATAGACGGCTCTCCAGGCACCCCGGCTTTGCAACCACACAGCGCTTAAGCAGGCGAGAAAGACAAAATGTTCAAGCAAATAGAGGAAATCGAAGCTTCGGCCATAAGTGAACTCGTTGGGCAAAACATACTGCCAGGGAATAACCACGAAGAGATAGAGATAAAGCCACCACAGAAGCAACAAGGTGAAGTCCAGACTTCCCACTTGTGATGCGGATTCGCTGGGTTCTCGATCCGGACGCACAGCCAAAGCTGCCATCATTGGAACTAAATGCAGAAACAACGCGATGTCCCCGACGAACGGGTTCGGCACTTCCTTACCGAGCCAGACCTCGAAAAAGGTCCAAAGAACTTGGACAACGAGCCACAGCCCGAACCCCAGCGACAAAAGGCCCCAAAACAAGCGTGCTCGGCGGTCAGTCTCTCGGATTGCGATCGTCACGAGATAAAGCAGTGCGACCGATATTAGGAAACATTGGCTGGCATCTCCAACCGCGGTCAGAGCGCGGCAGCGCGGCAGGGAAAAAGACGCAATCGCGTTTAGAAACACTACGGTGCAGACAAGAATCGACACCTTTTCCCGGGCGATTAGGCGCACACCCACAGGGTGATTGTAGGGATCGGATGAGTGCCGAAATAGTTACCGTAGTCATCGCACAAAACCAGGAAACTATTGCGGCTATCTTCTCGTATACATAAGAGTCTAAGACTCCGGCCTTGGTGTGCCGTCAGGAGTTTACCGGCGAAAGTCTCCTAGCTTGAGGCTCTTGGTCGCCGGCCATTGGGATCTGCGGGACTATGAGACTGCTGTTTGAAATTTTCGGTCAGACGCTGCGCACGTTGTGGGCCCATAAGCTGCGTTCGTTCCTTACGATGTTTGGCATCGCTTGGGGGATTGGGTCGTTGTTGTTGCTGGTGGGTTTGGGGGAGGGTTTTCGTACCGGACAGCGGAAAGAATTCAACGAACTCGGCGAGAATGTCATGTTTATATGGGGTGGCCGCGCTCCCGCCGTCAACGGCAACTTCACCAGCATGCGACAGTACTATCTGACCTACAAGGACTATCAGGACATCGCGGCTGAGTGTCCGGATGTAAATATCGCGGTCCCCGCCATTCAGCGCAGCGACATTCGCGCTGTGAGCGACTTCTATCAGAGCAGTGGACAAATCATCGGCGTGCTGCCGCTCTTTAGTCTCATTCGTTACATGCCACTGGCGGATGGCCGCTGGCTGGATGATCTGGACAATTTTCAAAAACGACGCGTCATCGTGCTAGGCGACGAAGCCCGGCGCCTGCTTTTCCCGGGTCGGCCGGCCATCGGCAGCACGATCCTTCTGAATGGCGTTCGTTTTCAGGTGATCGGCACGTTAAAGCGAATCGGACATGGCGACGACACTGGTCGCAATTTGAAGAATTTCGTGCCCTACACTACCATGCATGAAATTTTCCCACCCTTGAATGTAGGGGATGTTCGCGACGCGATCTCTACCATCGACTACCAGCCCAAGTCGCGGGAGTTGCACGACGCCGCCAAATTGGAGGTGCACAAGATCATTGCTCGCAACCACGAATTCGATTACCGCGATCTCGACGCTTTTGACGAATGGGATACGGTGCGAACGATGGATCAAGTGGGCAAGATTTTCGATGTGATGGATTTCTTTCTCGGCAGCGTCGGCCTGGTCACATTGGCTCTCGGCGCCATCGGCATCATAAATATTATGCTGGTATCGGTGGCGGACCGAACGCGCGAGATTGGTTTGCGCAAGGCGCTGGGCGCGACGAATCGCAGCATTCTGTTCCAGTTCTTCACCGAAGGAGCTTTCTTGACTTTACTCAGCGGCGGCATTGGCATGGGAGCCGCGGCTGGGCTGATGGCGGCGTTGTCGTTGTTGCCATCGCCTCCAGGTTGGGACACTCCCAAGCTTGTGCCGGCGACTGCGGTCCTGGCAATTACATCACTAGCAATTGCCGGGACTGCGGCAGGTTTGTATCCCGCCAGAAAGGCAGCCATGCTGCAACCGGTAGAGGCGCTTCGTCGCGAGTAGATATGAAGCGGGATCTTCTTCAGCAAGCGTATCGGGCAATGCGGTACGATCTGCGCAAGACCGTGTTGACCATGCTCGGCATGGCGTGGGGCATCGCCACTGTTGTTGTGCTTCTGGCCTACGGCGATGGCTTTTCCCAGGCAATTGAAAACATTTTTGAAAGCTTCGGTGCTACCGCGGTAGGCATATTTCCCAATCGCACCTCAGAACAAGCCGGAGGCAACAAAGCTGGAGTGCAGGTGCGCTTCACCAATGATGATGTCGAATTGCTCCGCAACGTAGTGCCGCTGGTGCGGCATATCTCACGCCATTCGGAAAAACCGTCGGTTGTTCAGCATGGGCCGCGATCGTTCAATTTCCCAGTTCTGGGGCTGGACCCGCCGATTTATCACATCTGGAACCTACACGTTGCAGAAGGGCGATTTTTTGACGACCGGGATAATCTCAGTCACGGCCAGTATGCCGTGATCGGCTCTGAGGCCAAAGATAAGCTCTTCTCCGGCATGCCCGCAGTGGGAGATACGGTTCGCATAGCTGGCGTCGCCTTCCAGGTCATCGGCGTGTTGCAACCGCGCATGCAGGAGGGGGACGACGACGATAATCGGACGATCTACATTCCGTTCAACGTCATGGACGTGCTGCGCGATACACATTATGTCGATGGCATCTGGCTCGACTCCATGGGGCTGAATCACGAGAAGCTGACCAAGACGGTACGCGATTCCCTCGCACTCACCCACGGTTTCAAAGCCAGCGATGAGCGGGCCGTCTCCATCTTCGATGCGCAGAAGCAGCTTTCACAATTCGCCATCATCAGCATGGGATTGAAAATTCTGATGGGATTCATCGGAACCATCACGCTGGGCATCGGCGGCATCGGCCTGATGAATATCATGCTGGTCTCGGTCACCCAGCGCACGCGCGAGATTGGAGTGGAAAAAGCTCTGGGCGCACGAAAGCGCGACATCCTCTTCCAGTTCCTGGCGGAAGCTCTGGTGATCACCGCGGTTGGAGGATTGCTGGGAATTCTGATTTCCTATGCTATCTCGCTCTCCGTTGGAACCCTGACACTCTACAGTGCGATGGCGTCCCACGCTGAAGCCGGCGACATTCATCTGATGGTGGCGCCACGAGTGCTGCTCATCGCGACCATCATTCTGGGATTTGTTGGGGTCTGCAGCGGAATGTTTCCCGCCGTCCGCGCGGCGAACCTCGACCCCATCGAAGCGCTCAGGTATGAGTAAGGCCATCCGCGCGATTGACGTGCCAACGTTTGGCTGAAGCCAGATCCTGTCATTTTGAGGCAGCGAGCCGTCCGCGAGCGGACGGCTTCCAGCGAAGGGGTCTATGCTTTTCCCCAAGCATCACGTGTGCAAATACATAGATCCTTCGACTGCGCGACAGGATGCCAACACGTTAGATTTGGCATCCAGCTTCGCTCAGGATGACAGCTGGCTAAACCTTTGCCATGGGCAAGAATTGCGGTGGCTTCCGAGCCGTGGTCACCTGCTCGAAGCCGTACGCAATTTTGAACAGCGTCGGCTCACTCCAGGCGCGACCAAAGAATGAAATGCCGACCGGCAGGCCAAAGATGAATCCTGCCGGAACGGTGATATCGGGATAACCCGCGACTGCGGCTGCATTCGAACTTCCACCGGGGGCATGGTCGCCATTCACCAGATCAGTAATCCAGGCAGGGCAGCCGGTCGGAGCCATGATCGCGTCAAGCTTGAACTGGTCCATGACTACGTCGATTCCTTCTTTGCCGGACAAGCGATGGTTTGCATCAAGTGCGTCGATGTACTCTTTACTCGTCAGCGGCCCCTTCTCTTCGGATTTCAAAAAAAGGTCCTGCCCAAAAAACGGCATCTCTTTTTCTTTGTTTCGCTGGTTGAAATCGATGATGTCTTTCAGCGATTTGGGCGCTCCCGGCCGCCCTGCCAGATAGGCATTCAAGTCAGCTTTCAATTCATATAGCAGTACTGCGAATTCAGTATTATCGAATTTTCCGTGCGTCGGCAGATCAGCGGGATCCACGATCACCGCACCGGCGCGTTTCATTTCATCGATGAGGCGATTCACGAGTTCATCGACGGCATCGCTAAAGCCGAAGTATTTTCTGGCAATGCCGATGCGCGCCCCACGCAGTCCATTCGGATCCAGAGAACGGGTGTAATCCGTCGCCTTGCCTTCGCTGGCAGCAGTCGCGTTGTCGCGGGGGTCGATTCCGGCGAGTGTATTCAGCAAAATCGCCGTGTCTCGAACGGTGCGTGCCATGGGCCCGGGCGTGTCCTGACTGTGGGCGATCGGGATCACGCCCGAGCGGCTTAGCAGCCCCAGGGTTGGCTTGATCCCCACAATTCCATTCGCGGACGACGGGCACACGATCGAGCCGTCGGTCTCGGTCCCGATGGCTGCGGCGCAAAGATTAGCGGATACGGCTGCGCCCGATCCCGAACTTGAGCCGCAGGGATTGCGATCGAGAGCATACGGATTTTTCGTGAGGCCCCCGCGGCCGCTCCAGCCGCTGCTCGAGTGCGACGAACGAATATTGGCCCATTCGCTGAGATTGGTTTTTCCGAGAATGACAGCCCCGGCGTCGCGCAGTTTCTGGGCGATGAAGGAATCGCGAACCGGCTTTGATCCCAGTAAGGCAAGTGAACCTGCGGTGGTTTGCATTCGGTCCGCCGTATCGAGATTGTCCTTGATCAGCACCGGAATCCCGTGCATCGGGCCGCGCACATGACCAGCTTGCCGTTCCTTGTCGAGCGAATCGGCAATCGACAATGCGTCCGGGTTCACTTCTATAACACTGGCGAGGGCCGGCCCCTGCTTGTCGATCTTATCGATTCTCTGCAGATATTTCTCGGTGATCGAGTGCGACGTGTATTTACCCGAGGCCATTCCTGATTGCAGGTCACCAAACGTGACTTCGTCCAACTCAAAAGACTTCACCTGACTGTCTTGCGGAACCGGGGCAATCAGCGTTCGAGCTCCAGCAAACGCGGGAATAACGGAAATTGCCAGGCCACTGGTGAGGCTGTTCTTAAGAAATTGTCGACGCTGACGGGAGTCGCAGTCTGTGTTCAATTCCGTTCTCTCCTTGGCTGCTCGTGGGAAACGGAATTATAGGCGATGGGTCAACCAGAGATGTCAGCTGGAAAAATCTCGTGCCCCGTTCGGGCTTAGCGAAGATCGGGAGCAAAGTAAGCGAGGCTCGACCGCGATAGCACAGAAATTGCCGCGGGAGGTTCTTACGTGCGCACGGACTCGCCAACCATGGTATTGGCGGCTTTTCTAACATCCTGCCCCATACTCTTGCGCTCCAGGTTTTTCCTGATTTTGCGCAGTTCCATGAAGTTGAGTCCGGTTATGGTGGCGATGACGGACCCAAACATAATCAGCACCATGCTATCCATCGCTGCGGGCTCCTTTCCCCACCAGGCTTGCCCTGATGTCGGCCATTTTACCGGGAATCGCACATGCAAAATACAATAAAAAATGCTGCCACCATGTTATCGTTTTGGCTTCAGGGGTGTAACTCAGGTCATCAAAGGTAACCTACCCGTGTTTCCCAGTTATAATGGGTTGATCACTATAATCTGGAATTCATGCCTAAGTATTCCATCGTAGTACCGCTGCATAACGAGCAGGAGAATGTCACCGACCTCTACGACCGGCTAAAGGCGGTTATGGAGGCGAACGGCGGCAGCTTTGAAATTGTGTTTGTGGATGACGGCTCCCTGGACCGTACCTTCGATCTGCTGCGTGAGATTGCTGCCGTAGACAGCCGCGTCACGGTGGTGCGGTTGCGACGCAACTTCGGTCAGACTTCGGCCTTGGCTGCCGGTTTCGATCATGCGCGTGGCGACTACATTATCGCCATGGATGGCGACCTGCAGCACGACCCGGCCGACATTCCGGTATTTCTGGAAAAAATCGCGGAAGGGTACGACATTGTCAGCGGCTGGCGCAAGCGGCGCATCGACAATCTTTGGCTGCGCCGAATTCCGTCACTTTGTGCGAACTGGCTGATGGCAAAACTCAGCGGCGTTGATATTCACGACTTCGGCACAACCTTCAAAGCTTATCGGCGCGAGATTCTCGATCAGGTGCCACTATACGGTGAACTTCATCGTTTTATACCTGCCCTGGCATCGTGGTATGGAGCATCCATCTGCGAAGTGCCGATTCGCAACATTAATCGCGAACGCGGAGCTTCTCACTACGGAATTTCACGGACATTCCGTGTGTTTTTCGACCTGATGACGATCCGCTTTCTCCTGCGTTATCTTTCGCGGCCGTTGCATTTCTTCGGTACCGTGGGAATGCTGACGCTTTTGGCTGGAAGTGGCGTGACCGGATGGTTGCTGGCGGAAAAATTTCTGAACCATTCGCACGTGATGATGGAGCATGGACCGCTAATGATCTTTGCCGCGGTTCTCATTCTCGCCGGGTTGAACATGCTCGCCATCGGTCTGCTCGGCGAGATGCAGGTGCGGCACTACCACGAGCCTTCGCGGCGGGCCCCCTACTATGTGGACCGCGTCCTGCGGGCACAGAGTAGCGAAGAACACCACGTCTCCGACTAGAGATTACTTCCCGAACGCCTCTTTGTTGACCACATACGGCATCTTCGTAACATCCCCGCCGTAGTTTTTCTCCAAAACATCGATCAAGCCCTGGACGCAGCGTCCTGCCATTCCTCGGTTGGGGTCGGTCGAGAGCCGGGTGATTCGCGCGGCACTGGCGAAATGGGGATACAGGCGGCACCGGTCCTCAATTGCTGGATCCCGCAACGGCGAGTCCGCCGGCAGCGGTTCGGTCTCGAAAACGTCAAGCGCAGCGCCCGCGATCCAGTTCTCTTTCAGGGCCTTCGCCAACGCTGCTTCATCCACAACCGGTCCGCGGGAGTTATTCACCAGAAAGGCGGTCGGTTTCATGAGACGCAATGTGCGCTCATTAAAGAGATGATACGTCGGAGTTGAAGTTTCGCCTTCGCGAATGAGCGGCACGTGAATGCTTACGAAATCCGCATCGGCCAAGGCTTCTTCGAAACCCACGTACTTAATCCAGGTTTTGTCGTGGGACATGCCACGGGCGTGCCGCAAGTCCTTGATTTCCTGAATTGCCTTGACAAACTCGAGGTTCTGATAGGCGGTGTCGTAGCACAGGATGTTCATGTCGAATCCGGTGCACTTCTTTATCAGCGCCAGGCCGATGCGGCCGGTGCCGATGACGGCGATGGTTTTGCCCGTGACCTCATCTCCAAGAAAGGGCAGATAGGGATGCCAGTACCCCCACTGGTTGTTGCGCAAGAGGTGCTCGGCAGACCACATCTTTCGCGCCAGTACCCCGAGCATGAAGAAGGCGAACTCCGCGGTCGCCTCGGTAAGCACGTCCGGTGTGTGAGTGAAGGGGATCTTGTAACGGTTGGCGTCGGCGCGATTTATGTTGTCAAAACCGACGGCATACTGCGCTACGACCTTCAGGTGTCCCTTGCCGACTTCGAAGACTTCGGCATCAATGGGGTCGCGCAACGTGGTGATCAGGCCGTCAATACCGGATTTCACCTTCTCCAATATCAGGCCTTTCGGAGGCGCCTCTGGTTTGGGATAGACCTCGACGTCGTACCCGCGCTTGCGCAGCAGATCTAGGGCTTCTCCAATGTCACAGGTGGCAAAAACGCGGAATTTCTGAACCATGGATTGTCGTTCTCTCAGTACGAGTCTTGCAGACACTAAACCGGGTAACCTGCGCCGGCGCAAAACATATTACTCCATGGCATCGGAGACCCTTCGCATACTCGGCTTTAGAGCCTTCAGTGACGAGCCCGGGTGCATTTATAATCGCGGCTTTCCAAAGTCTGCGGGAGATTCCCATGAAATCCGTCGTCGTTCGAGTCACCTTGTGCGCAATGATGTTGTCCACAATTGCGTTAGCCGGCAGCAGTGGTTCTGGCGAAACAGCCCAGACCTTCACGATTCAGCAGGCGCTCAGCGCTCCGTTTCCCACCGATTTGACGGCTGCACCTGCGAAGAACAGGATTGCATGGGTCTTCAACGCTCAGGGCCGGCGAAATATCTGGGTTGCCGAACCCGCCGAGAACGGCAAGAGCTTCCGAGCTCGCCAAATTACAAACTATTCCGAAGACGACGGACAGGATGTCGGTGAGCTTGCCTGGGCGCCCGATGGCGAATCGATCGCATATGTTCGCGGCGGCGATCTGGAATTCAGTGAGAAGCCGTATCCAAATCCCGCCGAGATTACCTCAGGCGTTGAGCAGGACGTCTGGGTTGTTCCGGCAAACGGCGGGGAGCCACGCAAGATCGGAGAAGGGCATTCTCCAACGATCTCACCGAAAGGCGATGTGCTCGCCTACGTGTTTAAAGGCCAAATCTGGATGGCGAAGCTCAGCGGCAACGAGAAGCCTGAGCAGCTTCTTCATACACGCGGCGACAGCTCTTCGTTGCATTGGTCCCCCGACGGCGGCTTTCTGGCTTTTGTCAGCGACCACGGTGATCACAGATTTATTGGATTGTTTTCAGCTCATTCGAAAAGTCTGACCTATGTTGACCCAAGCACAGATCGGGATCGTGAGCCGGTCTGGTCCCCTGATGGAAAGAATCTGGCGTTTATTCGCACTCCGTCCTCCAGGGACAATCTGATGTTCGGCCCCAAGCGCGCGGGATTGCCATGGTCGATACACGTCTATGACGTTGAGGGTCGGAAATCGCGGGAGGTCTGGAGAGCTTCGGAGGGCCGCGGCAGTGTTTTTAGAGAGGTTGTAGCTGACGACCAACTGCTGTGGGGTGCAGGCAATCGACTGATTTTCCCGTGGGAAAAAGACGGCTGGACGCATTTGTACTCGGTTTCAGCGGCCGGCGGATCTGCGACGCTGCTCACGCCGGGTGAGTTTGAAGTCGAGTACGTTGGGTTGAGTCCGGACCGCCAGACGGTGGCTTATTCCTCAAACCAGAACGATATTGATCGGCGGCACGTTTGGAAGGTTACGGTCGATGGCGGGCGGCCTGAGGCGCTCACAAGCGGCACGGGAATCGAAACTGCGCCAATCATTGCCAGTGACAGCCGAACCGTTGTGGTGTTGCGCTCCGATGCCCGGCTGCCGATGCGTCCGGCGGTAGTGGACGGTACGGCCATTCACGATCTTGCCCCCAGCGCAATTCCCGACGATTTTCCTGCGGCGAAGATGGCCGTGCCTCAGCAGGTGACTTTGTCCGCCGCGGATGGGATGCAAATTCATGGACAATTGTTTCTACCGGCTGGTGCCAGCGGCGGTCGCCATCCTGCCGTGGTGTTCTTTCATGGAGGCTCGGAGCGGCAAATGTTGCTGGGGTGGCATTACATGTACTACTACAGTAACGCGTATGCCATGAACCAGTTTCTGGCCAGCCGAGGTTATGTGGTGCTATCGGTGAATTATCGCAGCGGCATCGGCTATGGGCTCGATTTTCGGGAAGCTTTGAACTATGGGGCTGCAGGAGCGAGTGAGTACAACGACGTGCAGGGCGCCGGAATGTATCTGCGCAGCCGGGCTGACGTAGATCCCGACCGGATTGCCGCATGGGGCGGAAGCTACGGAGGGTATCTGACGGCAATGGCTCTGGCGCGCTCTTCTGATTTGTACGCAGCCGGAGTCGACCAGCATGGCGTACACGACTGGAACGAGGAATTGCAGAACTGGCTTCCGAGTTACAAGCCTGAAGCACACTCCGATGCCGCGAGGCTGGCATGGGAATCGTCTCCCATGGCGTCGGTGAAGAATTGGCGCTCGCCGGTGCTGCTGATCCACGGTGACGATGATCGCAATGTGCCTTTTTCCGAAAGCGTGGAGTTGGCCGACGCGCTGCGCAAACAGGGCCTCCAATTCGAAGAGTTGATTTTCCCTGACGAAATCCACGATTTCCTGCTGCATCGGGACTGGGTGGCAGCCTATTCGGCGGCGGCCGACTTCTTAGATAGAAAGCTGGCCCCCATGGCCAATCCTCCGCAGCATAAGTGAAAAGACTCTAGTAGACCCGGTGCTTGCGGCCGAATCCTTTTGGCCCAACGGCGCATCAGGCCCTAAACATACGGTTACCGTCGGGAGTGCCCGTCGCGCACGAGCGCGGCCGCCTTTCGATATACTAGAACGATGCCGGTTTTGAAGAACATAGCGGCAATCGCCAAGGGCATGAGCATCACCTTCCGGGAGATGTTCCAGCCCACGATTGTCGAAAACTATCCTGACGGGCCCGGTCCGCTAAAGGGGGCCAAATTCCAGGAGCGTTATCGCGGTGCGCATGTGCTGCAGCGCGACGAGAATGGTCTCGAGAAATGCGTGGCGTGTTTCCTTTGCGCTGCCGCTTGCCCCTCTAACTGCATTTATATCGAGGCCGCTGAGAACACAGCTGAGCATCGGGTGAGCAGCGCTGAGAGGTACGCCAAGGTTTACAACATCGATTACAACCGATGCATTTTTTGCGGCTATTGCGTGGAGGCGTGTCCGACGGACGCCATTACGCACGGCCACGGCTTCGAAATTGCCACATTCAATGCCACAAATCTGGTCTACCGCAAGGAACAGATGCTGGCGCCCCGACCAGCACATTTAGGAGCCAATGCGGTATTCAATCAAGCAGATGTGGCTAGTGGGGCACCGGCAGTCATGACACCGGGAAGTTAGGTTCGACAGAAAGTTTGGCTAATTACCGACGCCGGTCCCCCAGCGGGCCGGCGTTTTCTGCATCAAAGACAAGTTTTCGGTCCGCTGGCTGCAACAGCATAGGTGGGTCGGTGTTTGGTCTGGTAAAAGCTAAGAGGGCGTATGTCTGATTTTCTCCAAACCGTGCGCGAGCGCGTCGTGGTTTACGACGGAGCGATGGGTACGAACATCCATCAGCGCAATCCCACGCTCGACGATTACTGGGGAAAAGAGAACTGCAGCGAAGTGCTGGTCTTGAGCCGGCCGGACATCATCCGCGAAATTCACGCGGACTTCCTGAAAGTGGGATGCGATGTACTTGAAACCAACACTTTTGGTGGAACGCGCATTGTGCTCTCTGAATTCGATCTCGGCGATCGGGTTCGGGAGATCAATGTAAAAGCAGCTCAACTTGCCCGGGAAGTTGCGCAGCAATTCGCGACTAAAGACAAGCCGCGATTCGTTGCCGGGTCAATCGGCCCCTCTACGAAGCTCCCGTCGCTCGGCCATATTTCGTTCGACAACATGGTCGCTGTCTACGAAGAGCAAGCGGCGGCGTTGATTGAAGGCGGCGTAGATGTCCTGCTGATTGAGACCTGCCAGGACTTGCTGCAGGCGAAAATCGCGACCATTGGTGTATTAGACGCGCTGCGAAAAGCCGGGAAGCGCCTGCCGGTCACAGTGCAGGTGACTCTGCAGGAATCCGGAACGATGCTGCTCGGTACCGAAATCGGAGCAGCGCTTACAGCACTGGAGCCATTCGACGTCGACGTCATCGGCTTGAACTGCGCCACCGGTCCAGTCGAGATGAACGATGCCGTCCGCTACCTGGCGTTGAATTCCACAAAGGAGGTTTCGGTTCTTCCCAATGCCGGTTTGCCGGTCAACGAAGGCGGACATGCGGTCTTCAAACTCACTCCGAAAGAACTTGCGGAGTGTCACAAGCATTTTGTTGCCGATTACGGCGTGCGGATCGTGGGCGGGTGTTGTGGCACAACCCCCGAACACCTGAAGGCTGTGGTCGAGGCCGTAAGCGGTGTGGAACCTGCGAGAAGGGAAGTCAAGGCGATTGCCGCGGCCTCGAGCGCGTACACCATGGTTCCACTGGATCTCGACCCCAAGCCCCTAATCGTGGCCGAGGAGATGAATACAACTACGCGGGTCGAGCATTTCCGCATTCTGGTTCGCGGCAAGAAGTATGACGAAATCCTGGCGCTGGCGAAAAAGCTGGTCAATGACGGCTCGCACATGCTCGATCTCTGCTGCGCCATCGTTGGCGAGGATGAGAAGGCCTACATCACCTCGATATTGGAAAGGGTTGCCACTCGTGTACCGGCGCCGATTCTGGTGGATTCGACCGAGGCCGACGTGGTGGAGGAGGCGCTGAAGCGGATTCCGGGCAAAGCGATCATCAATTCGATCAACTTGGAAGACGGTGAGAAGCGCACGTCCAAAGTCCTGCCCATGGCGAAGCGTTTTGGCGCGGCGGTAATTGCATTGACGATTGACGAAGAAGGAATGGCGCTGACCGCCGACAAGAAAGCTGCGATCGCAAAGCGAATTTACGATCTCGCGACCCGGAAATACGGAATTCGACCGGTAGATTTGATCTTTGACGCCTTGACGCTGCCGATCTCGACCGGGCAGGAAGAATATCGGACCGCGGGGATCGAAACGCTGCAGGCGATTAAGCGGATCAAGCAGGAATTGCCGGATGTGAAAACGATTCTTGGGGTGAGCAACATTTCCTTCGGCCTCGATGCCTATCCCCGACGCGTGCTGAACTCGGTATTCATGCACGAGGCGGTCGACCATGGCCTTGATATGGCCATCGTCAACTACACCAAAATCTATCCGTTGTACAAAATTCCTCAAGAAGAGGTTGAATTAGCGCGTAAGTTGATATTCCGCGACCCGTCCAATGGCGACCCACTGCAGAGATACATGCAGCATTTTGCCGGAACCAAAGGCAAGACGCAGGCGTCGACGACGGCACACGTCGAAACCTTGTCGGTGGATGACAAGCTCAAGTTTGCCATCATCAATGGCGAAAAATCGGTAGGAGATGGCAGCAACAAGAAAACTCTGGAAGAGCTTCTGGAAGATGCCCTGAAAGAGTACACGCCTCTGGATCTGATCAACACCGTGCTGCTCGAGGGTATGAAGACGGTCGGCGATCTGTTTGGCGCGCGCAAGATGCAGTTGCCGTCGGTGCTGGACTCCGCCGCGGTCATGAAGCAGGCGGTCGCTTATCTGGAACCAAAGATGGAGAAGAAAGCGGGGGCGAGGAAGGGGACGATTGTGCTCGCCACGGTGAAGGGCGATGTTCACGATATTGGCAAAAACCTTGTGGACATCATTCTTACCAATAACGGCTTTCACGTGATCAACCTCGGCATTAAGCAGCCGGGAGACACCATTATCAAAGCTGCGATGGAGAACAGAGCCGACGCAATCGGATTAAGCGGCTTGCTGGTGAAGTCGACGCTGGAGATGAAGTACGTAATCCAGGACTTGCAGCGGCAAAAGCTGGAATTTCCGGTTATCTGCGGTGGCGCTGCGCTCACTCGAAAATATGTCGAGGACGATCTGCGGCGGGAATACTCGAATGGCGTGTTCTATGCGGACGATGCTTTTGCCGGGCTGCACATCATGGAAGACCTGTCCACGAGCGATGGTAAACGGGATGTCCGTTTGCAGGAAGGGCGCACCGTTAAAGAGTACGCCAAGGCTACGGCAGTCGATGAAGAAAGCGGGCCAGTGTTTGCGGAGCGGAGCCCGGTGGTCGGCGATGCGCCCAATATTCCGGTGCCCCCGTTTTGGGGCGTACGCGTGTGCAAGGATTTCGATCTGCGGGAGATTTTTCAGTACATCAACGATACCGCTCTGTTCAAGAACCAGTGGCAGCTGAAAACCGCTTCGCAGGAAGATTATCTGCGACTGGTCGAACAGAAATTCCGCCCCATCAAGAAACAGTTGGAAGAAGAGGTCGTTGCCAGCGGGATTTTTGAACCGAAAGTTGTTTACGGCTACTTTCCAGCCCAGAGCGAGGGGAATGATGTGATCGTCTATGACCCCTCTCCAGTGTCATCTCGCGCGGAGCAGGATCGTTCCCGTGCGACCGACCGTGCGAAGTCAAGGGATCCGCAATTGTCCGAACTGCTCCGGTTCACTTTCCCTCGACAGAGAGAAGGGCGCAAGCTCTGCATCTCCGATTTCTTTGCTGCCAAGAGCTCGGGCAGGATGGATGTGATCGGTCTCTCCCTGGTGACGATTGGCGCCAAAGCCTCTCAAGAGACGCAGCGATTGTTTGAAGCCGGCGAGTACACGAGATACCTTTACCTGCACGGTCTTAGTGTAGAAACGGCGGAGGCCCTTGCCGAATATCAGCATAAGAAAGTGCGCGAGGATCTGGGAATCGCCGGCGAAGATTCCCCGCATATTCGGGACCTGTTCCATCAGAAGTATCGTGGTTCGAGATACTCGTTTGGATATCCCGCATGTCCCAACCTCGAAGATCAAACGAAACTGTTCGCCCTGCTCCATCCGGAAGAGAATGTGGGCGTGCGGCTGACCTCAGGGTTCCTTCTCGAACCTGAGCAATCGACCTCTGCCATCGTGGTTCATCACCCCAGCGCGAAATACTTCGTGGTATAGGTCCTGAGCATGGCAGCGTCCGCGGCCTCGCGCGACAACGACTTAGTTACCCATAGCCTGTACCACCGTAATGCGTGGTCATTGCCGAAATGCAACTAAGCTGGTGTGTCCGGCCGGTAGGTCGCGAGGCCACGAACGACCGGCGCCAGGTTCCTTCGTAAGCAGTCAAGAGCTTTGAGCTGGAGATTTCGGAATAAACGTGAACGCTAAATTTCATCAGGAAACCGGAACTCGTGATGTGGAAGCATTCGGATAGGAACGGAAGGCGTCGTTGGCCTCGGCATTCGCTAGACGCCCCTGCTCGGCTCGCCACTGACACCGTAACCATCCCCGGCCGTTGTGTCACCATGAGCGGAGGCGGGGTGTGCATATTTGCGGTAGCCAACCTGCCGATTGGCGCTCATGTCGAAATTGAGTTCGCGCACCAGCCCAGCCGCGAGATGGTCCGGGCGGCCGGAGTGATTCGCAACCGTGCAGCCTATCTATATGGAATCGAATTTCTAGCTGGCGAGATCCAAGCCTTCCCGAGCTGAAACCGCGAGAAACCAGCCCTGGCAGCGGTTTTGACCGGAGACTCCCTAACGAATTTCTCCCTCCGACCATATCCCTTTCAGCTAGTTATTGACCTAAATCGCAGACGGGCATAACATTTCGCACTCAGGACAGCACCGTCCTCCGCAGCAGCGGTTTCCCCCAAACGGTGCGAGTGCCCGATTCCAAGGCAGAACAGAACCGAAACACCGGCTTATGGGGATTCAGAAATCAGTCGTGACCGTCCCGGTAGCGGACTTTGCCGGAACCTTGCTTTCGCAGCAAGAAGTGATTCCGCGCGCCGAAGCAACCGCGGAACAAGTCGCGGAACTTATTCCTGGCGCGGCAGTTGTGGTGTATGTCATCGAAGACCAGGGAAATCCCGCCTGGACCGCGAAAGCAACCGTGGGGGAAGTCGGCGTCAACGAAGTGATTGAATTTCATCACGGACCGCTGGGTGCGGTTGCAGACAAGAAAGGCGTAGAAGTATTCGGGGGCGCCAACCTCAAGCGCGAAAATTACGCCCACCTCGATACGCGCCGTACGGTTGTTTCTCTGGGATATGTTCCGTTGCTGGTAAAGGAGACTTTGATTGGCGCGATTGAGCTGATCAGTTATCAAGAGGCATTTCCCGTCGCGCTGCTGGCACAACTGAACGGAGTTGCTGACCTCGCTGCGCCCGCGATCGCGAGTGCGCTTGCTTATGAAAGCGAGCGCAACACCAGTCTGCAATCGATCAGCCGCGTCGCGCAGATGTATGACCTGGAGAAGGTCTTCAACTCGAACCTGGAGCTGGATTCGCTTCTGGACGCAATCGCGTCCAAATTCCATGAAATCTTGCGATGTCAGGCAGTGAACGTCTGGATGGTGGACGGCGAGGCCGTCAAACTGGTGCGTCGCGCCGGCCAGGATCCCACTACCGAGTTGGAGACCTTGCAGAATGCTGGAGAGGGAGTTCCGGGCGATGTCTCGGATAACGGCGAGCCCGTTTTGATTGATGACCCGGAAGACCCGCGTTTGCAGAAGCGGAACGCGCGGATTGGCGAACGTGTTGTCTTTTCGCTGATCGCGGCACCGCTGATGGACCGGGAATCGCTCGTGGGCGTGGTCGAGGCAATCAATCGCCTCGATGGCCTTCCGTTTGACGAAGATGATCAGTTCCTGCTGACCAATATCAGCGAAACTGCCAACAATGCCTTGCACAATGCCAGCTTGCTGCTGGCAGAGCGCAAGGTTGAAATCCTGGAAACTTTGGTGCGAGTGAGTCGGGAGATTACCTCAACTCTCGACATCGGTCGCGTCCTGCAGGCAATTGTTAACGATACGCAGGCGGTTCTGTCCTACGACCGCGCCGCCATTGCCCTTGAGGAGCGCGGCATTATACAGCTGAAGGCGGTCTCGGGCTCGCCGCAAATCAATACCAGTGATCCCACGATCAAGTTGCTGAAGGAGATGTTGGAGTGGGCCTCGCTTTCCGAAGAGGAGATCCATGTAACCCAACATGGCGACGAGATCGATGTATCGCGCGAAAGCAGCCGGGCAAAATTCAGCGAATACTTTGCGGTGACCGGAGCGCGAGCCTTTTATGCGATCCCGCTTGATGACGATCAAGGCCCGCTCGGGATTTTGTCGTTTGAGAGCAACGATCCGGATTTCATGACGCGGGCACACCTTGAAGTCGTCCGCGTCCTGGCAGCACAGGCGACGGTCGCTTTGCGCAATGCCTCACTCTATCGTGATGTGCCGTTCATCAGCGTGCTGGAGCCAGTGCTGGAGAAGAAACGCCGTTTTCTGGCCATGGAAAAACGACGCCGAATGCTCTGGCTGGCGAGCGCGGCCGCCGTTGCTTTGTTTTTCGTTTTTTTCCCAATTCCGATGCGGCTGGCAGGAGATGCTACGATTGCGCCATTTCGCAAAGCACAGGTCACGCCGTCCTTCGATGGTGTGGTTGAAGCTGTCTATGTTCGTGAGGGTGACAGGGTCCAAGCGGGCACGATTCTGGCTGATCTTGAAGACTGGGACCTGCGGGCGGCGGTGGCAGCCGCCCACGCGAAGTACACGACCGCGGTTGCGGAAATGAACCATGCGCTGGCAGCCAATGACGGCACGGAGGCTGGAATCCAGCGGGTGCAGGCAGAATACTGGGCAGCCGAGCTAAAGCGGGCCCAGCAACGCCTGGAAAAAACCCATCTGCGCTCGCCTTTGGACGGCGTGGTGGCCACCCCGCGGGTCGAGAATTTTGTCGGGGAGCATTTGGCGCCCGGAGACAGCTTCATCGAAGTAATCGACTCGAGAGAGTCCAGCATCGACGTAGGAATCGATGAACAGGATGCAGTGCTGCTGCAGCCGGGCCGCCGCGCTACCATCAAGCTGGATGCTTATCCGACGCGCAGTTTCCCGGGACAGGTACAGGTGATCAGCCCGATGAGCAGTGTCGAGAACGAAAACCGAATCTATTATGCACGCGTGCTCGTACCCAACCAGGACGGTGTTATTCGCGCGGGAATGCACGGCCGGGGAAAAGTCATGGCCGGGTGGCGACCGATAGGCTACGTCTTGTTCCGGCGTCCCGCGATGTGGATTTATTCTAAGCTTTGGTCGTGGTTCGGTTGGTAGCACGTTGAGGAGGCCCAGATGAAAGCGACGATTCTCGCTCTGGTAGCGATCGCCAGCCTGGGGCTTGGGTGCGACGATTCCCAGCCCAGCGTTGTGTCTGCAAGCAGCAACACGAATGCGTCCCCCGGGCAGACGATAACCATGCAGTCTGGCACTGAGCGTGTGTTCGTGGCTTCCGGGCCCCTCGTGGTGGAGAACCAGGTCGATGTGGATGCACAGAAGGAAGGGGTGATCGCCACGATCGTTGCCGATACCGACACCAGAGTTAGGAAAGGCCAGCTTCTTGCGCAGCTCGATGACCGTCAAGCGTCAGCCAACCTGGAAGCCGCAGCCGCGCGCACTCGGAGTACAGAGGCCGATCTCCACAACTGGGAGGCGGAAGCTAAGGTTCTGGACTCCGACCTCAGAAGGGCAGAGAAGTTGTGGCAAGCGGGCGTCATTCCGCAGGAGCAGATGGAACATGTCCGCTACAAGGCAGAATCGGACCACTGGGACGTGGAGCGCGTCAAACAGTTGCTTGTTGACGCCCAGGCCACCGAACATTCGCTCCAATTGGAACTGGAAAAGACCCGCATCGTTGCTCCGTTCGATGGCGTCGTGGCCCGCCGCTACGCCCGGGTTGGGCAGAAAGTCGGTGTCGGGGACCGTTTGTTTTGGGTTACAGCCGAGTCCCCACTGCGAATTCGATTCACGTTACCGGAGAACTTCGTTGGGCATATCAATAAAGGCCAACACTTCGGCTTGACGTCTCCCGACATCGAGGGTCGGCAGTGGACCGCTGACGTCATTGAGATCAGTCCAGTCGTGGATCCATCCAGCGGCACGATTGAAGTTTTATGCGAGGTTATGGGGCCAGCAGGCGGACTGCGGCCTGGCATGACGGCGAACGTTCGCGTTCCGGCGGCCAATGAATCTCACTGAAGCCCTACATGTCGCCCTCCCTGACCTGCCTTCCCGGTCGGCCCGCAAACGCTACCCCCGCCTTCACCCCAAGATAGTAGCGAGGCCACAAACCGAGGATGGAGAACCTGTCATCTATGCCATCGTTTCCGGAGCAAATCAACTCTATCGATTTACGCCGGAACAGTGGGACTTGGTGCAGCTCTTCAATGGCCAACGCTCCTACGAAGATGTATCGAATGCTTACAAAGAACGCACCGGCGTTTATTACTCCCCAGCGGATATTCGGGAGTATATCAGTGAGCTCGACGAGATCTGGTACACGTCCCCGCTGGAGCCTAATGTCCTTGCGGCCGAAAAAGGCGCAGAGGAACGCCACAAGCGGGCGGCGAAGAAATGGGAAGACATCACCACCATCACGGTTGGCCACTGGGATCCCGACACTTACCTGACCCGCCTTCACGAACGGGCTAAGTTCGTTTACACCGGCTGGTTCACCGGGCTGACGCTGTTTCTTTTCGGCATCATGGCCCTGATCTTCATCGATCGCTGGGGCGAAATCGGCGCCGATACCCTGAAGTACTACAACTTTACGCAAAAGGGGCTGAGCGACATTGTCGAGTTCTGGCTCTTATTCTGTTTTCTGGGCTTCTTCCATGAGTCAGCGCATGGGCTCACGTGCAAGCACTTCGGTGGCGAGGTCCACAAAATGGGGTTCCTCCTCTACTATCTTGAGCCCTGCTTCTTCGTGGACGTGACGGAGGTTTACATCTATGCCGGGAAGTGGGCGCGAATTACCACTTCGATCGCCGGCATCTGGGTGGAATTGATCTTTTGTTCAGCCGCCTCGATCATTTGGTGGGGCACTCCCGCCGGCACTCCGATACACGATCTGGCCTACAAGATTATTCTCATAACCGGCGTGGGCGTCGCAGTTATCAACCTCAATCCCCTGATCAAGCTGGATGGCTACTACATCCTGTGTGAACTGACAGGGATTATCGCGCTGAAGGAGGACTCTACCGCCTTCATTTCCAGCTGGTGCAAGAAGCATATTTTCAGATTGCCGGTCGAAGTTGAGTTTGTGCCGCGCCGCCGCCGACTTTTGTTTGCTATCTACGCAATTGCCTCAGGCATTTACAGCTATACCCTTCTGTATGTGGTGATCAGCTTCTCCTACCATGTGTTTCGCAAATACTCGCCGGAATGGGCTTTCGTTCCCGCAGGCCTGATAGCGTTACTGATCTTCAAATCACGCATTCGCACACTGGTGAGATTCATGAGAACTCTTTACCTCGATAAAAGAGAACGGGTCCGGCAGTGGCTATTCACGCCGCGCGGAGCGATTGCCGGAATCTTAACTGCGTTGTTCCTATTTGTCCCGATCTGGCCGGATACCCGTACCGGACGATTCAGTCTCGAAGCTATGCGCAAGGCGGCGATTCATGCGACGGTACCCGGGGAAGTCGCTTCTGTGCTTCCCACCGAAGGCCAACTGGTTAAGGCCGGAACACCGCTAGTCAATCTACGCAACCTGGAGTTGGAGTCTCGGGCGGCAGAAGTGAATTCGGAATGGCGGCTGGCCTCCTTGCGTGCGGCAGAAGCGCGGCTTCGATATGCCGACTACAATCGCGCGGAAAGGCAACGTGATTCGCTCGGCGAACAATCGGCCGAGTTGGCATTACAGGTTTCTGCTTTACGGGTCGTCAGCCCCATCGCGGGCACCGTCATTACACCTCGTCCTGCCGATCTTGCCGGCTCTTACGCCGAAGCCGGAAGACTGTTGCTTGAAGTGGCCGATGTAAATACCCTCCGCGCGCGAATTTACCTTCCGGAATTCGATTTACGCGACGTGAGGCCGGGAAATCCAGTCTCATTGAAACTGGATTCCGCCTTTGTGCCACTGCACTCGCAAGTGGCCGACCTTGCGCCCTCAGCCGCCCGCATCGAGCCCGGCCTGGTGCCACAGGAAGGCTACAAGGGTCTGACGGGTATCGACTTTTATGGGGTTACTGCGGTAGTGCCTAACGCTGGCGGCCGGCTGAAGATAGGAATGCCGGGAACCGCCAAGATCGTGATCGGCCACAGATCTCTGGCGGCCTTATTTGGCCAACAGGTTCGTGACTTTGTCGATCGCAAGATCTGGTAAAAGCACGAGAGGCTGCGATTCTCGCAGCCTCCAGCCGATCAGACAAACGCCGCTAGTAGTAGCTCTTATGTGCGCCGGCCTTGAAAGTCTTGAAGGTATTCATGACCCTCTTCCGCTTCATAGACTGAGCGGTGAGCGAATTTGCCTTCAGCGGATTCGACTCTTCTGTCTCCGGCTGGCTGGCGATCAAGGCCTTCTTTACGGCGACTCTGTTGCTGATCAACGATTTCTTCGGAACTGACATTGTTAATACCTTTCTGCGCTATGCGCTGTAATGTACAGAACCTTCCGCAATCGAAGTCATAGGGCCGAACTGCCCCCGACTACTTCTTGAAATGTTTTGCTACCAAAACGCGCTTGTATTTCATTCCTTTCAGGAGACGGTGCGCCTGTAGCGCTTTCGCCGTCAGGCCCTTCGGCTCACCTATTGGTGTCTGTTCCGGCTTTGTTACGGATTTCTTTTCGGTGGTCCGGCTGCTGATCAAAGACTTTTTCTGAATCGCCATGTCGTCTCTCCTCGATGCGCTTTAGCGCCTGGAACTCTAAGATTTCTCTCGCTGTTCAACCCCAAGCGTCGAGAGGTTAGAAGCACACAATATGCCAAATCCCGGTTTGGCGTTCCCACCTAACATAACAACTGAATTTTCATAGTGTTGATTGTGCTACCGGAGCACCGATGCACTCCCAAAAAACCGGCTCGTGGCCGATAAGGATTAATAATTCAACTTTGAAAAGATGAATTTTTAATCAGTCTGCAGTTCAGTCCCTGCCAATCTGGTGTTTGCGGCACAAGTAGTGCATCTTTTGCTTGTCCATGTGCAGGAGGCGAGCCGCGGCCACCTTGCTTCCACCCGAACGCCGTAGCGCAGCGCCTACGTATGCGGCCTCGATGCGCGCGATCTCCTCGTCGAAGTTGACTCCTTCTTCTGGAATAAGCAGTGCTTCCTGGCTACTGGTAGTGGTCACCAGGATCTGCTGAGGCAGGTGGGTCGGCCGAATTACCGGCCCATCCACCATGAGTACGAGCCGTTGCGTCAGGTTCTCCAGTTCGCGGATATTGCCAGGCCAGGAATACTCCTCAAGGATCGCAATTACCTCGGGGTCCATCTGTTTTATAGGGACTCGATTCGTATCCGAATAAAGTCGGAGGAAATGATTCAACAGCAGTGGAATGTCCCCCTCGCGCTCACGCAGCGGAGGCAGGCCAATGGGAACTACGTTGATGCGGTAATAGAGATCCTCGCGAAAACGGCCGGCGCGCACCAGGTCTTCAAGATTTTCATTGGTGGCGGTGATGAGTCGAAAATCGATCTTTTTGGGAATCTTCCCGCCAATGCGGGTCACCACCCGATCTTCCAGTACCCGCAGCAGCTTCGACTGTAATGCCAGGCCGAGGGTCGCGATCTCATCCATAAACAAGGTCCCGGTATGAGCCAGCTCAATGTGTCCCGGCCGAGCCACTTGCGCGTCGGTGAAGGCGCCTTTTTCGTGACCGAACAACTCCGTTTCAATGAGACTTTCCGGCAGCGCGGCGCAGTTGATGCTGATAAAAGGTTTCTGCGACCGTGGGCCCTCGGCAACAATCGCGCGGGCAACCAGCTCCTTTCCGCTTCCGCTTTCGCCTCGGATCAGCACGGTGCTGCTGCTGTTGGCGACGCGGCGCACGGCCTCATACACACGCTGCATGACTTCGCTGGCACCGATCAGTCCATGAAAGGACTGTTGCTCGGCCTCGGTCTTCTGCTCCTTTCGGTACTCGATCTCCGCCACACGCTTTTCCAGGGCACGGCTCACTACCACGTTTACCTCCTGGAAATCGATAGGCGCGATAAAGTACTCGTCCACGGTCGCCGCTACGGCTTTGTAGCGGATGCGGCGGCTGTTCGAACGCGTCAGAGCAACCAGGACAAGGTCTGGGCCAAAAGCGCGCAACTCCGCGATGGCAGCGAGCCCATCCTCCGTACGCTCACCAACCGTATCGATGTCAATGAGTATGACATCGGCTGGCTCTTTCCTTTGCATTGCCAAAAACTCGTCCCAGGTTTGGAACATTCGGACGTCGTAGTCCGTCCCGAGATACGCCTCGGCTTCGGGAGCGACCCGTTCATCCGTTGTGATGATGAAAATCCTGTAAGAGGAAAGCTGACTGCGGGCAGCGGCGCTGTGCATCGACCCTCCAGCGGTCGACGATTATACAAATATTTGACCCCGAAAGATGAATTTTTCTTACTCGGGCGGCGGGCACGAGGGAGGGCGGAACGACCGCCGGGCAGGTGTCGGCTTCCACTCGCAAACCATAGAAAGCACATCCCCTTGCAAATTATGCTGCCCTTACGTAACCTAACTCGCGACTGACAAACCGACCTCCCGTCGGCTGCCTGGAACTGAGGAGAAAGTGTGGATATCAACGTTACCAAGCGTGGTCCTGCCCAACTGATTCGTCTTCGCGGGCCGCTCCGAATGGGTCCCCCCGTCGATGACTTGCGGAAAACGCTGGAGGAAGCTCTGGGCAATGGAGAGGCGCGCCTGGTACTAAACTTGGCCGAGGTGCCAATGATTGATTCGAGCGGGATCGGCCTGGTGGTGCGGTTTCTCGCGTCCACCAAGCAGCGTGGCGGCACGATCAAACTCGTGCAACCGTCGAAGTTTGCCATTCAAACCTTACGGCTGGTTGGAGTTCTCAACCTTTTCGAAGTTTTTGACGACGACGAAGCTGCGGTGAAGTCCTTTGCCTGAGTCGTACCCGTGGCAAGATTGTCCCTTCATATTGCAAGTGGCTGACCAAGGAGAACACAATGCTACCTGCCGCCCATGCTCTACTCGTGGAGCTCGACGCCGAGACGCCCGCGACTCGCCGCGTTATCGAGCGTGTCCCGGCCGACCGGTTCGAATGGCGGCCGCACCCCAAGTCCTTGAGCGCCGGCGAGCTCGCACAGCACGTGGCATCAATTCCAGGCCACGTCGCCAGGCTCGCCCAGATGGACGGCTTGGATATGGCGACCGTATCGGTCGGGTACGCGTCCTGCGAGAGCCGGGACGCGCTCCTGGCCTCGTTCGATGGCTCAGTAGCCGCGATCCGCGAGGCGCTCGCCAGCCTCGACGAGGCGAAGGCTAACGCCGCGTGGCGTCTGTCGTTTGGCGACCGCGAGATCCTCACGTGGTCGCGTTTGGGTCTGATACGCACGATGGCCCTAAATCACTGGTATCACCATCGCGGCGAGCTCGTCGTCTACCTGCGCTTGCTCAACGTGCCAGTGCCCGTGGTGTACGGCAGGAGCGCCGACGAAAACCCATTCGCCCGACCGGCGGCCTGACTCCGAGCAGCCGAGCATCAAGGTTTCGTCTGACCAAACTATGGCATCAGGCAAGACCGTCCCACTATGCTTGCGGACTGAACTGCCGCACCAGGTTAACCTGCCGCGGCCCATCGGCAGACGTCTTATAAGGCTGATACAAGGAGACACGATCCAGCAGGCCTGCATAACGTTGGCATAGTTTCCGGCCGATGTCCTGGTAAGTCCCACTCACCGCGACTTCGTTCAGCATCTCGTCGGTGATGAGCCGCGCCATCCCGTTCCAATCGCCTTGGAGCGATTTCTGATGCAGTTCCGGGCCGATGCCCTCCCACCCATGCGAGGCGAGTACAGGTTCGTACGTCCTGGTGGAGGCATAAAAGGCGACTTGCTGCCTTACTGCCTCGATGTTCCTGGCACGTTCCGCCTCCGTGTCTCCGACAACTACGAATGCAGCGCTAGCGTATGTGAACTCCCGGCGTGATCGTCCTGAGGCTCGCAATCCGTCCTCAACTGCAGGGTGCACGTACTCGCGAAGATATTTGAGAGTGTGAAAGGGATGCACGTGCAGACCGTCGCATACTTCTCCCGCCATCCGGCACATGTAATGATTGACCCCGGCAACGAAGACGGGAATCTTCGGGTGAGCAATGGGACCTGGGTTGAAGAATGGGGTCATCAGGTCGAAGTGGTAGAACTCTCCTCGGAAGCGGAGCGCAGTTCCGTTCTGCCAGCATTCCCAGATGGAGCGCAGCGCCAGAACGACCTCACGCAGCTTCGGCCCCGGCGACTCGAACTTTACGGAGAATCGCCGCTCATTATGTGCTCTGACTTGGGATCCGAGTCCAAGGATGAATCGACCCCTTGAGGCCTTCTGGATGTCCCAAGCCGTATAAGCAGTAATCATGGGACTGCGCGGAAAGGCCACCGCAATCGATGTTCCCAGGTGGATCGACGAGGTCGCCGTCGCGGCCACGGCCAAAGGCAGAAAAGGATCGTGCTGAGTTTCCGATGTCCATAGGCAACCGTAACCAATTTTCTCCGCACTGCACGCATATTGCGGTACTTGCTGCAAATCGTCCTCGTGCAGGGCTGTATCCAGAATCATCGCGACGGCCTCCCATTGGAATTGTAGTCCGAGCTAATGAGCATTCCTCAATACGGGCTATTGCGAACCTGCAACTGCGCCGGTTTGACATCACAAAGCCGGTTTACTCGCTGCGGTTATTCCGGTATACTCCGCCAATTTCAGCGTCGATGCGCCGGAGCCAAATGAATGGCCGTACCGACCTCACAGGCCGTCTTTCCAACGGGTGAGCTCATAAAGCGGACGCGACGCGAGATTGCGCTGCGGCTGCTTCCGTTTCTTTTCGTTCTCTACATCGTGAACTATCTTGACCGAACCAGTGTCGCCTATGCGGCAATCGGAATGTCGCGGGACCTTGGTTTCAGCGACCGTGTGTTCGGACTGGGCATAGGTGTTTTTTTCATCAGCTATGTGGCTTTGCAGGTGCCGGGCGCTGTCCTGGTCGAACGATGGAGTGCGCGCCGAATGGTTTCCGGCACCATGATCGCCTGGGGACTCCTAACCTCGCTTACAGCTTTGGTACATACACCGTCTCAACTTTATTTGGCACGCTTTCTTCTAGGGGCAGCGGAGGCTGGATTTTTTCCCGGCGTGATTGTGTACCTGAGCCACTGGTTCATATGCAGGGACCGGGCCAAGGCAACGAGCAATTTCATGGCTGCGATTCCGATGTCGTTCGTCATTGGCTCCCCAGTCGCCGGCTGGATTCTCGGTCATAGTTGGTTTTCGTTTGAGGGCTGGCGCTGGCTCTTCATCCTGGAAGGATTGCCGGCTGTTCTACTCGGAGCAGCTGCATTCTTTTTTTTGACCGACTGGCCGGTGGAGGCAAACTGGCTTACTCCCGAGCAGCAGTTCTGGATCTTGGACAGCCTGCGCAAGGAAACCGCCGTAAAAGCTCAACCGATGACCTTGTGGCAAGCCCTCAGGTCGCGCACTGTTCTGCTGTTGGCAGGCCTGACCTTTTTTAACTATTTCACGTTCTACAGCTTTGCTTTCTGGTTTCCGACCATGCTGAAAAGCAGGTTGGGGTTGCCCGATGCTCAACTCGGAGTGGTAGGCGCGGTGCCCTACATAGTGGCGTTCGTGGTCATGCAGGTCAACGGATGGCATTCCGATAAGACATGCGAACGGCGCTGGCATTCGGCGATTCCAATTTTGCTGGCCAGCGGCGGCGCCTTCGGACTGCTTACTCAGCCTCGGTCAACCACACTATCGCTGGTATTCTTCACGTTCGTCGGCTTGTCGATTTCCTATCTGCCGGCCTTTTGGGCAATTCCGACCGAGATTCTAAGCCAGTCAGCCGCCGCCGCGGCGGTCGGAATGATCAACTCGGTAGGTAGCGTGGCAGGTTTCGCGGGTCCATATCTGTTCGGCTACCTGCATACCAGAACGGGATCTTTCAACTACGGCTTGACTTCCATAATGATCGCAGCCTTGGTTGGAGGACTTCTGCTGCTCTGCGTCCCGCAGACGGTGCGCGTACGTGCTGAAGGTTGATCGGGTTTTCAGGGTCCTCAAATTGTTCGCCAGAGAAGGTAATCAGCACCGCCCGTCTCACGTACACCCGCCGTTCTGAGCGAGAGGTCCCTGGCCGATGGGAAAGCGGTAATGGCAGGAAGAGCAAGCTTTATCTCAAGCTGCCCTTCGTTTATTCAGTGGACTTACAAATTTCGTTCAAAGAAGTCACGACTGGATTACATCGCAGCCTTAAGAGCGCTCGCGGCTGGAGCGACCAAGTTGATGCTGTCGGGCTGCGTCCATACAGCTTTTCCGGTGGTCAAGTCGACCCGGTTCATGGTGATCTTCAGCTTGCCACGGTCCACTTCCGCCAAGAGATAGTGATAGTTGATGCTGTTGCTGTGAACTGGGTCGTCTGGCGCGCGCTCAATTGGGTAGGCATGCGCACCTCCGCCCCCTGTCACGAAGTATGTGACGCCACCGTGTTCATGACGCTCATAGTTATGTACGTGACCGGCGAAAACCACGATCTGGGCGCGCATGTTCGGTTGCCGGCCCTCCAGCATCTTTGCCAACATCTGTTCTTGAGTACGCGCCGAATGTCCTCCACCAAGTTTCTTCGCATCGGACGAACTCGTGTAAGGCGGATGGTGCAAGACCAGAAACAGAAAGTCCACTTCAGCGGGAATAGTGTCTAACTTTTGTGCCAGCCACTGCCCCTGCGGACCTTTGATTTCGTCGAGGGAACTGTCCAGCACCAGCATGAGAGTGTTCGCCGCGCGAACCGAATAGTAACGCGAGTTGCTCAGGTCTGGGAACCGGGCGAAATAGTTGTTAAGCGCGATCTTCTCGTCGCCATGCAGATCATGGTTGCCGAGTGCCGGATAAACCGGAATCTTCTGCTCGCGCCAGATAGTGGTCTCGCTGTCCCAGACCTTCCAATCATTCACATCGTAACCGTTGTACGAAAGATCTCCGCCGATCGAGATAAACGCGGGATGGACGTCAGCAATTGCCTGCACCAGCGTCCTGCGAATCGCGGGGTTGGATGCCTCTGTGTCATGCGGGTCTGTAAACCTTGTATCGCCATACGCGACAAAGCGGAAGGGGACGCTCACCTCCAGTTGAAGATCCGCCGGCTGAGCGCTGGCTGGTTGTGTTTGCGAGTGCGACCGCGACCACGCCGCGCTGCCCATAACCAGCAACACTACGAATAGTTTTTGCCACCCCTTCATTTACTTACCCACCACCAGCACTTCAAACTGGCCGGACTCCATCGTGGACAGAAACAATTTGTGCGTCTTGGGGTCAAGCGCCATGGTCTTGGCCCTGGGCACCGTCTTGACCGTTTCGACGATTGAGTAGCTATCTGGCGATTCTTGCTTAATTACTGTAATTGTACCGTCCCCGTTGGAATTGAAAATGAGTCGGGGTTCCGGATCGAAAGCGGTCGCGTCCACATGATCGCCGATGGGCAGTGTGGTGATGACTTTCCCAGTGTCGGCGTTCATCACCGCCATCACGCGGCTCCGGCAGCCGATGAAGAGACGCCGATTCGCCCGGTCCATGGCCATGCTGCTCGGAGACCGGCATGGCGACGTCGGCCAGCGTTGCTCGACGTTCAGTGAACGGGAATTGATTTTGATAACGAGGTTCTTGTCTTCGAGATTGTTAAAGACATATCCAGCGCCATCGGCGGTAGCAAACTCCGGGCCGCCGCCCAAGTCAATTGTTCCTGCTGCTTTTCCATTTCCCGCTTCAATTACAGTTGCGCTGTTGCTTCCGCCATTGAAAGCAAAAACACGGGAGGTCGCCGGATCGTAGACGATGGCGTCTGGCTTCTTGCCGGTTTCCACTTCTCCCAGCGGCTTAAGCGTCTTCAGATCGAAGATGGTGACAGTCGATACTTCTCCGTCGCTGACGAATCCGCGGCTCAATTCAGGGGCAACGGTTATTCCATGCACTCCGCGGGTGTTGGGAATTTGCCCAACCAACGATTCTGCGTCAAGATCGATTACCTCAACTTGTGTTCCGTGAGAAACATAGAGACGGCGTGCGTCTTCATCGACAGTGAGATAGTCCCAGCTCCCGCTACCCGGGATACGAATTTTGTTAACTATAGAGTAAGCACTCTCAGCCGAAGCAATCACGCTAAGAGCCACAAAGCTCAAGGCAAATAGGGCAGCGAGAATCGAAGGCGTTCTTGCACAAGAGCGGAAGCGATCGATCATACTTTTTTCCTTTTAATCGCGTTGGTTTCCTCCGAGTCTGCAGCCAACGGTACCCTGGGCTCTCCTGGAAGAAGAGCCGGGGGGTTATGCCGGTCAGTCTTCTCTGCGCGGTTGCCAGCGCAAACCAAACGAGTACGTAGGCTTGTAGTATTCGCGCTGAATCACATACTGTGGGCTTCCGTTATAGAAGCCGAAAACTTCGTTGGTCAGATTCAGACCCTGGACCAGAGCGGTAAGACTTTTCCGCAGACGGAATCCTACTTGTGCGTCGACCTGCGTGTGCGGATAAAAGTAGATGTCGCCGACGGGGCCCTTTGGCCCGAGATTCGCAGGATCTTCACAACCGGCGCCCGCGGCCTGCGCCGCGGTACATTGCGTCCACTGATACTGGAAGATGCTGGCCCCGTTATAGCTGATGCCAACACGGGCCGAGAGACGCCAACGATCGTACGTGGGACTAAGGTTAAACGTACTTGGAGCCTGACGCTGGAGGGCGGGCGTATCCGGTCGCAGGGGCAGATGGCCGGCGTCGGATGTGGTCCAGCTGTAATTGGCGAGGATGCCCAGTCCGCTCAGCGGGCCGGGTAGAAACGCCAGATGCTGGATATAGGCAGCTTCAAACCCCCATAGTTGAGCGTTGCCTCCGTTGATAATGTAGGAGAGTTGGTCTCCCTGAAACCCGGGATATTGTGGAGCGCTCGAAGCTGGGGAATTGATGTAGTAGATGGGAGAACTTAGCTGCTTGTAGAAGAAACCGGCCTCAATCTTGCCGAACGGCTTCAAATACTGCTCGTAAAGCAAGTCGTAATTGTTGGCGTGTTCCGGCCGCAAGTTAGGGTTGCCGATGGTGACGGTGAACGGATTGGTGGTCTGATCCTCCGACACGTAGGGCACCAGGTCATACGGATTCGGTCGGGAGATGCCTCTGCCATAGGAGACGCGAACGTCGGAATTCGAAGTCAGCGCAAAGCGCAATTGCGCACTGGGCATTGCATCGAAGTACCAGAAGTTCGAAGGCTTCGGATTGACGACGGCTAGCGGATTGCCATTGATATCGGTGGTGTTGGTGACTACATAGCCGAGTATGTCTAACTGCGTGGCCTCGACCCGCAGCCCGGTTTGCAAGCGCCAGCGGCCAAACTGGATGGTGTTCATTGCATAGGCCGCCGAAATGCGCTCAGTCAAATCGTAATTGTTTGAGGCCGATTGAAATATCGTCGCGGGCACATCGATCGGGAAAAGCTGCGGATTCGCATTGAAGAATGCGGTCAGCTTGTTGTAATCGGTTACCGGTCCTATCCGATAATCCCCTGAGTAGTAGTCAGGGTTAGTGAAGCCGCTGAGAAACTGACTCATGAGTGGCGGGAAGTTCGTGCCGGGAACCGGCACCTGATTGTCGTAGACACCAGAGAAAGCATCCTGGCCCTTGTGACCATTGCGCACCTTTCCGCCGAACTCAAAGGTCGAGAAGTGTGAGCCGAGATGATAATTCTTCGCGTAAGACGCCGCTCCCTGCAGGTTTACCTGAGAGGTAATCCCAGAGGTGGTGTCGAACTCTTTGATGTAATAAAGGCTGGGATTGAAAATTGGGGATCCCGGCGCCGTACACGCCGGATTGAATTGAGGCAGGTTGGGATTGGTCGTGCCAGCCTGATCGTAATTGCAAATGGTGTTGCCGGAGTATTTGAAATCCACTCCTGGGTTGCCCGCTGCCGCGCCTTGCCGTCCACGTGAAACTGAAACCTCCCAGGTCAGCCATGAGGTGGTGAATTCGTGCTTGCCGCCGATGGCGAGGTTGCCGATTTCGTAATCGGGCTCGCGGTCGGAGGTTGAGAACTTAGGAACATCGGCATCGTTCAACGTATATGTCCACTTGTTGCCGTAGTCCTTGAAATCGGAATAAAGATAATGCAAGTAAAGTCCAGAGCCTTCTTTCAGTTTGTAATCGATAGAACCGCCAAAGCCGTAACGGTGGCGTTTATAACGGTATTCACGGAGGTCATTGCTGTCGTAGTACGGAACTACGTGGTTCGGATCGGGTGTCGGCTCGATATCGTCGATACCCCGTCCGTTGTAGTCATAACTGGCGCCAAACAAGATCCCGAACTTTTTTTGCGGACCGAAGCGCTGCCCTATGGTGCCGTCGACCTGCCCGATGTACCGGGTATTCACGATGGGAGTGAAGCCACCGATCCCTTCGAGAGAAAGTGTGGGCAATTCGCCAGCGGTCTTGGTTACCAGGTTCACCGACCCGCCAATGGCATCGGCATCCTGGTTCGCAGATAGCGTTTTGTTGACTTCGACCGCTTCAACGATATCGGCGGGAATGGTATCCAGTTTGACTTGCCGCACCGTGGCTTCCGGCGCTGGAACATTGATGCCATCGATAGTGACGTTGTTCAGACGCGGCTCGGTACCGCGAACCTGAACGTACTTTCCTTCTCCCTCGTCTCGCTCCAAGGTGACGCTCGGCAATCGACCGACCGCGTCCGCGATATTGGCATTGGGCAGGCTGCGGATCACATCGGAAGGGAGGACATCCAGTATGTTGTCGGAGGTGCGCTCTCGATTGAGCGCTTCCGCTTCTCCGTGCGGCAGGTCCGCCGTCACCATGATCTGTTCGCTCTTGGAGGCGACCTTGAGCACGGCGTCTACGTGCGTCACCTGTCCGGCGGCTACGGTAACGTCTTGAACCAAGGAATCAAAACCAAC